>Ga0126338_10001830_pt1 | contig 14144 bp, 5 predicted proteins | sample OrbCmetagenome_2_FD_92529 | JGI IMG/M metagenome (GOLD analysis project Ga0126338, IMG submission 92529) | Coral microbial communities from Petempiche,Puerto Morelos, Mexico - Orbicella C C metagenome | ecosystem: Host-associated > Invertebrates > Cnidaria > Coral | place: Petempiche,Puerto...
AACATCCTCAAAAATCAAACTTTCTTTCTGGCTCTACCGGGACAGGCTGCACGGAACTCTGTAGCTCGATCAATAAAAAATGTTATTGGGTTTCATTTGCAGTTGGAGACAGGTGCATCCTTACACTGCGAAAAGACAAAACAAAACTAGGTAAAATAATGGTCACAATATCAAATTCCTGTTTCCTATGTGGACCTCACCACAAGCTCGAATTTTTTACGAGATGACTGACGTGTGCCTTGTTATCGTTCTCACCGGGAGCGATGACAAGGCACGGGCGGGCAAGCAATTGTGCAAGCGGGTCGTTTAACAGTTTCTATCGCTTTTTGTATACCCAATATCCTCGTTAACACTTTGCCTTGGAGCTTCTTCTTTAATGTCACGCAGTGGAGTGCGTTTAGAAACGTTTTTCTACGAGGAATTGACACGTCTGGTCACGTGATCAGCACTTGCTCTTCAGGACAATGAGAGAAGAGTATTTGGTTAATGGCCATCAATTTGAAGACCTGCTTACTCAGCTGACGAAGATGTGTCTTAAATCCCTTTTTAATATTTTTCTTGAAAAACAACCCTGAAGAATATAAATGATCTCAACGCAAGTTTCAAGTTTCCTCACATTGTTTGATTAGATTATTGTTTAAGAATTTGATCTTCATTGTTTTCAATATATCTAATTTCGATAGCTTGGTTAGTTTCCGATGTCTTATCATGCTTAGCTAAGCGAAATCTGGCGGTTTGTTTACTTCACTGAAGGTCTTCTAACTACACTTGCAAAACTGGGAAACCATGGATTTGTTTTTGTATATCGTCTAGCTGGACCTAGTTGAATTTAAGAAAAAGGTTTTATAAAAATACAGAGGAAAATAACACAGATCATGTTCCGTGCTACTCTTTTTTTGTTAAGAAGCCCCTACCATCTGCCATTTTTAATCTGATACAATGTTTACAGCTCGGTCAATTTAACATTTCTGTCTTTTTTGTCGTCTGTGGCCAGTCAGTGTCGATAAAGGAACAGAATATAGCAGCCCTTGATAAGGTGTTGTCTCTCAATTTTCATGACAGTTTCGGGGATGTTCGGGTGAGGGGTTTAATTAAAATCTTAAAACATTTACCTGCAGTGGAAACTAAGTACAGATGGAACAACGCAATCCCTTCATAATTGTCATTAGTCTGCGATTAGAGAAAAAAAATCGTGAATAATAAAAGGCAAACGAAAGGAAAACGAAAAGCTTCAGTCGGAAAAAAAAAAAATAGGGAAAGTGTTATTTTGATGGCCGTTTAGTTGCTAATTATTCAGCCGAATTTTAATTTACCTTGGTTGATGCTGAGGTGTGTGATCGTCTATAATGATGAATTTATTTTCAATTATTTCTAGATGGAGCTAGCTAGGCAAATGAAAGGCTGCAAATTAATTAATCATTACTCGCGCTGTTGTTCTGTTCTTTGAACAAGACAAACGTACTCGACTGAACACTGACAAGTTGACAACAATCCGATATCGAACGTAAAGTCTTCATTCACAGCATTTCAAATCTCGTCTTTTTGTTCCTGTCCTCGTTTAGGATAGCTCCTCTAAACGTGTGACCATTTGCTCCGCGCGGCTTTGTTCAGGCGACGTTAAATTCCTCATTCGTCGAAAGGCTCGAAAGAGTATTTGACGCGTATTTTGCGCCCCTAATTTCAAGTCTCCTTATTACATGAGGAATAATTCATTAAAATATCACTTGTGATCCTATTAGCTCTAAGCTAGATACCAGCTGTGCATACGATAAGCAGGTGAAATTTTCGTACCTCCCACAATTCAAATAGCAACATGGAGTGTTTGCCCTAAAATGGCAACCGATTCGAATCCACATTGAAGCGTTGACAGCACGACCGTGCTAACTGGCTCACGCCAAAATATCCTTCACGGCTACATCCTTAGGAAAATTTCTTTGGCTTACCAGTGTGCGATATTCTGTGGGTTAATTCAATGTTCCCCTTGTTAATTAGGCAAATCATTTTCCAGTCCCAAGCCTTTCACGCCCGAGCGCAATTTGGCGTCGGTCCGCGGCAGCCGACCAATCACAAGGCGGCAAGCGGAAAACAGCAGCTCTTAGAGGCCTTTGTATTATATTATGACCAGTTGATTGAATAGTTATTTGATTTACAAACTTCAGGATGAGCAAAGAATACACTTCAGAATTCATTGTATAATTCCATTAGCAAAAAATAATAGGCAGACTTTAAATATCGCCATAATTTGATATTTGTAGTCAGTCATTTGTCCGCGCACCTCATCGCATCAACATCGAGCACCGTTTTAGCAAACTAATCTGCGTCAACACCAATACTGTGAACCGGTCATTTACTTATGATCATGGAAAGTAACTTACAAGGGCATCCTCATCCTACATTTTTTCAGTCGCCGTTCTACGCAATGGTTTCTCCCCGTGGACAGAACCTCTCTAACGCTGCCAATTTGCCGTACGCCACGGCCGATACTTGCTGCAGTGTTCCCAGCTACCTGCCGGCTGCCTATCACCACTCCTTCGCTGGTCGACCGTACGAAGTGCCTTGTGTGTATCACCCAGCCTCCTACGTAGATCCTCAGCTACAACTTGCGGCTTTTCAAGGTAAGAATAAATTTTACTTTTCAATCGCAAAATAATCACTTTTAAATCGCGTGAACCAATTTTAAGCTCGGAGTTTGTTTTGTGATTCATTTTGTCTTTGAGCTGACTCGCAACATTAAGTAATTGTTCGTGTCGCTAAAAATCGTATTAACTAATTTGTTCTTGACATTTTAGGGGCCGATAACACCGTGTCAAATTCTAGATGAACTCATGATTAGATAAAAAGACAGTGTAGAAACTAAACACGGTGATTTTTCACTGGATTATCTTTGGCGATAACCGAGATTTGAGGATGAACTAAAAGATAACTGTAGCAAATTAAAGGTCGGCTTTGTTATCAAGATTTTCTTTCCGTTTTATTCTGCCTCTTGGTAACGAAAATATAAGAGAAATATTTCCCTAGCAAGCTAATACGTTAAACAAAACAGAAGCAAAAAATAATCTCAATATTACTTTTCCCAATGTTATAAACAAGCGACGAAGAAATTAGCGTTCAGTTTACGTTCCCGAGGAAACGGTTTTCAGTTCAAAAATTAGGAAAATTTGTGGTGTCGCTTAAACAAATGCTTTTTTAAAAAAATTCAGAGTGTTGTTTAAGACAAATTTGTTAATTATGCGTGTCACGTATTTATGAATCCGAAATGACGAACACTATTTCACTTTTTGTTGAAATGTTTTTACGCTTAAGGACACGATTTCTACTCATGAATTGTATTTCCTGGATGAAAGCGCTAAACAAAGAAATAACACATCAAGATATATTTTAGCCGTTATTATCTTCTTTGCACTTTAGAAGAATAACTTTCCTGGCTTTGGCTGAAAAGAAACAATGAATATTTTTTCCTGAGTATGTCTGGTTGATAACGGAAAAACAAAGTGGGGGAATACTGCAATTTTCCTTTCACATGTTACTGACAAATCAGAAAAAAAATAACATTCCTAGCTTTTCATTCGTCACACCCTAAAATAAAGAAGTTGATTGAAAGAAGAGCAACCAGTGTTAATGAAGTCACTTGTAATTTTATTCTGCCCACAGGCCAGAGATTCTTAGATCATTTACGCCCTCACAAGCCCCGAAGAATGCGAGTTCGGACAAACTTCAGCCCGTGGCAACTAGAGCAGCTCGAACGCGCGTTTGAGACGACCCATTATCCTGATGTTTTCATGCGCGAGGCTCTTGCCCTGAGATTAGACCTCACGGAAGCCAGAGTCCAGGTACAACTTATGTTTCTTCACCTTCTACAAAACACGATTTACTTCTGGGTTTGCTTTTTCGTCTCTGCTCTTCCAGTTCTTTTTGATGCTAAACACACCCTCAGGTTTACTTCGAATATTGTTTTGAACGTAAGAATCTGATGCAAGAGATCCAGGCCGACAGACACAGGAAAAACAATTTCCTTCTGGATAGGAGTTTTCCTTTTCTTTGTTCTATATACGTGTATGTTCTACAAAAAAAAAAAATGTTTTAAAGTTGGTCAGTTCATAATCTACAAGTTTGCGCAATTATTACCTCCTGTTCACGACTCATTTCTGCTCTGTCATACATCGCAGCTTTACCTCCCACGTGAAGCAGCTGAGTTTCACACACGAAATAAAACATTTATTCAAACTGTTTCTTATTTGTCTTCTAAACCTCGCTCGCGAGACCCTGATTTCAGAATTAAATCCAGAGAAAAAGAAAAACAGAACAAGTTATAAGAGTCATTCAATAACACATCCTTTTTTACAAAACTTTTTTACAAAGTCTATTCAGACATAAAGAGTCGTACCGTAATATCGAACAAATTTAGTACGAGAAACAAAAAAGTGTTTCTCGGTCGAAAGGTTAAGGAAAAAGGTATACAGTTGTTTCCTAATTTTGACGTTGTGTCACTTAGTATCTGTTTCACTGTGTTAACCTGTTATCCTGATATTTAGACACGTTATCCGTTAATTCCCTTTTCGCTTACATTAATAGATGACAGGTGGGAGGGTAGTAACTAGCCAATGAAACCCGCCAACCAAAGCAAAGCGGAAAGCCCTGACTAATTCGATTGAACTAGGAACACATTGTCTTCTCTTTGGAAGCTCCGTCTCACTAAAAACAAAATAAATCAAACACGAAAATCTAAAACATCGAAATCACCAAACACATGAGAACATTTATCATTAATCAATGTTATCGACCACGATGGCGTTCGTCTTTCTTTAATGGTTGGCACGAGCGACGATTTTTTAAAGAAAGAAGCAATTATTTTCCCCCCTCGAGGATGCGATCTTTGTTTGTAACGAACGTTATTGTTTTGGCTGAATATTTATCGCCACACTTGGTTCTTTTCTTCTCTGTTTCAAAATTCAAAGCGTGCTATACCGCGTTCTTCCTCCTTTATTTTCCTTTAATTGGAAATTTTTTAATCAAAGGAATCGAAATAAAAGTACCAAATGTTACTCTCCCATCTGCAATGTGCTTTCAGACTCCAAACCTCCGGTAAAACTGCTCGGCAGATCGAGTAGTTTTAATTCGTCGTTTTGTATTTTCCGAAGTTACTATCAACAGTTACATTAGAAAAACAGAAACGGGTAAATGTTATCTAAACCAAAATTGACAATAGTTGAGTTAAAATGCAAATTTTCATGTTCAACTGATCATTCAAGTGTCGCTGTGTATTGTTCAATTCCACAGCGGCCATTTACTTGGAAGAAAGGAAAAATTGCTATCTAACATTTTATTTATCCCATGTTGGCACATAAACATCCTGAAAGCTTTTTGGATAATGGCGTCAATTTTGACTTCACTTGTTGTATAAAAAGGTCTTTTACTTGAGAGGTAAACAAATTTTCAGTTATTCGCTGCCTCATAATGCCAACGCAAAAAAAGTTTAAAGATCATTGTTGAAATTTGCAATGAAATGTCTCTCCAAACATTCAAAAAGACCAGTCGCTTTCGTTTTATTAATTGCGATAAATATAATAAAGGTTATTGTATAATACCACATGCCGCACAAATCTTACTGCGAGAAAACAATGCTTTTAAGGTGGTTTTTTCAGACAGTAAAGTGTCTTTAAACTGACTCCTTGTTGCATTTTCTCAGGTATGGTTTCAGAACCGTCGAGCAAAATGGCGGAAGAGGGAGAAAGCGAAAGATGGTGAAGATGGGCAGAAAGATTCAGATAACAACGAGGAAACGGAGGCGAATGAAGAAAAGAGGGAAACGGACGGAGAAGAACGAGAATTGAGCGGCGATATGGTAATTAAAAGAGAAAAAGACAGCGTGGAACACGAAGGACAAGATACAGGAAATGGAGAGAAATCGGAGGACGAATATCGTCAGGAAGATACGCGAAAGCCAGTGAAGGAAGAATTCCCAGCGCAGTGTGGGCGTTTTAAGGGATGCGCGGGTCATGCGTACAGCGACAAAGAACACAGTTCAAGAGATTTCGATTATTTTGAGAAGATAAGAACATCAAGCATCGCTGCTCTCCGACGAAGAGCAAAGGAACACGAAGTACTTCTCACGTCACAGAACTCTGTGATTTGAGACTAATGAGGATCATTAGAGATCATGATCAGCGATTCTTCGTTTGACACATTGAACAACATAGCATAAATGAACCAGTCTTTGACAGTGACTGATCGTGTTGGCGAGTTCTGGGTACATAACAAGTGTAAATACTAGCTCCGTCAGTCGATGCACATTTTCCGGATGTCATCTCTAAAGAACACATTTCAGTTTTAAAATACAGTAATGATAGGTCACTGTGCCAAATATTGATGAATCAAGATCTAATGTCGCTCGTTTCTGCCAAAAGCGAAACAGTAGTAGCTGTCAGTGCGCTTTGTTTGGTGACAGAGTAACTAAACAAATGTTAACTCAACTCAATAACCTAATCTGTAGTTGTCGACCAAAACACGTCGAAAAAAGATGAACGCTCTCACGCCTCCGGGCTTTTAGTAAAAACTGAAGTTAGTGAAGTTTCCAGCCAGTTGTACAGTAACCGCTGTTTTTGGCCACTAAATTTCAACACCGGTCAAGATTTTCCGGTAAGATCCCTAAATCAGAGTTCAAGCAAGATATTAAAATCAGAAAGTCTCGATGTCAGAACGAACCGGTAGTACAGTAGGCAGAAAAATAACTCTGCCGGTCAGGAGGGCCTTATTTTGGGCAAAAGTCTTTAATCTAGTCTGTACAAAGTAATTATCTCAATTTTGATTCAGATACGTTTGGCAGATCCTAATTGAATGTAACAAACATTAGATAGATATCTGGAGTTTATAGTATTGTTGTTAAAATATTACTTGAAACTCAGGTTGTAAAACTATAAACATTGAATTAAAACTCTGTAATAATTCGGTCGTCTCGACCCAGTATTGAAATAAAGCTTCAAGCTATATAACTACAATCCTCAGTATTTATTTGTAACGACTATTTAGTTCGATAAATGAAAGGAAAAATTTTCTGCGGCTTTCAACGAACGAAGTTTTAATTACAAAAAGTGCACACCGTTTTGGTTATATTCCCGAAATATCCAATTTCACAGGTTTCACTGAATGTGAAATAGTGGTACATAATTTTAAGCAGGTTTTTAAGATCAAATTTTGCTTCTGTACTTCTTTTGTGGTGCACAATTATTAATACTTCAAACAAAAGAAATAACTTTTTTATAACCTATTTAAGATATTGTTACCTGCTAACAGAGTCGCTTCGATCTTTCCTAAATATGAAAGATCGAAGCGACTCTACTAGCGGGGTAAGATTTTGCGAGTAAGTACGATTTTATTATTCGCTCAGTGGACTTTTACGGTACGACTCGACTTAGTTAAATGAGCTACCCAATGATTAAAAATTTTCCAACATTTCCAGAAGATGTTTCACCGAAAAAGGTTTCATTTTCATTTTATTTTGTCCCGCTTTTTTTATTTTAACTCCGACAAATAATCGATTTAGCGAATAAGACGTTACTAAAATATTATTCCTACATTTATATCAATATATTTTATATCATCTTTATTGTAGTTGACGCTTGACTTGCCGAATAATTCACACACTTTTCTTATTTGTTCAAACAGGAATAACTCCATTTGAAAATATTTATTAAGTTACAGAGCTCTGCCAAGCTCTGGAGGATTTAAGTTGAATGATTCCACGTTGCATTTCAAACATTTACAATTAACACAACTCGCGAAGACGCTGAAATGACCTCTGTTTATTTGCTTTCCCCTTTCATATTTCTCGCAAAATTGATCGCCTATTTGCCTTTTTAGTCGTTTTTAAATCATGTACGTCAATTGCGACATTTTTCGGCTCGTGTCTTTACCCCGAACAAGTCTTCTGCGAAGATAAATTCGCTATACAATTGTTGCATACTGATTGGCATTAGGCGGCGAAATCTAAACTGAACATTTGGGACATCCCATTTTGGCGTTTTAATTGCTGTTGTCTGACTTGCATTAGAGTCTTTCAAGTGATTCGTCAAAGTTCTCCTCATAACAGCTGATGGATAAACGTAAATTTCGCTTCAGAAATTAGATAAATTTCAATTTGCAATAACTTCAAAAGGCAATAGAGGTCGCACAGATTAAATAGGATGAAATAAATCTTTCTATTGAAATGGTATTATTTCGTGCAAAATCAATTTGCCACTCTCGGGGTTTGAAAATACTGAGAATTATAATTTCGTTTACGCGGTAAAAAAACTCAAAAGGCCCGAAAATTTAATTTTTTCAATTTACTGATGGCCTTAAAGGTCAAACTGCTCGGACGATTAATTAACTAAGACAAACGGACAGGTTTTCTTTCGATATTGCACCGAGCACAACCTTGTGTGTCACAACATTATTCATTTATCAAAAAGAGTTTTTCAGTGTTTCACCTTTTCATATTGTCGCGTCTGAACCATTTCCATTGTATTTACTTTGATACCTGACAAACTTCAAAAGCACGATTGGCTCTCGAACACTAGCAACGTTTTTTTGAAAACTATTTTGAAAAAAACCTGAACAGGAGTGGAGCTAATTCTGAAGTATACTGCAAACGGCGTTGAACTTAACGATTGCTTTTTGCGTTGTCTTTGGACTAAAAAACTACTAATCTGCTAAACGAAGTCATAAAACAGCCACTGCGGAAGTACCAATTGAGTATTAGAACACAAAAACTACTTTTTATTATTTGGTTTTTAATTTATTCGTGGGAATTTTTTTCCAGGGAAAGAATACGGTGACCAAATGAACCATTAGATATCCCATTGTGAGATTCTCTAAAATCGGAGGTCAAATTTGAAACGCAAACTTGAGCCAAGTACGAGAAAACACCCCGAATCAATGAAATGGCTTCAAATCGCGGATGTTGGCGCTGTCACCACATGTTAGGTTCACATAATTATTATCGTATTTGGAAAATCGAATTACTCATTGCTTCCAAGCTCATAAAATGGATTTTGTTCGGCGCAAATGAAACGAATTAATTGCAAATTCTTAATTGTTTACGCGCTTCCAGCTTTACTAGACGATCAAAGTTGTGGGAAATTTACCACTGTCCCAAAAGGCGTTTTTAAATTTTCTCATCCTAGAAATAGGGGTGATAATTTTTCAACACACAAGCGAAGGCTTCAACACTTCACAATTTCTTAAACGATTTATCCCCTGAAAATGCAAATTATCCAGTGAAATTTTGCTGCAAAAAGCCTTTAATTGTGAGTTAACCGACGCTGATTGACAACAAAGAAAATCAAGCCTTCTTTCGTCTTGATTTCTTTCAATTCGCCATGTCCAAACCAGATCATGTTATGTTTGCCGTAGCTGCTAATTTCTTTGGAATATCACCTTCGAAATTTTTAGGTTTTCGCACCTGGGTCAACACTACTCTAAAAGGTTTAGGGTTTTATTTACCCAAAATCAAAAACAGGCGATCAGTATCAAATTTGTCAAGTAAGTTAACACGCAAATTGTCGACGCTCATTTGAATTTAGACGACATTATGGGTTTACGTAGCCAGGTTGTTTAACTTTGCAAACGACAACCTCGTCAAGGACAGATTCTAAATTAAAATACAACAAACCAATCATTTTTTCATCTATTATTTCTCGCAAGGTTAGCGCGGTTCAGCGATTTTTTTTCAATCGCAACTAACTGATATGAAAATTAATATTTTCAATTGTGTTATTCCACTAATTTACGATCTATATCTCTTTTCAGTAACATACTTTCATTGAGCGCTTTAGAAAACGAGACCACCGTCTGTTTTAGGGGACTGTTTCTGTCACGGTATAGTTAAGAAAAAATCCATCCAGAAACGGGATGGACGCATTCTTGGTAACCAAGAGAAAAGGTAATTAGGTTCTGAAATATGTAGATGATTTCCAACTACGCAACTGATATAATAAAAAGAGATATTAGATATTTTGTGCGTAAGTGAAAAGGTACAATTTCTAATCTCCACAGCGGAAAAATAGTACTAGAATGCGTCTAATTTTCAACTCTTTTTTCGCTTGCCTGTCTATGGAACTATGTTACCAAGTAAAAATATAGGACATACGCGGCGTTTTTGAAGCGTTTTAGCGGTTAGAGATGCTAGACTTTAAAGCGTAAGCTCAAAAACTGAGGAAGAAAAATCAACAAAATTCCCTCGGGACTTGCTTTGTTCTGAAAATGCACCGGCGTAATGTCGGCACAATCACATCTTACGAAAGTTAACTCGAGAAAAGAAAAAGCGGAAAGCCATTGTGAAAGCAAAGTTAGATTTTCAAGGGACTATTTAACGCTGTACACCTGCCCATTCATTAAAAGTAAAAACGCGTTAAATTTCCGATATTGACGATATTAAATTTCGATTCTTTGAGACGTAAGTCCTTAAGTTTCGCACAATTCGAAACGAGTTTCGGACCTGGGTAAAATAAAAAACCGTAATGTTGTAAATTAATCGTAATAAAGGTTGATCAGATAAAGAGAGTAATAACGTTTGTGCACGAACGGTCCTTTTGGGGTTTTTAAATAAATCACCGAAATCAGACGTCTTCTATTCAAGTGTCATTCAGTCAAACACTGCACTGCGACAATTAAAAAAAAAAAATTATATCTTTGTCATTCTTTGTGAAATCTTTGGGCACAGCTTCAGTTTAAATGTTATGACCTCAAGACAGTTTGAACAACCGTTTTGATCGAAAAGAAATGCGTTCGTAGATTTTGGGTTTTTTAAATTCAGATAAGGAATAAAATTACATTGTAAGGGGGGCTACATTTGAAAGATGTTTGTCATGCAAGTTTGTCAGTATTCTCTTTGGAGTTTCATGCAATCTGAGATGCCATCATAGGTTTTATTTACAATGGAAGGTCACACAAAACGTTTGAGTTTTTAAAATTCTTATTCAAGACTTACGAGCCAGTAAAAAGAATGGTTGGGTGGAGAAGATAAGTAGATTTGCAAAAATTTGGACATCCAAGTAGCCTCCCTTTAAGAATAGTTGTCTTGTAAGGGGAGTTTGCTTGTTTCATGATAAGTGTCTGAAAGTCTTAGAGTCTGAATGTCTCGCCCTCGCATTTAAAACACTTTAAAGTCTCGCTACCACAATTTAAAAAGTTAAAATGTCTCAGGTTCGCTAAGAAAAACGCTAGTCTCGCGTTCTCGCAAAGTCTCGCATTAACCATTCACTGTTCCTGACTGGAAGTGATGAGCTAACTGTCATTTTCGGTCTACTGCAGCGGGATTTGATGACTCCACTGTCACTAAAAGTATTCAGTACGTTAAGAAAACTTTCAGGCTGGATTGGGTCTGAAAAAAATTAAACAAAGTTTTTTTACTTTTACTTGTTTTTGGCGAAGCATTTTTTTGAACGAATTGTCCCGGTGGTCAGTGAAACTGTACAAAACAAAGACAACTGTGAGGTTAGGGAATCACTCACTGGTTGAGTACACTTCCAATGTTTTATTGTCATAATAATGGGTCCTGAATGGAAGGGGAACACCCTTCTCACCCCCAGCATGAGGTATCAGTTATGGCACCGTGTTGTTGTCAAAAATTGTGGAAAAAAAATGAGTGCTAGGTGCATGGAATATTCTGTGTACTTCCACTCAATGGTCAGTAGGTCCTGTCCCCTTCCTTCAACAGACTACTGGATTGAAGTAGATCTTGATTTACTACTGGCTTTGAGTGATGGAAGTAATGTAATAAGGGTGAGGGGGATAGGAGAACATGTCAGAAAAACAGGTTAATACAGAGAGAGGTACAGGTAGGTGCATTTATAATTCATCTTTCAAAGGAGGGTATTATGATACCATGAGGTTATTTACTAAATTACTGTAAAATATTGGTTACTGGGGAGATTTACTAAAACCAAAAGGTGATTATTTTTTTATATGTTTAAAGCACACATAGACCAAGCAATGTATCTGATAACAAGATTATGTTTGATAGGAGTGTTTCCAAAGCTTCGAGACATGATAAGTGTCAAAAGATTTGATGCAAGAGAATGAAAGACTTCAAGAGGATGAAAAAATCTGACATTTTTGTTTGAAGATCAATTAACTGGGTATATAAAGCACTATGTAAGAAAGAGTGCACTGAAAGCTGTACTTCTATAACTCAATAGAACACAGAACAAGTAGTATAGTGCAACCAAAGAGAATTTACAATTTTGATAATCAAAATGAACAAACGAGTTTTCTTCGCTTTTTTCCCAAGGTTTTCTGTACGAGATAGAATGCATTTTCTCCACCTTTCTATTGATTTATAAACATTTGTGAAAATTTGGGAAAAGCAGTTGTTCCCACAGCATTTTTCATTATCCCAAACTGTTTCTATAACTGGCAGGAAATAGAAAATGGTTTTCTATTTCTTAATAATATTAAGTAGACTGAAGAATATGAATGACGCATTATATCATGTCTAATTTATTTTCATTTGAGTATCATTGGATGCTTATAAGCAGTTAAACATCTGTAATTTTATTTCAGTAAAGATTTTGTTGCTCTCTCTGATTGAAGAGTCAATTTGCCATTGTAGAATATTGGGACTTTCAAGTTATCTTTTCCACTTTTATTACCTTGTGTTTTAAAGTCTTCAATTCAAGGAGTGGGTGCCTCTTTGGGTCTCTCAGTATATGACAGTCTTAGTGCTTGACCTTTGCTTTGCAAGGTTCCAGAGTACTGAGCATGGCCGCCAAAACTGTTCTTCTTGAAGAACTTCTAGTATGGTTTAGAAGCCCACCAAAAAGCCCCTATGCTTGTCGTTCTCAATGAATCCATACATTATTCAAAAAGTATCATTTAACTTTCTTCATAAGAGGCTGACTCTCCTTTGAGACAGTGAAATGGATGGTCCAAGGGCTCTTCCACTGTGGCCAGTGCACCATTAATGTGGATCTTGTGCCCTGAACTGGTCTCTTCACTCTCCAGACCTTGTTTCATCCTTGGTGTTCATCTGTGAAGCTGCAGCCTAGCATGATCTTTAACAGCATCATCTTCACAGTTGCTTAGTTAGTTGTGAATGAAGAACTTCAGTCCCATCCAGTTGAAATACATGAAGACCACAAACACTGGTATGGAGGTTGGCACAAGAAGACCAAAGTAGCATGGTGAATACTGATTTAGACATGATTCTGGAAAATCCTGTTACATTAACAAACATAAAATGTACTGTCACTAACTGCAAAAAATGTCTGCAAAATGTAAGAGCCAGTGTATTGCCATAACTCTGACATTGTTCTGTTGGTTATAGCCATCTGTGGTAATGAAAACAAATGGCAAAAGTCTCCTCTATAAAACTCAGGTCAGTTTACTTGTAATTTGCCCTTTGACAGAGCTATTCTTGGCAAAATTAATCTTAGTTGAAGCACTGATGACGTTCTAAAATTTACTCTAACAACAGCTTATTTTGTACCTAAACAATGATTACAAATATCAAAAATAAATTTTACTTAAATATTGCAAAATGATACTGGTCCAACGAAAGTATAACAAGAGCCCTCAAAAGTAATTTAATGTTGGATAGTCATGGCATGATCAGTTGCTTTACACTGTACATGTGTGCAACTTCAAGATGAAAACTGCAGCCTAGTCTAGTCTAAGAAACTGGAGTTTGCAATTAAGTGATACTTGTTCCTTGACTGCAGGCACACTTTTAATGCAAGGACTGTCCTTGCGTTAGGATCAACTTTGCAACAGCAGTGTTACTGTTTGTGAGGGTGCTGTATTAAACGAGTAATGGTCTGTGCTGCTGTTAAATTTGATCAAATACGAGAGTCACCGCGAGATGATCAATTCAGTCATGTTAGTAGTGGGCTGAACAGCCGTAGATAAGAAAGCTTCGTATGTACTTATCTGAGTTTTAATTGTTTACTATGTGTTGTGTATAATCGAAGATGTTCCTCAGCAAAATATTGCAAGGCTCTTATGGTTCTTATAAACGTCTGTAAAAATTGTGCTCTCAACGCGACATAAGTTTATATAAGCTTATGAATGCAAAGACAGAGGCGGAGCACGGGGAGCCCGCCCCCCCCCCCCCCCCCCCCCCCTCTCTCTGTTTGGTGTGTGGAAGACATAAAGAAGAGAAAAAAAAA
>Ga0126338_10001831_pt1 | contig 14144 bp, 11 predicted proteins | sample OrbCmetagenome_2_FD_92529 | JGI IMG/M metagenome (GOLD analysis project Ga0126338, IMG submission 92529) | Coral microbial communities from Petempiche,Puerto Morelos, Mexico - Orbicella C C metagenome | ecosystem: Host-associated > Invertebrates > Cnidaria > Coral | place: Petempiche,Puerto...
TATTGTGTGACAAAAGGCAAGATTCGTTTGTTTTCTCTCTGTTTTGGTTGGAGGGCTAGTTTCCTCTCTTCAAAGTTCACTTCAGAGAGGGTTGCTTGAATAAGATTCTCTGGGTAACCTCTCAATAAGGTGTGACTTGAAGGTTTTGATTTTCTCTTCACATATTTTCTTAGAAGAGTTCGTTCTGAGAAGTCTTAAAGCCTCTCCTTTGATGAAACCTTTTTTAACTCCCGGTGGGTGGGATGAAGTAAAGTGTATATATTGGAACATTTCAGTAGGCTTGAAGTGGGTACGCACATCAAGAACTGAGTCTTTTTTGAATCTTTTGCCTTTAGAAATGTTCGTATCCAGGAATGTCGTTTCCGTTTCAGAAACCTCAGCCGTGAATTTTATTGGTTGAACCAGTGCCTTACCAGTGCATGGTCTTGGCCCTTATATACCAGTGAAATGGCTAATATAAAGGAAGGTACATGTTCCTGTAATGGTGCTGATACAAATGCATTGGCTTGTTTTGCCTTCTCTGTGTTCTCGTCTTTTACCACATTAATTATGTCCTCAGCTGTTTTTAACACAACTTCTGTTTCAGAGGCTAATCCGATCAGACGATTTCCTTTCACTTTCAGTAATGGGGTGATCGCAGTAGCATCTACCGCTAAAGAAAATACACCAGTATAACCAATTTCCTTATAGAAAGAGGCAGCCTGAGAAAAAATTTGCACCTCCAGTTTTTGCGGTATTGCATAGTTACACCTCGCAGAGCAGTACATTGTTACTAGGCTAGGTCCACCGAGTTTCTCAGTTATAATCTTTGCCAGAGCTGGTACGCCATAATCCAGTATAATGGCAAAGAGAGACTTAGTCGCCTCACTCCAGCGGCAACCTGTTTTTCTATCTTGATTGTCAACCAAGTTCCTTAGAAGGGCTGGTAAGACAGGTCTCTTTGTCAGTACTCACCATTATAGCTGCCACTCGGCAATCTCGGGTACATTTTGATTGACATTACCATTTGCAACAAGTGATTTAAAGGGGCTGCGTCACGGCCGCGCATGCGTGTCCGGCCACGAAACAGTTTGAAAGTCTTAGCCTCAAACTTTCAAAATCATCGAGGAGGACGCTTTCATAACTTTATCCGGAAATATCTTTGCGATCCTAGAGTGGTTTATATTTTTGATAGTTGTAATAGCTCAATTGATTGTTTTGGAGTATTTAGATGTAGATTTTGGTTCCTGTTTGAGGTTTAGAGAGTGAATTTTCGTGGATGTTGTTATGTCTTCCCGAGGTGGTCGGCGAACTGGAAGTGGCTGAAAGAAGATTCACACTTCACGTTCTGAGGGTGTAAAGTTTTGGCAAAGAGGCCATAGAAGGATTTGGTTAGACTGCCAAATTTATTCTTCGTGGGCATCTGCGAAGATTTATTGCGGATATCGAAGCGATTCAGCGTTTGCTGCCCACCTTCTTTCCTTGAAACGACGAAGAAGGCAAGCATCTTTCGTTTATTTTTCACGAGCACTTTGTGCCTTTGCTTGTGCCGTTTCTCTGGTTATTTCCGTGTTCTAATTCTTTTTCTTCTCAAATAAGGGAAATTAACACAGCAGAGGCAATTTCAAGACAAGAGAAGAAACAAGATGATGGCCCTTCCGCAAAACGACAGCGCCATGTTGAAGGTGATACATTATGTAAACAAGTTTTCACTCGCAACTTTGGACTTTTTTAGACGAGGAATAAGTAGAGTAGGTGTAGTCGTTGCATTTAATTCATTTGGTCAGTTTTATTTTTACATATTTCCTTTATAGTCTTTATTTTTTTGTTTCCTTATACATTTATTTATTTGTTTATTTATTTGTTTATTTATCTATCTATTCATTCATTTACATGTCACACAGCTGTCCCTCTTGTAACCTCCACTCCAATGAATGGGAAAGATATCCAGGTGCAGTTGCCAGATTTATCATTGGGAGACAGTTATCATGACAGGTTAGTTTGTCATTTATGTTGCTGCAAAAGAGCTTGCTATTTAGAAATATATTGGATCTGTACAATCCAGCTGTATGTAGTTTAACTGGGTTTAGTATATATCTACTAGCATTCTATCACGAATGCCCTTGGCTGATTGGCTATGTTGTAAGGGTGGATCTGTCATCCATGCCTGCTTTGATCAGTAAGGTCCAGTCAAGTAACTGATGTCTTCTTAGATACATATACATCTGGTCACCTTTCTTCGACAATCAACACTATGGGAAAATTATTTTCAAAGTTGCTGATTGCCAATGATCACTATTACCGGTACTATAAAAGGCTGTGTGCAATATAGACCACAATAATTTAATTAGAGGTGGTTTTATCATGAAATGTAGCATGATAATAATTATGCATATGTGTAATAATTGAGAGCATTGTTTTAATAGTTACTTTATATTGCAGAGGAGCACTTCCTCTTCAAGAGGCTCTAATTGAGCTCAATAAAGATCCTCCAGAGGACAGTGGAAGTGATAGTTCAGATATCGAGGACTTGGGGTAATGTATGCACTAGCAAATTATTTATCGAAATAATTTTTTTTCTCCAACCAAAACAGAAGTTGTCTAACTGGAAAATTGCACTTGAATCAGAAAGCAATAATTTTTATTGATTATATGCAAATGTTAAATTTCTCTTCAGTAACAACACACAACAATAGTTCTTAGTAAGCCTTGTAAATTATTAATTTGCTATTATAGTGTATTTTTGGCATTATGATTCTGCCATATCTTTTTGTAGACTTAATCCCATAAATAATTTTATATACATAATATCTATATTATTGTTAATGGATTTGTGTGATATCATATGTCTTGATAATAAAATGATCCTTTAACATTTCTTTTAAATCTATAGGCTTGTAATGCAGGAGAGAGAAGATGGAACCAGTGATGAAGATGATGTGTTGGATGCCATGACACCTTTAGAAATGGTCAGAGATGAGCTACTTCCAGTTACACCCACTTTAAAGAACGCTGATCCAGTACCTGGCGTATCAGCTACAACTGTTGTTACACTGCAGCAACAAGTGCGGCAGCAACATTTGCTGCAACATCAACAGTTGCATTCCCAACAGCAACAGCGGGAGCAGCAGCAACCACCACCACAGCAACTGCAACCACCACCACAGCAACGGCAGCCACCACCACAGCAACTGCAACCACCACTGCAGCAACAGCAGCCACCACCACCACCACAGCAACAGCAACCTCCACCACCACCACAGCAACAGCAACCAAGCTACCCTAAACTAAGCAGGCTGGAGGAGCAGGCTTCTCTTACTGAAGAACTTGCTTTAGTCAGACAAACCAAAGTTATTTGTTCTCTAGATTTACTCCTGGATTTGTTTAAGACCTGTTACCATCCTGGTTGTTGCCAACCTCTCATGCCAAAACACCATCTTATTGGCCCAACAGTAGTTATAAATTGGACATGCACTCATGGTCATAAGGGAAAATTTTCATCATCTAAAGATATCAATGACATGTATGCCAACAATCTTCAGGTTGCTGCTTCGATTCTTCTCTCTGGAAACAACTTCTCTAAAATTGAAAGGATGTGCAGTTTCCTTGGTCTGTCATTCTTCTCAGATTCTACATTCTACGGAATGCAGCGTCTGTATCTGGTCCCCTGTATTAATGAATGGTGGAACTGGCAGAGAGACCAACTAATTGAGGAGTTCAAAAGTGTGGAAGTGGTGGTCTGTGGTGATGGCCAGTGTGACTCCCCAGTACACACTGCCAAAAACCTGTGCTATTTTCTAATGGAGCTTGTAAGCGACTACATACTGGATGTAGAAGTTCAGGATAAATGCCATGTTGGGCTGGCATCCACAAATATGGAGAGACAAGCTCTACAAAATGCTCTTCAAAGACTACGCTCCTCCATAAACGTAGTGGAAGTTGTCACTGATGCCTCAACATCAATAAAGATGATTGGTAAGATACAATTTACATGTAATTTGAAGTGTTCATGGTGTTTGCAGTTGATTTGCCAAATCCATGCTCATTCAACCATTTATGGGACTTGTCAGTTCTAAATAATTTAAATGTTCAACTATTACATAGTATATAGTATTATTGTGTCAGCCACTATCTACTTCGTGAGCAACAACATATTCCAGGTGAAAATACTTGGCTGGAAGAAAGCACAGTAATTATTATGTTATTCACAACATTCATATTTGTACACAACTGGTGTGAATGGAGTAGAGATTGAATGTTATTATATGACATGTTTGACATTGTGTAGCTGTGGTTTATCTCCATATTCTGAAATTAGAAGGGATTTGAATCTGTTTTTTTTGCGGGGGGGGGGGAGGTGGGGGGGGTGTTAGGTAAGAAGGTCATTAGAAAAAATTCCTTTCATGGTAGATGTATGGATGAGTTATGGAACTGTTTGGGTGTATTAATTTCTGGTTTGTTATGGTTTGTACCAGCTGACAATTTCACAGCAGTGTTCCACAGCCTTGATGTTTGGCATAAAGCCAAAAGTATTCGCAAGTGCTTGGCAAAGGTATAAAAATTAATATAAGTGGTGTTTATTTTTTAGGCGACAGTTAATGAAGTAAGGTGTAGATCATTTTGGTGATCTGTGCATGACAGTTTGCCATTTAAGCACAGTCAATTTTAACATGTCCTTTATGTGTATTTTTTGTTTGCTGGACTTGTGAGACATTTTCTCTGTAGATGCATCCTACACTATATTAAGCATGTAATGGCATTTTCACCATGTTAAAAGTTGTTTCATTTTGGGCTTTCCTGGTACACCTTTGATAAAAGGGTGACTAACATGTATGTTTTGGTTTCCAGGTTGGAAACCTGAAAAATATGGGGAAAATACAGACCTGGTCTGATTATATCATAAACCACTTTTGGTACTCTGCCAGCATTTGCAAGTCAACAGCTACAACAAGTGATGACGAAGCTCTGAAAGTAATGAAGGTGATGCCTCTCCCTTGTATGGTAGATTTTGTCAATATCCACCAAATTGTCAATACACAAAAACAATGTGAATGCTGAATTAATCAACATGCCACAAGCGTGGGATAAAGAAAAAATCTGAGTCCTCAACACCAATCGAAGCCATGACCTCCCGGACACTGGGTGGGTGCTGTATCCACTGAGCTACAAAAACCCTTGGAGAGCAAAGTCATTTAACGGATTTCATATGTGACAGGCATTCTCAATACTGCTTGGACCAGCACTGTCGATATACACATTCATTACTGACACAGGTTCAATGAAAAATTTTATCTATCTAAACTGTATTACATCTTTTTCTAGGATACCTGGATTGGGATACTACATCATGTATGTAATGAACACGAGTGGGTGGGTGGCAAATGTGGCCATGGAGATTTGGTTCCGGAAGAACATAGTCTTGCATGGTTCGACCGAAGAGATAAAGACTTTGAAGCTTTGCAGAAAATAGTGCTGGAGCCTCAACTCCTTGCTAGCTTCAAGTTTTACGTGCGATTCAGGTAACTGCACATGCACTAATAATATGATGGTGAGATATATCTTTATATTGGTATGTGTAAGAGCCTACCCATAATGTGTTACAAGACATTTAATTCATTGTCTTGTAACAATACAAAAACACAGAGATCAATAAACAAATGCAATCACTATGACATAGAACAAGTTTGTCATATCCGTGTCCTTATTGGTGATTTGTATGTCCTATTCTTTCAGACACACAGGCAGTCTTGAATGTGCAAATAGCCTTTCATTGGTTTACACTCCAAAACGGTGTTCGTACAGGTTTGTAACAGAGCAGTGTAATGATTATTGCAGAAGATCTACTTTTTGCAGATGATATGGGAAAACATACTGGCATTCACAATCTGCATAATGAACATGTACCTTGCATGTGTTCATCTTCAATCTAAAGCCTTAAAGTTCTGCCTTTGATTTGTAATTTGTAATGGCTTTGACAGATTTACTTTTACAACCTTTCCTGGTAACACTAAGTGTGATGTTGAATAATGCAATGTTTTTGCATGTGTGTGATATGACATTGTTCAATGATCTAATAACATGTTCCATAGAAAGCTGGTCAGACTTGCAATTGCATGAGAGAATTGCCTGTATGTGAATTTACACTTGATGTAGTTGTTATCATTAGGCAACTGTTGAAATGAAAAAAGCTGTGTTTTTCTTCTCTCATTTCTTTAGCTACAAAGTGTACAAAGCTAGGAAGCAATTGGCTGCAATAGATTGGAACTTTCATGTGAACTTGGAAGGAGCCACCACCAAGACTGGCGATGTTATAGTCACAAGGAAATACAACCAGCCGACAAAGGAGTGGAACTCCAAGGTTGTCAAAGTAAAGAAAAATTATGGCTACATTCCATTGCTAATGGGGAAGGTTCTGAGAGCGAGGAGTGAAGATGTAGACATAGTAACCCGACAGGTTTCACTAAATGAGAGCGATCCCGCACTACTGGCCCCAACCATTGCAGCAACACCTGCTCCATTATCAAAGGAGCTCTTCCTTGCAAGGAAGAGTAGATTCAAGCCTTCAGATGACTGAAGCTATAATTTCTGACTTGGGTTTTAGTGCTTTTGTTACAATCTGCCACTGTGATATCTGGCTCCAGTTGTTCAAAGGATGGAAAAAGGCATGTTTTCCTAAATATTCTGATAGCTATCTACCATCCCATTGTTTATTGGTTACTCTAGGATAACAATAGTCCCTGAATAAGTTACACACTTTATGGATAGCATTTTATTAAAATAAAATTCGTCCTGTTTACAATCTATTGTCTCTTTTTGTGTATCTGGAGCCATGGAAACAGTTGTCTTTCAATACTGTAAAATAATAAATAATTTTTATAGTACACACTTCAAATCCAAGTGGCCTCAAACACACAAAGTGTATATTTTACACTATATGTACAAATATTCTCTCATTTCAGTAACAGTAACAGTATAACAAGCATTGGCCTTCTTTATGTAAAAGTAGCAAGTACATGAAGTGGTGTGGTTGGTGAAATTTTTTAATGTCAACTATGTATAGAGCATGCAACTTTAATTTCAGCATAACAAACAAAAACCTATCCTACATGTGCAATGATAAATAGGAAAACTACGTGCTAAGATAAATAAACAAAACAAAACAAATGCAGCCTCCACTATTCTAATTTATTTTTTTGTGGGCTTTTCTGAAAGAGAAAAGAGCTTGTTCTTTGAAACATTCTCAAAGCCTCAAATTCTTTAGCTTTGCAACAACTTGACAGCAAAAACCCTTACAAACTGGGGTTTATATGGGTTAAACGCTGATAAAACAAAACCAGCTTAAATTATATTGCTGAATGAAGCAACTGGGAAATTTACTGTTTCATAGTGTACAAAATCAACTGTCAAATTCTAGCAGTAAACTTTGTTTTTTTCTGTAAATGGAGTGACAAATTTACACTCAGGTCACAACCCAAGATGCTGAGAACACCAATTTCATGTTCACCTGATAAATTCAGAATAATGTCCTCATTCAATTCTTTGATAGAACAAGATAATATTTGGTCTCTCAAGAGGGGATTTACTAACTTTGAGGATGGGAAAAGAGCTAAAATCTAGAATTCTACAGTGGCTTAATCAGCCCGGAAACCCATATAAACACCAGTTTGTGATGGATAGTGGCGACGTATCACAGTCACCACACAGGAAGGACAGACCTTTCTGTTTCCTTTTCCTAAATAGCTGTACTGATCTAAAACATACTGGCGATATGCTGCGTTTCTAAAGGCACGGGTGCTGTTGTCGTCGCGGTCGTTCCTGATGTCACCCTCATTTCTGATGGCTAACTGGAGGACATCAGGATCTAAGCAGAGTTTGGAAAATCTGCTGTGAGTAGTCACACACCTTCGCTGTGCACAACACTTATTTTCAACCTCCTGGGGCATTATTTGGCATACCCCACACTTGCACCAGGGCAAGGTTGCTGTGTTACCGGGGGGAGGGCCAGGATCCAGTGTGGCTGCATCTGAGGTGCAAGCCATCAGTTCTTCTGTCAAAGTGCCAGGGGTGGTTGAAACACTTCTTTCATTTGTTCCAATTTCATCATCAAGGTCATCCTCCATGATCAAGAGGCCATGGATGTAGTCCATGCTGCCTATTCCCCTGCGCAAAGTCCTGATGCATAGTCTCATTACCATTGCTTGGTCCAGTGTTTGGACAAATTCCTGAAAGGACATGTAAGTGTGAGCAATAGAGGAACAAGTACAATACTTTGTGGAGATCATGATGAGTTAGGCCTTTGATATCCTACAACACAGCGAAATTATCACTTTTGCTGGGTATTGGGGAGGGCAAGGGATTGAAACTTGAATAAGCCTTTGAACAAGCCTTTGAATGAGTGATTTTGAAGTTCTAATATTTTCTGGTCTATTATAATATGTGGTAATGAGATATAGTTTATAGTTTATGTATCAGCTTACCTTCACATCATTGTTTTCCTTTATTCTTTCTTCCTCTTCACTAGGCCTGTTTTCAGCCTGATAAGGCTGAGGTCTTCTTTGCGTTCTTGCTGAAGGTGTTGTTATACTTCCACCAGGCTATAAGAATAAATGATACATGTAAACAGTTCACTGACTGAACAACAGCAAGACATTTTCTTCCAAATAAACCCTTCCACTACACTAGAATCATCTAAATGAATGAAAAGGTTCTAAAATGTAAACACATGGATGCTAGCGGCATTACAAAAGCCACTTATTTGCATCTGGCTGAATAACACTGGTGTTCCTTGTCATGAACCTCGTGCAAAGCAAGCTTATAAAATGAACTAAGTTCAGAAAGAGAAAGAAAGGGAGCAGAATATAGTTATACCATTCGTGTTCAGCTTCCGTTAGCCATTTCAAAATCAAGTGCACAAATCAAAGAAATCTCACCTGATTTCGACATGGTTTTGCTGTCGATCCACACGAGCAATCGCTCCCACATGCGACACCTGCAGTCTTACAAGGGCAGCCACGCTTTGCGTTCGCAGTCTGTTTTGTGGAGCAAGTTCTCTTGCATGAACAGGACATGTGATTGTCCTAAACAAATGAAATCGTGGATGTGAGAAGTGACCGATCCGTCACAGAATATGCCTTGAAAGGACGAAAATTTAGACAACGGCTAATCGATATCGAAAGAAACTCACCACTGCAGTCCCCCTTGCCCCTTCAGCATCCATTACTTCGTATTAATTGCGTCTCTCTTCAACAAAAATCGATACTTACAAAAAGTCCTACACCAAAACAAGTAAAAAGCCTCAAAACATGGACAAAGAATGGCTATTATGCGGGCAAAATTTTCGCATCTCACAAAATTCAATATGGCGAATACTTGTGAATCATAATGGAGTGGGGCCAAATGTTGCACATGCGCAGGTCATGACGCAGCCCCTTTAAGCTGATCTATCGCAACGTCTTTACTTATGATCTGAGTCTCAAGTTCCCTGACTTTACTTCTAAATACTTCGACAAGAGTGCGCTGTTCCACTATATCTTGAAGTAAACTGACAATGGGTGCAGATCTAACTGCATTGCTCAAAGAGATTTTAGTAAGTTTTAGTATATTGTAGCAGTGACCTGATGTCTTGTCTTCAAATTCTTTTGCACCTACCTTTAGCAATTTTACCACTCCAGCTGCTAGACAAGAGAGGGTACTGGTAGTGGCTGAAGTTGATGCTAATAACGCTTCCATAGCTTTTCTCGTCAATGCCAATTCTTTCTCTGAAAAGTTTACGATGTTATTTCTCACTATCTTCTCTATTGGAATGTCAACTTTGCTTTTACTCAAATCTTTCAGCTTGGATAACGAGGATTTAGTGGAAGTGCATGATCGAACTACTGAATTCCCCAAACGTGCACCAAGTTCTCTCTCTACTTGTGCCCTTGTCTTGGATGCAACCTTCAATAATAATAATTATAATATAATATAAATACCTGTGTAGCAATACCAACAGAAACTTAAAGACACGTTGCCTTCAGCTACTTTAAACTTAGACACTAGCTTAATGTCTAAGGAAAGTGTACCTTGTCTAGTGTGTCTTTCTCCAATAAAGTCGAAAGCAAAGAAGGTGACGTAGACGTAGATGTCACTTTCAGTGTGGGAGTTTGAGGCTGTGAATTTGGTTTACCCGTCTTTGTAAAAAAAGCATCCAGTGACTTGCATCCTGTTAATTAAGAAATGAGAATGAATGTGGTTTTTTGATATCTTTATGGACAGTAGGGTTTTTAACCCAAATCTCTCCTAATCTCATAAAAAAAGGCCCGGAAACCTAAATTACCCAGGTGATTATCACGAGATTGTTAGCTGTGTTCAGTCTGTCAACACCTTATTCGACTGGTACTTTCTCATGGTGTTCAAGTCCTGGGTCAAGTATGACACACAGCCGGACATTGTGGTTGTTGCACATGGATCTAACAGCTCTCGTACAAATCTCCTTTTTCCTTGTAATGGCTGAAGGAACAGATTCCACTGAAACAATGAAGGTTATACCAAAGTTTACTCTGAACTGATTTTCCCTGTCACGTCTTTTTGGAGTTTTATTAACTTAGCTAACTGATTCATTGTGATTCCTCACTTATAGTTGAATGTTGAAATACCTGCAAATGCAATGGAAAGGTTTAAAGATTCCCTGAGAGATCTAGGAGGGTGCATACTTGAAGGTATGAGGACCCACTGTTCTGAAATAAATGTGTTCTTAGGAAATTTGCAATTTACAGCGACATGGTTCGGTTAAATTTACGTTAACCAGGGCGTCAAATGTCTTCTTTTAAACAGATGAAATCACAGATACCGAAAATCCCCTCCACAAGGAAACCCCTCAGACAGTTGCAGCAAAGATCCGAGCTTGGCTTCACAAAAATGGGTCTCCGTATCTTATTTTTCAAAGGAGGTTGTGAAGCGCTCGCAAGGAACAATGTCGGGATTGATCAACAATCCGCCTTCGTCGTTTCCTACCAGCACCGGAAGGGAACCATGGAAGGCTATGACGGAATTTCTTCTATCAAAGACGAAACAAGACAAAGTTTCAGCTGCTCAGGCAGCCCATAAAGGTAAAATGTTTGGTCCTTGTAAAATTATTATCGGTATAATCAGTTAATTTTTTTAAACCACTGATGGAAATACATGGCATTAACACAGCGTTAACACCCTTTAACAGTAAACAAACCGGGAAACAATGCCAACCCTCAGAGGCAGAGCCTGTGGCGAAGAAGACCAGAAAAGTCTTCGACAAGGCCGAACTTGCTGCTATGGATGCCGTATACACGGCTTCTAACGGACTGCCAGATTCGTCTATGATTGAGAGACTGGCAAACTCCTTCCTGGTGGAAAAGGAACAGGTATGACACTAGAAAAGAGTTTATACTTACTCTTGGGCTTCGCTTCTTTTATGTTATTATCTTCGTCCAAGAACCACCCTGCCTTGATTTGATGGTTATTTTCTTTCGTGTGTCGTCTGAGAACCCATATCGCTCGAGAGTTCACCTTATAACTCAGAGTAATGCGGCACGCTTCGCATATCAAACTGCTCTCAAAATTATCTATGGATGAAATTGGTTTTAAACCCAAAGACCTCAGCTCTTTTGAAATAGAAAAAATTGTTGTGTGTGGCGCAGAAAGAACATAAAGAAACGGTGAAAAAAGATTTACTAGTAAAATTAATCCCAAGAACATCTTTGTAAATCGCTACTTGAGCTGGCACGAGTTGCAATAAACCGGGAGCATGATTTATCACAAATGAAACCCTGGAAACCGGAAAGGACTCTAGCAAAACCGGCTGTCACGTTGCTTTGAGATTGGCAGTGGCGGCACATGAAAGATTATCACAGGTTTGTCTATAAACATTGTTCACTTCAGAGCTGACAGCTTGTCACCTTGTTTAATGTAATCCTTGAATACTCCAGGAATATTGCGCCACCTATCACGTAATTTGGTTTACTACTACTTTCTCTATCTCGCTTTCAGATTGAAAAGTTAATTTACAAAACAAATATTCATCTATAGGAAACCATTTTGACATATAAAGTTAACAAGAATCGGGCAAGAATACACTTCAAAACATAATATGGGCTTCAGGTCAGCTTTACTGATGCCGGTTTCACAGACAATGCTACCTGACACACTAAATTAAAGTTAGATCACTTAGGGGTGGAGGTGTGGAAATGCATTTTTTTCCCGATTTTTTTTAATCATTTCGTAGGTCTCCAACTGGTTCCAGAACCACAGACGGCTGGCAAAGGCCCGACAATATACACCAGGCCAATACGGCCCGTCTACAGATAACCAACCTGAGAAACAATAACCCGGTAGTTACACACCAGACAAGAGATCTGTTTTCTTTTTATATTGTAACAGCTACTAGTTAAAGAAAATAAAAATTAAGAAACTGTCAGTGCACATAGTTTGCAGAATAGGTGTTCCTCACAGTCCGAAAAAATAATTATCCTGGTCGTTTAAAATTCCAAAATCTGCACGTTAATCCCGCTAGACTGTAGCGTATGTCGGATTTCGTTGGCTTGTCACCTTGGTAGAGTAATTTCTATCCTCACGGGCACGTTTATCCCTCCTCCAGGATGCCATCTTCCTTTAGCATCATTAACTGGCCTTCCTGTTACAATGCTACCGAAATAAACAGATACACTGAGTAAATACAAAATATCAATCTGATATCCGGGAAATAACAAACAAGGATTATGGAATAATCTCGGGAAAAATTATGCAACTTACACTACAATTTCGTTTTTCAAAGGCCAGAGCAGTGATAGCAACTCTCTTTGGAGGTGACCCAGTTGACCGCGATCATCAATCACCTTCAGTGCATTGCCGCGATCTCCCCTCTTCTTCTGAGCAATGAATTGCTCGCCAACTTCAACTGCGAAAGGGCATTCATGATACCCTTTTACCGTGACCTGGTTAATGGTCAAAATAGCTCGAGACATATTGGATATTTCCCGTATCAAGGGCAATAGACCAGGGCAATAGAACACGACCACGTGCAGAACTAACGCGGGTCGTATTGCAGGAATTATTGATAGATAATTGATCGAAACAATCTGCTTGACAGCAAAAGATAGCCAATGACAATCAATGGCAATCAATGACATTTGAGGACTTGAGCTTGTGATTATCGATTGGTCATCAATTGGCTGATAGCAATCGATAACAACTAACTAATTGTTATCGATTGATATCAATTGATCGATTGGTTTCTGATGATCGATTGTTATCGATTGATCACGCCGGGGTCAATGATCACAATGGTATGGCTCCTGGTCATGTGCGCTCTAGTTGTTGTCTGTCTTTCACAGTGCTCAGTCTTCTTAGTTTTGTCTCCGGGGGGTGAAGCTGCTGGCCAGCTTGACTCATCATCTTTAAGAAAGGCTGGTCCCTCCATCCAAACTTCACTCTCGGCTAAGGCTACAGCAGAAAGCCCCCTTGTCGGCAGGTCTGCTGGGTTGACCGTTCCTGGTAGTGTCGCCACTGCTAAGGACTTGTTGTTCGCTGAATTTCGCCAATTTGATTGGCAAATGGTTTGAACTCATGACTTTGATTGTGAACCCAATACCACACATTTTCTGAGTCAGTCCAGAAGATGGTTCTGTCCACGGTGATCACTTCAGGATGTTCTGGGCCAATCAACTTGAAAGGACAGCACCCGTAAGCTCTAAGCAGGGAATTGTCATCGCCTTTACTGGAGATACACGACACTTTGACGCAATAAGGCACAAAGAGGGGCTGCTGTTCTGGTATCGACAGACTAAATAGGTAACGTTTGCAAAGGCATCATTAGATGCATCTGAGTATAGATGTAGTTCAATGTTCTCTGGGTTGGCTCGACGCAAACAATGAGGAACAGCGACATTTGACAGTTGTGGGAGCTCTGATTCCCACTTCTCCCACTTGGCTTTTAAGTTCTCCGGTAACTCATCATCCCAGTCCACACCAGCCATCCATATCTCCTGCATAAGGACCTTTGCTCTCACTGTGAATGGTGCCAAGAACTGAAGCCAGGGTTCATACAGAAAATTGCAACCATTTTTCAAGGACTTTTCAAGGACTTTTCAAGGACCGAATTTATTTTTCAAGGACCCACCAATAAATGTAAATAGTGTAATGTTACAGGTTAAATA
>Ga0126338_10001833_pt1 | contig 14139 bp, 7 predicted proteins | sample OrbCmetagenome_2_FD_92529 | JGI IMG/M metagenome (GOLD analysis project Ga0126338, IMG submission 92529) | Coral microbial communities from Petempiche,Puerto Morelos, Mexico - Orbicella C C metagenome | ecosystem: Host-associated > Invertebrates > Cnidaria > Coral | place: Petempiche,Puerto...
GAGGGCGAAGGGTCTAATTGTTTTAGTATCACCCAACTAGTTGGACAGAAAAGACAATAATAAAGTTAGCAAATGCAAGTTGAAGAAATATTTATCTGGGAATAAAACGAAAGAAAGCGTCACACTCGATTGCGCCAATTTCGCTACTCGAGGACTATTACTAATAGACCTCTAGTAGCGTAGCCAATTAAAATGCAGGATTTACATTAGTCCACTAGTTGGGTGATACTAAAAACAGATAACCTCACCGCAAAGTTACAAAACTCAAATCAAAATTCTCGCTTATCCTGGGTTACCGTAATCAGGCTTTGAGCAATGGGTAATTCTGAAGTAGGTCAATTTTTTTTCCTTGCCTCCTAAGGCCTTACTTACACTCAAGGGAAATTACTGGGTTTTTTCAGTACTTCAAATTACATCAAGAGTTTATTATTTGCTTTCCATCTTATTTGAGAAAATCTGAACAAAATCGAGGAAAGCTTCTACAGATCGTACTTTCTACGTTTCTCTCGCGTTTTCAAGTCAGTATTCATTTGGAGAGCCTGTAATTTGAATGTCAATAGCCAAAGCACCTTTACTAAATACCTAATTGGCCAGCTTTGACTGTTTAACATAACAAGTATCATTTCCATCACTGATATTTTGACTGCAACGTGGCACCGTTTTGCTGAGTACTGTGCTTTCAATCGATCGAACCGCGGCAAACAATTCAAGACGTCAAGAATGATATTGAGTTCCACGAACGAGCACAATCTTGTTTTATACTTTTCCAGTGGCGGATCCAGACCTTGAGCTAAGGGTGTTTCCCTTTCATGTTTCTATTTTTTTGGCTGCTTGAACACATACACATGATGACACATAAAGACCGTGTTTTGTGCAAAGTCGAGGCTAAAAATGGGAACAAAACTAATTATTTTTCCAGGTTTCATGACTATTTCGCTCTACAATTTCGCTCTACTATTTCCCCCCTTCACTGCGCTGGAGTTTTATGGAAAGAAGTACCCCTCCTTGCACTTAATAAAGTACATGACTTGTTTCATATAATGAAAGTCTAGAAACTGACCCATCGCTGACAATAAAAGATCAGACGTCCGTAATTACTTCCAAATCACACATCATTCTTTAGCTTAGGATGGTGTTTGACACCTTTTAAGACGTATACTATCAGACACCCTGTAATAACTATGACCTGGCGAACTCCATCTCTTCTTTGCTTGTGTTCCGACAAACAGCAAATGTCATGCTGTTCGATTTTCCTTGAATCATTAACGAGATCCCACAGAAGACGAACAACACTTTCAAGACAAACACCAAACTTTATACTCGTATACCCTCTGTTACGTCCAACTGATGTGGTATCTGTCTATTTTTGACATTTTTGTAAATCATCCCCCTTTGATTTCTTTGTTCGGTGCGGCCGCTCTTCACTAAACAACTCGTTAAATGAAGATATAGTAATAAAGTCCTTTTTATCCTCATTTGTTAGAACTGCGTTTCCAGGTCGTACACTAACAGCAATTGTATACCCTGCTTCAAATGCGGCTCTCGCTTCTGCGAAAACAAAACAAACCAAAACAGAACGTTAATAACGACTAATAATAACAACAACAACAACAACAATAATAACAATAATAATAATAATAATAATAATAATAATAATAATAATAATAATGATAATGATAACAAAAGTCAAGCTACTGTAACGTCCCTTTCTATAAATAGCTCTTACTAACCGAGTTCGGGGTCCGTACTGTAAGTTACGGACCGAGTTTTTTCCCCTTCGATTTATGGCCCAAGTGGGAAGCGCGCGGGTCATAAATCGAAGGGGAAAAAACGAGGATCTGTAACTTACAGAACGGAACGAGAAGACGAGGTTAGTAAGATATTTCTTATATCTCTACTCTGCCTGATGGGTTCGGAGACTATTTCTATTCACGCGGACTCGGAAAGGCTTCAAATTTCTGACGCACCTCGAAAGCAAAACGAGCCAGTTTGAAACTGTTTTTAAGTCGTTAGGACGCTTTATTACATAATTTAGAGTATAAGAAAGTTTTAAACTTTCACTTGCTATAAAAGTAAAGAACACTTATCGATAAATCACGAAACAGTTTGGCAACAAAACCGACTTTAAATTTTAGCGGGCCGTACAGGAGAGTACGGCTCGCTAGATTGACCAATCACAGCGCGCAGACTAATTGAGAGATGTAATAATGACTTTGACGATGTCGCTTTGCATTTACTTTTGTTGAAAGGAATGAATTGCAGCCAACAGAATGAATTCAAACAGTTAGAACCTATAGTAAGTCTGCGAAAGTGGCTTTATTACATAACTAGCTCCGAGGGGGACTGGGGGCTATGACCACGATCATATCCCACGGCAGCAGAACACCCACTGGCCTGTACAACCCGCAACTCAGCCACGAGCTTCCACGCCAGGTTCCCCAAATAGCACCCGTGAAAATGAACCCAGGCTCAGCAGAAGTAAGGGATAAATAATCAGCACCCCGTGACCAGGGATTCCTCCCAAGGGGAAGGGAGAGAGGGAACGTAAAAACACTCGGTACGAAGCACAGAACACCACACTACAACGATCACAAACACATGTGAGTTGCAAACGCCTGCAATGATGTGGACAACCGCTGGACGGACATACGCCCCACGTGCAACAACGCTTCAGAAAACGCGCCGCACGCTAAAAGAGACTGAACACGCCAGGATAGCCCATATGCTAACAAACGCCTGTAACAACAACCTACGCAAAACATTACGGACCGCTAACATGCTGAAAACGCTAGACAGGCTAGCAAACACGCCTATATAAACAACACTACACAAAACATATGTTACTGAACTAGCGTGAGGTCGTCCTGAGATCCGTATTGGGAAAATATCGGTGGAGTTTCCTTTTTTGCAAGTTTATGGACCGAGCCACAGGCGAGGTCCATAAACTTGCTAAAGACGAGATCAACATTTTCCCAATACGGACCGAACAAGCTAGTTCAATAAGATTTCATTATATGGCTCTCTCTAATCTGCTGATAAATTGATGCGTTCCCGCGATCCTCTGTCGGTAAACGCGCGCGCGAAAAGTAAGCATCTATTCATCTAAACACGATCGATCCCGCGACCGCTATAAGTACTTATCGATCGACATGCTGAGACCAGTGAAATCTCTTCAAAGCCGTCTGAATGGCCGCTCCACAGATGTTTCCATCGATTCCAGATTTGGCTCGGGTCTTCCCTCAACAACAGAAGATTGCCATCACAAACGAAGCAGATAAATAAAGAAATGAAATAATATGATTTTAACCGACAGAATATACTAGCACAAGCTCAGTGTGCTTACATTTTGGTATTCACAGGGAAGAAACCAAATTCGGCAGATATTTCAGATGATATTTCAGATGCACCTGTACGTTTCTTTTACGTGCCGGCGGTTTTCCAGTTATAATTAAACTTCAACCTGCAACCTGCGCCCTGCAAAATATACCCGCCGCCACTGACAAGACTCTTGCTCCTGATCGCATTTAACAGTAATCGTGTAGTAGGAAGACGTACCCCTAATAACGTCGGTAACAAAAAGAATTCTTGATGGTTTCATGTCAACGGCCTCAGCAATTTTCATGTAACTGCTCGATTCAGTTTTCGCTCCAACTGTGGTGTCAAAATGTCCACCTATATACTAAATAATAAGAGAGGAACAAGGTCAACATCTCAACGGTAAATTCAGTTTCAAAAATTTTCGGACTATCAACGGAGGAAGTCGAATATTTAAAGTTAGTCTGTTTCTTGGTCGCGGTCAAACAAGAGAAATTTGCGAAAACGGAATAATAAAAGCCCTCGAAATTCTCCAAACTAAGCGTTTAACCACAGCCAAGCCTGTTCCAGGCGCTCGATTAGTAAGGAAGTGCCACGAAAACCCCCGTATTTTTGTTACCGCGACTGTATCCTTTAATTTACTAAGCACTACATCGTTAACTCCATTCCGAGGGTTTACGAAAAGGGATACAGTGTTCTTATGTCGGTATGTGAAAGGTGTACATTTTTCAATAAAAGGTATATGACTGAGGGGTACCTTCTCTGTCAAAATGATATACAATCCTCCCCGTACAAAACTTTGTAAAGTATCCCCCGGGGTCAGAGTGCAGCATTTCTAGCTCTTAGAGGGTTGTATAAATTCCTACGATTCTAGTGAGGGTGTGAAAATTCATTTTTAATTCTCCTATTTCCAAAAAAATTCCTCTATTTAAGTAACTATTTTAAATGGCTGTTACAAGTTGTATAAGAATTTTGAAAAACCCGCTCATTACACCTGTCGAATTCAGGCTGCTTTGAGCGCAAAACATTAAAGTAAAAAGCCTCGCCTGAATCCAGAAGTTTTCTCTATTTCTCAATAAAAGTTGAGCCGTGAAGTGGCGAAAAGGAGCAGCGCCAAGAGAAGAGGCGACCGGGAATTACTCGAGAACAATTACTTCAGTTGGAGAAAGGAGAAAGAAAAAAATCTGAGAGCAGGGGACACTAACCTGCAATAAATCTCCAAACTTTGAATTGCCAAACAGAAGCTTTTGAGCATCTATGCTACCAGATGAATAGATGTAGATTTTGATTTGATTTGAAGTCCACTGATTGAAAGCTGGGACAACGTCATCAAACACCCTGCAATGTGTTGCAAACTAATTAAGGGTTCAATCTTTTTCCCTACAAGAATAAGAACTGCAGTAATGCACTTTGTGATACAGAGATACACCCGGATTGAATACATACATACATACATACATGTACTATGTTTTGTTAGAATGGTAATAAGCATAACACAATGAGGGCTGTCAGGAAGTATGCTCTAGATGATTAGAACACTTGGTCCTACATGAAATGATAACCACATAATTAATGAACTATGAATCTAAACTGGGGTTTAATGAGATGCCTGAGATGCATGGCATGTAGGAATTTTGAGCAAAATAATTGGTTATGTATGAGTGTTTCTGTTGTAAAATTTTTATTATTCAATAATCATATCAGCGTTTATAAAGCAAGATATGTGTGTGTTGTGGCGGAGTTAACTGACCACCCAACCATTCGGGTGGTATCACTCTTATCTAGAGAAACATGGCAGACACATCTTGTCACACTAGTTTAAGGAGAAAATTCAAATGAGAGATTTGGGGGGACTAACTGATTATTCAAAGGACATACCAAACAAACGTAATTTTCAAGTTTAAAATTTATTAAAGAGTAACTTTTGAATACTCAGAGTAGTCTCAAATTGAGTGAGTCTCAATTACTCAGAGTATTTTAACAAGCAGTATTCATATATATCAAGTAGCTTTTACTTACTTGGAGTGATTTGGAAAATGACCCAAGCATGGTCTGAACATATTGATTGATCACTAATTTTATACTGAGTATTGAATATTTACTCAGCAAACTTTGTTATTTATTATTTGGTATTTTCTTTGAGTATAATATCCCTCATCCAATGGAATTATTTCCTTAATTTCAAATTATCAGGATATGATGCCGACCATTTTGAAACATCAAGTCTGGCCGGTCTTACAACTTTTTTGTCTAGTTATTTTGACCATGATGACAGGACTTACCCTTCCTCAACTGGTGCTTATCACTTCTATAGAACCAATTGGTGTTACCATCTAGGATATGCTACTTTTATTACACGAGTAAGTTAGTTGAGATGGCCAATAACTAAAATCAACTAGTCAGATTGCTCCATTGCCAGTGCCATATTCTCTACTCACGACCTCAGACATGATTCTCCCATACAGACCTCCTGCTCAGTTAATAAGAGCTAAATATTGGCTGGAGTTCCACACATGTTACAAATTTTATCATCCCATCCATGTTTATAATGAAAAATATCAGAATTATCATTTTCAGAAGTGTTTAACTGAACATTCCCCAAAACACATCCCCCCTTCAATTATGCAGACCAGCTGGCCAGGCCTACAATTTATTAACAACATCAGAGGCATATTATTAGGTAGTATTTGCTGTGGGTTTATTAAAGATGAAGAATTGTGTAACTTACTCTCCCTTGATCTTTCCACTTTCAAATGCCTCTTTCCAAATGTGACCCTGAAGTTGTTTCAACGCAGTTGTTTTGCGATCCGAGCTCATCTGCCAGATGACATTTTTAACAACAGCATCAATGACAATGTTCTTGCTGAAATCATGAGTTATTTGAAATCTTAATTTTTTGTTGTTGTGAGACAGACAAGGATTACAGTTCATCCATGCATCTGTGGCAATGAAAAGTATGGTTATCTGAAATGGCACAGTATACATTGTCAGAAGCTTCTCTACTTTTCGTTGACCATATCAAAGGGCACAAAGGCGATCAAGTTTTATGTCTTGTACCACAAACTGAAGCTCTGCGGTTTTTTCTTATGAACATGTTTTAAGTTTGAAACTGCTGCAGTCCATAATTTGTACTTGTCTAAGATGTTTGACACATATCATGAAGTTTGAGTTAGTATATAGATGGTAAAAATATTTCACAAAAATCTCAGCCTAAGCCCTAATGTGAAATAACTATTCCCATGTATTCTTAATCAAAGACTTAATATTGCCTTCTTGATTGAATGTGGATGGTGTTTGATAGGAAGTTCACATGAGTGGCTTGCAACTCATGAAGTCTCACTTCACTCGCTTCTTCCAGATCCTATTCCTCTGCTAACTGTGGTCTTCCTCATCAGATGCAGAGTCAACTCCGATTGTTGATCGCACAAGAGTTATCTGATGTTCTTGAAATTGTATCAGTAGAGATCACAGTTCATGGATGACAACTTCAGTAGCTCATGCATCACGGTGAATCATGGCTGTATTCAATCTGTTTTCCTGATTCATGCGTTATATTCCAGTCAACTCACAGATCAAAGAAAACCCCTTCCAGACCCTGTTATAAAAGGCCAATTAAATTTCACTAACCACAACAGAAAAATTTAGTTTTTATTTCCGTTTCAAGTATATGTAAAATAAAGACATTTTTGGACAGAATACTCTGCAGGTAATTTCCATAAAAAAATGTAGAGGGATTTGAGAAAACATTCGATAAGGGGGAATAATTTGCACTTTTTGATAAAGCATGAAACTTGGAACAATTATAACATTAGGCATCATAAGTTGCATTTTAAACATTATAAGCACTCAAGATGTGACTTTGGTGGCTCACCAGCGTCCAAATTAGCAGTGCAGTGTACAGGGCAGAGATCATGCCAGATGCTCTTTACACATCTGCCCATCTTCTATATCCTTGCACATCCACGCCAGCAGGTGGCAGGGTCATCCAGTTTACTTATTTCCCACTGTGCAGATGATATATGTCTCATCCAACCAATTTGATCTACTGGACTTGGCAGTTGTGGTTGGGGAGGGACTGACCCCACACATGATAAGAATGGTATCCAAAACAGAGGATGTGTTATTGCAGGGAATTGTTTGTAGGTGGTATGTCTTTATCTCCTGCCTTTCTTTGTAAACAAAGTTGTCTTGCCTTATTCTCACTTTCAACTTTCATTTTGGTTATCCTTATCATACATCAGCACTATAAGTCTCTTGACTGCAAGAAGAACTTCTTTTGGTGTCTGCACTGGTGAACACAAGGCCGGTATCACATTGTCAGACATACTGCACAATGACCACCCTTTCCATTTTTCTCTTCCCCAGGCAAACCTGAATGGTGCACCCTATGAGCACCTGGAAAGTAGGCATTGTGTAGTTATTTTTGTCCCATGTAAATCACTTCCAGATATGGAAAAACTTTCCAGCACCAAATATTACACTAAGCGGTTCTCACGTCAGCCTCCTCAAGTGTTCAAGGGACAGACCCTTTTCACTAATTACCTGTAAATACTGGAGCTCTTTTCCTAAGGTCATCACCACTAAAACCAGAAATAACTCAGTAAACTATGTTGCCACTGAGTAGACTGGAGAGCTCTGTCTTGTTTCCATCTCAGTGCAGAAACTTGTGCCAGTATCCAGATCATTCCACAATTTCCATCTTCCACCCTGATGTGCATACTATCACCTATTTTTGTCCCTGTAGGCAATTTGAGACTTTAATCTCTAAAAACATCTGGCAATTAGTGATTTACATCAACTCAGTCAACAGATCCTGTTAATTGGCTCCTTATGTATGTCAGAAACTTGTCCACATACTAAGTGAATGTCCCTGACTTTACAGGTCTAATAATGACCAAAATTATTGCTATGTACACCATCGAGAACAACCATGCCAACTTCTGGTGCTATAATAACTGGTGTCTGTTTCATCAGTTTGCAATTAGACATCTTCCAAGCATGGAGATGTTCAGACTTTGTTACTTGGCCAACTTGTCTCAGCTTTCCAAAATGTTATTACGAGGTCAGAGATATGAGATCAGCAAGATGATGATAATAATAACAATAACAATTATGGTAATGGTGTTCTTAACATTCATATGTTTCTTTATTATATAAAACAAATAGATTCCATGTTGCTCTGTATCTGCTCAGTAACTGATTACAGAAGACATTGAAATGTTGTAAGAACATCAATGACACACTCAGTTATCGCCTTGACTATCCCACGTTTTTGTTCTAAACAGACACACTGCCACATGGAATCTATTTGTTAAAAATGATTGAATATTTCACGTATATACACGTACCATGATGTTGAAGCAAGAAAACGTTATGAGATGTACAGCTTGCAGAAATTCACATATTGTCACTACTCAGATTGTGGGATCATTAATTTTGGGCTTTTCAGTCTAATTCACAAAGAGGGTTTCAGTTTGTGACCTAGAAAGTAATTGATTCATTATATGTAGCCCAGTTCATCATGATCATCAGTTCTCTAGGTGTCAGTAGGTGCATAAGCTCAGTTAGTTATGTTATAATTAACTGGAATACCTGGATCCACCATCATCTTTAGATAGATCCTCCTTTTCATCAGGAATTAGAACAACACCTTCCATGTGTTTATCCTCCTTTGCCTTTATATATATTAAAAAAATACAAAAAGGGCCAGTTTCTATGGCAGTCAATCACAAAACATGATTGGAAATTTGGGAACAAGAGAGAATATGTATCTAATATATAGTCTACAAAAACGCTAACTAATCTGCACATGAGTTTAGAGCAAACTGGTTTTGCTCTAAAGAGAATTGTACCACAAGGAGAGCAAGGGGTTTTCTGAAACAAATATATAGCTTTGATGTTATGAAAGAATTGAGGTAGGAGAGTCACATAATATATGGTGCACAGGCATCTTTCTCACTCCACCCCTTGCTGAAAGGCTAATTAATTAATTGATATTAATTCATTAAAAAACACCAAAAGTTTATGGCTTAGCAAGTTAGTGTAGAGCGGTTTAGTGGACACCAGGCCCCAAAACAATCCCAATAGTGCACTCTGCACTAAGAAGGAAGGCATGTTGCCCAAGTATTTAAATTAGTACAAGCTACAACTAAAAGGATGACAGTCAGAAATCTGTAGGTGGACCTGTAGGTACAGCCAGGAGGTACAGTAAGTAAGTTAAATATCAAAAATTATTTTTCTTTCAAGAACAATATAAGGTCAGGTCTGCATATGAGCCAAGTAGCCCATCAGGCCAGAACTTATCCTGGATTCTGTAGCATGAAGCGACTAGGAGTATTTCTACTCCTCCCTGGATGGGATGCTAGTCCATCATAGCGTTACCCCCAGCATTAAGTTTGCTGACCAGTACCCATTTATACACCTGGGTGAAAAGAGGTACTGTGAGAGTGAAGTGTCTTGCCCATGGCCAAGAACAGAATCCAATGTCCCTGGCCAGGGCTCCAACCCAGACCGCTCAATCCAGAGATGAGCATTCTGACCATGAGGCCACTGTGAAGAACAATGTGCCTGCAATCATGTTCTATCAGTGAGAAGACAATGAGAAGAGAACCAACAAGAGTTTCTACTACGTTCTGATAAAACACAGCCTCTTAGCCAAAATTCAAAGTCTAAAAAGTCTAAAATTTATGGCCAGGATGGAAAAATGCCTGTTGCTGACAAGTTGACAATCATATTTCATGAAAAGAAAACGATAATAAATGCAGTTTACCTGTCTTTTTAAAGCCATTACATCCTCTTTACACTGAACAGTCTCCCAGGTTCTCTCCAAAAATCCCTGTACATTGTCCTTGGCATATGGAAATAGCACATCCTGAAGAAAATATCCCGTTGAGTTGATCACTACTACACAAATGATAATAAGTGTCAATAACTATCAGTGGCAATAACTTTCAGTGTTAACTGATCAGTACAAGGGTTACTTAAAGTCTCTGAAAATATAGTGCCCATATCCTTTTGCAAAATATGAAAAATGCAAATTTTCTGAAGTGTTGAATGTAAAAAAATTGTCAAATAAGTAAATCTTGTTCAATATTTTCATTGATTATAAAGATAATCATCCAAAACACACATACACAAAAAAAATAAATAAGAAATCTATAGGACAATGGACGAAACTGTTCTGGATAGACGTTTTACAACAAAAAATTAAAACAAGCAAAGCACCCAAATGATTTTGTGATTTCTTAAACGTGATGCACACATGGAAAGTTATTTTCATATGGATCATGCAAAGAAGACTTGCACTACCACCTATCCAAATTTGCTGACTGAATCACAAAAGTACGGAAAATCACAATATGTGGAAGACCGTTTCAGTGGCAAGAACAGTTTAAGGAAGATGGAGAGGGTATTGCATTTCAGTGTCCAAATAGGTCGTAAAGTCTTTGTCATCCTTTCTTGACAAATTCTTGACAAAAAATCTGCAAAGACATTAAATGATGTTCTTCACAGAAAAATTAAATACTTTGAAATGTGAATATTTTTTCTTAGGAATTGCGTGATTGTGTGATTCAGTTACCAAATTCAGATATGCTGTAATGCAAGTCTTCCTTGTTTCACCTATATGAAAGTAAAGTTTACGAAAATCACAAAATTGTTTGTGTTGCTTTGTTTATTTATATATTTTCTGTTGCAAGACCTTGATCCAAAACAGTTTTTTCTCAAGTACTACTTTAAGTTGTGTTTACTCAGCTTTTTAAAAAATAACTAGCTTTCCAAGCATTTCCAGTTTAAATCAATCCTAATAATTTATGTGTATGGTGCCCTTTGACTAACACAACAAATTTGCCTCCAAAGACTCCATTATTTCCAAAAAACTTGAGCTTAATAAAAAGAACAAAAATTTTAAAAAAATACAACACAAAATGAAAGGGATCTGCACAGAGTGGGAGCCAGGGTGCCATGCAAGCCAGCATGCAAGCTATTCTGGTTAGCCTAAATAACAGTCTGTTCAGTCTCGATACCTAAATAGCTCCCCTCCACCACCCCCCTTCACAAAACATATACCCAACCTGTTTAAGCGTAGAAATATTCGTAGAGCTCTACACTCCATCTTATGTTTTGTTGAATAAATCAGTACGTAGCTCTAGGAAGACTAGGAAATGATATAGCCGCTGAGGTGTACAGTAGCAAATAAAACGCAGTGGGTACGGCAATGTTCATGCTTTTCTATCTCAACTTGTTTTAAACAGTGTTATCATTTGTTCTTCTTGACAGCATCCGTGAATAACCTTACTTCTAACTTTAGAATGCTATTATTCATATGATTGTGTAAATATCTCATTATGCGTACCTTGACAAAAGAAATTGGAGTTGTTGTCCCTTCGATATCAAGCAAAACAGCGTCGTAGTTAAGCTGGTTTCTAATGGCAAGTTTCTGAGAAGCCATCTCGTTGGACCAGAACACCTTTGTTATTCTCAATGAGTGGGCCAATTTTCACGCTTACTTGCATGAAGGTTACACTACATATATTTTTTTGGAAATTTAAATAAAGAAGGAGATCGAAAGATATTTTTTTTATGCGGACTCCGGTAGTCGAACCCGAGAAATGTATGCCCAGCCACTACACAAGCTCCGCACCTTCCAGACGTTCGCGCAAATTGTTTCTACGCATCCTTACTGCGCGCGCAAATTCATTCTCCACGGGCACGCCACGTCATGCTTGAGAGCGCGCGCTAAGCAATGAAATAAACTGAACAGGGAACTGAAGTAGTTGATAACAGTGCCGTTTTTTCTCACTGACTTGTATGTTTTAGCAAGACGTTTCGGCGAACTCTTAAGTCTTCATCGGTTGACAAATCGCGTGATGTTCCGCGCGATTTAAAAACTTGCTAAGCACTTTTAGGGCCTCTTCATATGAGCCCGGTGACCGGGCTGGCTCCGTTACCGGGACGAATTTTGTTGTCTGTTAATATGGGAAATTTCGACCGGGATGAAATCCAAGCAAATCCAAGAAACACAACCAAAATGGTAGAACATACACTTGTATCGTTCGCGGCTGTCGCAGCTTTGTGGACTCTTGTAACTTTACTGATAAAGCTAATTCGCATACTCCTAAAGTGGAAATACATACAAGACAAGACAAAAATTATGCCATTTTGGCCGCTACGTTGCGAAAGCGAAGCTATTTTGTCTAAAAAGTTTCGTCCCGGTAACCCGGGCTGAAGTGTTCATATGGGAAAATTTTCATCCCGGTTACCTCGGTCGCAAAAACCGAGATCTCGGTAACCGGGTCAGCCCGGCTTCTTATATGGACACATCGTAATTTTTACGAAGGAAAGAGTGGCGAGGCGAGATCTCGGAAACCGAGCCAGCTCGGTTGACCGGGCTCATATGAAGAGGCCCTTAGTATAAATCTACTAGCGTTCTGTTACGAATGCCGTTTTCTGACTGGCTACGCTACTCACTATCTATTCTGTGTTCTGTGTCAGTATAAATCTACTAGCGTTCTAATGCCGTTTTCTGATTGGCTACGCTACTCACTATCTATTCTGTGTTCTGTGTCAGTATAAATCTACTAGCGCTCTATTACGAACGGCGTTCTCTAATTGGCTACGCTACTCACTATCTATTCTGTGTTCTGTGTCAGTATAAATCTACTAGCGCTCTATTACGAACGGCGTTCTCTAATTGGCTACGCTACTCACTATCTATTCTGTGATAGATAGTGAGTAGGGTAGCAGTATACCCTTTTTAACAAAATGGCGGCCGCTTCTTGGCGTTTTCGAAGTGTCTGGGAAGAGGATTTAGATAACGTTTTGAACGACTAGTAGATTTATACCAAAACAATTAGATTATTCGTTCTCGATTTCTATGCTTGATAGTTGGCTCGGGCTGCGCCCTCGTCAACTATCACGCGATAGAAATCTCGAGCTCATGATGTAATTGTTTAGTAGATAGTGAGTAGCGTAGCAGTGAGCCCTTGTTAGCAAAACGACGGCAGCTTCTTGGTGTTTTCGAGGTGTCTGTGAAGAGGATTTAGATGAAGTTTTGAACGACCAGTAGATTTATACTAAAACAATTAGATTACTCGCTCTCGATTTCTATGTGTGATAGTTGACTTGGGCTGCGCCCTCGTCAACTATCACGCGATAGAAATCTCGAGCTCATAATGTAATTATTTAGTAGACTTCTGGGATGACCATGTGATCATTCCCAGCGTTCGGGTCTTTTACAGACATCTAAGCTTCTCAGTAGAAAAAGCCGCTGATGGCAATGTGCCTCATGTCCGACGACCTCAACGTTTTCAAAATCCATGTAATGATGACATTCGTGAACATGGCACGCAAGTTTGGAGTTATGATCGAACATCAAGACAGCCTTTTTGTGCTCGGAAACCCGCGTCTTCAGTGATCTTTCGGTCTGGCCATAGTATACAAAATCGCACTGACTGCAATTGATTCTGTACACTACTCCAGATGATGGACAGTCGGTTTCATCCTGCTGTTTCGGTCGAGGAAAAGGACTGTTGATGGTTCTCTCTGGCTTGTAGGAAATTTGTAAACTTTGTTGCTTTAGTAAGCGACCAATTCTTTCGGAGACGCCCTTAAGGGCCCATTAACCGATTTATGCGCGCGCTCGCGCGCGTTGCTAAGGAGGTGAAATTCCAATTCCGGTTACTTACGTCAGCCTGAGCGCAAAAAATAAAAATAACTCAATAACTTCCAAATTCGCTCACATTTTAGATGTTTTTCTTTGTGTTTCACAAAATGCAAAGTAAAAAAAGTACAAGCAAAGACAAAATAAGAGAAAGACAGAAAAAC
>Ga0126338_10001834_pt1 | contig 14137 bp, 11 predicted proteins | sample OrbCmetagenome_2_FD_92529 | JGI IMG/M metagenome (GOLD analysis project Ga0126338, IMG submission 92529) | Coral microbial communities from Petempiche,Puerto Morelos, Mexico - Orbicella C C metagenome | ecosystem: Host-associated > Invertebrates > Cnidaria > Coral | place: Petempiche,Puerto...
ATGCACACAAAACCTAGACGATAGAACGACTGAAAATGGATAACAGGTCAGATTTTAGACGTTATTGCAGCTTTTCAAAGGGAGAAAAGAAATATTTTTCAGATTTTTTGATCGAATTTATTACAGCTTTACAAACTCCCACACAACTGCATGTAACAGTTCTAAGTTTTGGCAATTCATGTCAAAGACAATATTAGAGGCCATGCCTGATTAAACATCCAGCGTGCACAATGAGGAATAGAATGATACGGAAATGTTTTCAGGGTTGAGGTTTTAAGATTTTAAAACAACCTTCCCTACTCTGTCTACTTCCGGACGTTTTCCTTTTTCTATTTCAACACCGCCAAAATAACTTGAAATACAGAAATATAACTTAACTCAGCAGCATCTGAAAGATTTCAACGATCAGTTGTAAAACTCTAGTTAAGGGACGGATTTAAGACGAATTTGAATGGGGGGAGGAGGGGGGCGGTGGGTTGTTGGGCAATTTCCAAAAAAGGATTCCTGCATGCACAGCAAAAACTGCTGAAACAAAAGTCGTGCAAGCTGAGGGGAGCCATAAAAAATCGAGCAAGTGCTTTCTACTCTCCAGGTCCTGTTTTTGATGTTAAAAAAAATTCATGCACAAACTATTGCCCCACCAAAAAAAATCATGCACAACCTAAAGGTGAGAAAAAACACTCATGCAACAGAAAATTGCCCACCTCCCCTCCACCCCCTCAGAAAAATAATGGCGCGTCCCTAAAAGCAATCAACCAAGGGCAAACAAGGTTGATTAGAAATGTAAAGTCTAACAAGATACTAAGACAAAGAAGAAAGTATAAAGCCTCAGCCAAGAGCAGTGGTCAGTAAACGCAAACTGTGACTGTTTTCGGCGGCTCGCGGCTTTGTTTTCTCAGGCCGAAACCTTGTCTGACAAGCTGGCACAGCTTCTTTGATTCGTAGTTTTAGTTTCTGCTAGCAAGCACATTAGTCATTGATGAGCATCATGCGTGTTTTTCAGACTGATTGAATATTCTTCCTGGTTCACTTCATCTTTCTGATTCAAAGCGCAACGTGTGCGTACAGTATGCGTGGCTGGCGCTTTCGTTTGCACGCGGTGGCAAAATACGCGGGCTGCTAGGCCGCAAAATGAGAGGAGCAAAGCCAAGAGTAATTGTGCGAAATAATCTCTGAAAAGCTCATAACGTGTATTAATTATGCATATACGCTATTTGCTACAATAGTCTCTCAATCTGTATATACTACATATTAACGGCCTATATTTGTCCTTTCAGAGAATTTCATTACCTATTTTTTCCCGGCTGCCACCTGGTCTCCTTCGATCGCAGCCGATATTTTCTGGTCATTACACTACGTTCAGTGGCGAGAGATGTTGCGTGATGTTCCTAATTCCGTGACGAAATCTAATTTTAACTTATCTGGCGATCATGCGAGCCCAGACCTGCATGTATTTGACTTCATTTTAAATGAGTCATGTTATACTCTAAATCTTACTCTATGTAATACTTCCACAGACTCGCTCATAGCGCACTATAGTTGTTATGAAGCTAGCGGCTGTATTGTGAACGAAAAACAAATAAGTTTTCGGGATTCCTCGTACCTTAATTTAACGTTCCAACGAGGCGAACCCCCGGAGTCTTGTAGACCTTTCAAAATTGCGATTTGCTCCTCCTCTTGGCTCTGGTTTTAAGTAACGCGTGCTGATACTCTTGTTTCGTTATTTTTGACAAATTTTCGGATACACAAGGACGCTGTTTCCGCCTCTAAGCTAATTGCTTAGTAACTGCAGGATATCGTTTCGTCGAAAATGACCTTTTGGCTCGAGTCTTTCTCAGAAAAACTTGGGCCCGGAAACAAAACAAATGCTTATCTAACAGGGGGAGGAATGGCTCTCCGTAATTGTGAGCGACGGTTTTTCATTTTCATGAGTTTCATTTCCTGAAGAAACGAAGAAAAACTACAGAATGTAGTACAATAAAACCGTTATTAGAAACCGGAAGTTGAAAAGTGAAGATTTTAAGAGGAAGCGTAACCGTGGTCTTTAAATAAGAAGACTGGTTCGAGGTAGGGACAAGTGGCTTTTGTTACTAATTAGGACATTTATTGTTTGTCTTGTTTGGCGCCGCACATTGTTATTTAGCTGAGTTCACGAGAGGAATATCGTTGCCAGGGCCCTTCCTCTTGTCCACTTGGTTGTGCAGTAATATGTTTGTCGCCTCCAATCCACTGGACTCGAGTTTGAAACCAGAATTACAAATCAATCGGCATTAAAATTGCCTTTAACTTAAGATATTCTACAGCTGAACACATCTGTCGTCAAACCACACTCCGCTCAAGGCTGTAAGCACTGGCGGTACTGCTGTCGCAACCTGAACTCGAAGGGACAACTGGGTCTCCTCTTCGGGCGACAAGGAAAAAACACTAACTTCAATTTGACAGTAAAAACAGTCACAATAAATTTTCTATTTCTCTTTGTTTTCTTGTGTTTTATTGAAGTTTACAAAGCAAGTGGCTCTGTGGGTAATTTGCATGATGACGTCATTTGACTACAACAACCAGAATCCTTTACTTTTTTCCAAGGTGACTCTGAAGAAATTAAAGTCACTCTGAGTGTTTTGTAATAAAGAGTTGAGTCTGCATTAAAACAACCCCTTCACTGGCCACCAGTTACGTTTATCTCAACTTCTCTTAGAAATTGTAAAAAAGAAGGTAGTTTGTCGACTATCTGTTCTGGTTCCCAGTCATTTCCTTCAGCAAGCGCTTGGTCCCATTCCTCACAATGAAGATGTATGTCAGTCTACGCGGCAAAAGAAAGCATAATAAATTAAAATTAAATTATTTTCTTACTTTGAGTGAGTGAGGGAGAGTGCACGAGTAATGCAATGCAGTATGGGAAGTACTTGCAACGTTTCCTCAGCGTTTCCTTACACTGCGCATATTACATTACATTTACAGTCCTTTATACATTACTTTATACATTACAACGCTTGCTATTAACAACACAGTACTTAAATCTACTTAAAATAAGCTACATTACTAGTTTGTATCTATCAATGCGTACAAAATTTTATTTTACATTAATTACCTACTTACATTACTTACTGCAATGAGCTATATCATTTACTTACAAATATCACTTACGAATAAACCAATCAAAATCATAGTTGCTGTGGTTAGGAGCTGAGAATTACGGTATCGAAAAGATACACTTATAAAATTTAATGTTAAGTGAAAAACGTATGACGAACAACTTGCAGCAGAAAAAGAACTTTTTTGATCAGTCCTTTGCGTATTGAAATGCTTCATATTAACCGGCGAGTTTTAAGCCAGGAAGCCGTTTTATGTATCTAAACTTTCTGAGTACAGTGCACGTTCTGCCCTACATCCAGTGTCCTCTGGTATTCAGCGGTTCGTAACATTCTCCTCAAGGGAACAGAGCGCTAGCGCTTGGAATAAAAGGGGGTGATGACGCAGGTCTCTCCTCGTTTAAGTGGCAGCCGCTAGCGATGAAAATAAACCTGCGTAGAAAACGAGTTCTAATGCCAAAAAAGGTCCCTGCAGTCACGACGATACGCTCGTTCTCATTTCCTTGTCCGAGAAAATGGAATTGTTTCAAGAAAGTAATAATTGTGGGAAATAATTGTTGTTTGGATGCAAAGGAGGAGGAGATGTTCCAAGAAGGGACAAGGTTGCCACGAGGCATCCTGATCACAAAATTTATGGGAAATCAGACAATGAAAATAACGAGAGAATAACAGGATTACGAGAAAACGCCAACCGTTCACAGCAGGAAAAAAAGCTCTTCACCCTAAAAGTCACGCAAGAACTCGTGACCTAGTTACTCCAAGGGAAGGGAAAGTTATAAACCTAATTCTTGACCAAACAGTCCCTGGGAGCGATACCCATATAGGAGAGTACCCCACCCCTCCAGGGCAATGAAAAAGACTGAAAAAAAGATATCTAATTACGTGGATAACCCAAAGTTGTCAAGTTTGGCTCAAGCACTCTGAAATTTCGCAAACACAGAATCGCTTTACAAATTCACAAAGTCGAGGAAGCCAGATTTTTTTTTCTTTTTTTGCTCCACATTGTTCCTTTAAACTTTCACATCAAATCAAAAACAGTATCATGTCATGGAGAATTAAATAGCATTACTGACCTTTGTGGCTACAGTATGAAAGTCCTTCACTTCAGTCTCGATGGGATCCGCGGTATTTGCTTGATCTTTACAAACAATCAAGCTGAACTGTTCTCCATCTATTTCACACTGGTAAGTTTTCCTCAGACTGCGGCGCTGGTAAAAGAGGTCAAACCCGTCTGGACGCTCGGAGACTGGTGGCAACACCAGCTGACCATCTTCAATCTTCATTCCCACCAGGTAACTTTCTAGAATTTTGTCTTCTTCTTCAGCTTCTGGTGTTTTTGCGACATAGCTTCTGCCTAGAATAAACAGTGCAGAATGGAGATTACGGTTTTGGCCCAATTAATTTAAGTTGTCCAACTCATGTAAATCGCAATTTCATGGGTGGGCAAGGTAAGCCAAATACTGCGCTGTGATTGGCTACCCGAGCAGGCAAGATGGCGTTATCGGGATTACGCGCTTTGTACCACAAAAACAACTAGTTTTTCTACTAGCTTCTTCTCCATCTCGGTCCATAAATACGCAAAAATGAACTTGGCCAATATCCAGCCATCTTGACCTCACGCTTGGTCAGTTATCCATATATGTTTTTAAGCGTGTAACAACAAGCGAATCTATTTGCATTATAGGTTTTTTTTGGTTTATGACATAGTGAAAAGTAAAAGTAACAAATTTTAGAGTTCTTTCTTACATGTTCTTATTAACAAACGGTAGTCAAATTTCTTGGAAGCCATCAAGATGTCTACTTTCATTTTGTGCTGATACTGAGAGCACATGTAAAAACATGGCGTGTTTGATGAATCACCCTACCCATCAGGCAACGCGCGAGTCAAGATGTTCTTGACACGAATTGGTGCATTGCGAGAGAACGCCATGGAGGTTGTCTCGTCGTCTTCTTGTGCAGCATCCTTCTCAGTAAGCCATGCCTAGAAAGGTAAAAAAGTCTTAGTTGCACACTGCAAAGTAGAAACAAAACGTTCGCGACACATTCATTTATTATAATAATGGAGAAAGAACTATTTTAATTTCTGTTATTTCCTGGTGTGTACTGCTCTCTAAAGAGACATTTTACATTTTATAGTTTGACGTAAACTTTAAAGGAGCACAGTCATAGTGTTTTGAGTTATTTTGGCCACGTAAAAGATAACTTTTAAATTAAGGAAAACCTGAAAATAGTAGTTTACTAAGATAGAAAAACACCGAAGAGACAATAATAAAACATAAAGGAACAAGGGTGGTTACGGATGGAGAAGTTTGCTAGAAAAATCTGATCCTCTACAGTGACATTTTATCAAACACAGCACAGCTATTTAAAAAATCAACCAGACTGTTCCATGGTCTTAAAAAGACCATAGAGGTGATGACAACAAAACTCAAGTGGAATCACAAGTTGCAGGATAATTAATCAGTCCTTTTCTTATTTAAGGAACTCTTTAATACGACCACCCCGTTAATATGGCCAGATTTTTGTGGCCCATTAGATTAACGGGGTTCCACTGTATTACCAAAATCACGGCTATTTCTCAAGTTCTCGAAAGCTACCTCATCATTTTCATCGTCTATTGTTTTATCCATGCGTGATCATAGTTCTCGACCGATGAGTGCGAAAGAAATCTCTTAGTTATTGTGAGAATAATTATCTCTTACTCATTTAACAAATAATTTCTGGAATTCAAAGTAAAACAACCAAAATTGTACCTTAACACGAACATCTCTGCAAGAGGGAGTGAGGAAGGTAAAGTCATATCTGATGTCTTCCTTAACTGCATGGGATTCCAGATGCTTCTCAATTCGCTCAATTTCTGTATCGTCTAAGCCACCTTCGAAGATTGAGGTCTTCCAGCTTCCTTCTTCCTCGAGTTTTTCTTTGATTTCGGCAAGAGTGAAATAGTCCTCTTCTTCATCGGCTGAATCAATAGAAAAAAATATTACTCCCTAGGTGAACATTTCAATATAGCTATAAGCCAACGAAAAATCCAGTGCTTGTTTCGTTAAAGATACTTTTCGGATACTTCTCAATCACGTTTGTATACCAAATGCATGGTGCAGGAAAACTTGACTGAAGACACATTACAACGTGTCCTTGTTATCTTGTACTTAATCCACAAGTGCAGTTAGGTGCAGTCAGTTATTCTTAGAGATATATGTTTTTCTCACAATGGCTTTTATGTCCATGTTTTGCGGATACATTTTGAGCTATTTTGCATGGGTCAACTCAACTTTAATTTACCATACTAAACGATCGTTTCATTAACCGCGGAAAAAATTAAACAATATTACAACATTTGTGCAATTCGGCCACCATTCTTTTCATGTAAGAGTTTCATAATCCTACTGAAATGCCATTCGGTTGTGAGGAGATACTTCGTCAACATACAAAAGCCGCATTAAAGTATAGTATACATTATGTCGTAACTAAGCTCAATAAGCCGCCAATGTATTCCTAGCTTCTACTAGCGGTTACTTGTGTGCTAATTTCTTTATTGTATCACTTTGAAATTCCAATTCAAAGAATAAACCCTGCTGAGTGAAACTTTCGCATCTTTCTCTCACCTTCGCCTACTTCCTTTATGTAGGCATGGCCGAGGTGACACCATATAACTACTTTTAGCGTCTCCTCTTCCTTTTCTTTGTGAATGTTCTTTAACACCATGAGGAGTTCAGCTCTCAATTTGTCTATGTCAGTGAAGCCATCCTGTTCATCCTGTAAAAAGTACATGAACATGTCAGATGTTTAATTAGTCTACAAACCTATAAGACTAATAATAGTGTAAAGAGGTGGTCGCTTCCACATCATAATCAAGCTTTGACTAAAATTACCCCCAAGGGGGTTCTTCCTTATATGGGCTTTATAGGTATGTGCGGGGCCCAAAAAGTATGTTTTTTGAGCAGTTTTGGTCAGAAATAGGCTATCGATTTTGGCCATGTTGATCTTAAATAGGGTATGGCTATTACACTCTGGTCTTGAATTGGGTACGTTTTTTAGAAGAAGCCACTCTTTCATCATTGTCGATAAGACTATCAACAAAAACCCTTCACAATGCCTTTAACATCAGTCTGAGCTAGGGAACTAATTGTAAGGCAGGTCTGAAACAGGGTATTGATTAAGAGTCAAGTCTTAGATAGGGTATCAAATTTTTGTTCAGCTCATGATTAGAGTGGCGAAAATTGCAGATTTTGGTCTGAAATAGGTTAAGGGTTTTGGGGAGCGGGCAACACACCTCCACCAATTTTTTTTCTGGTAGTACCCTTCGCGGGAAAATCACCTTCATATCTTGTGGGCAATGGTCTAGTTGTTTCAGTTGATAGTATTTAGTTTCGTCAGCGCTATCGTCATTGTTTGGAGGTTGCACGACGGAGAGCTCAAACTTGCGGTTCAGGTCTAACTGGGTTGTGTCCACGTGAACACGCCGCACTTGATGTTGTTGACCAGCCTGTGAGAGTCTCATCAAATTGTTCTTGAGTAAAACAAAATCACAAATGACTATAATCAATGGAAATATAGATTGGATTGGGTCTGAAAAGTAACGTGATCAATTGAATTCTCATTTGGCATCGACCTGCAACGGTAAGAATTTAATTTAGAGAAGTTCTGATTTAATCTAAAGGTCAGTCCTCGTTCACTTAGTCACTAGAGTAACCTGACAAAAATCTGGGGGAGGGGGAAGGGAATGAGTAAGATGAGCTCCAGTAGCATCCGTACGATTAGTAATACAGTTTATTAAAAACTGTACCCAGTTTATTTTAAAAAACTGGACCATTGGATAATGCAACTCGAGAGTTTTCATTGGCTTAGGGCTGCCGCACACGAGCCGATTTTTCGTCGTAGAACTGCAGATTTTTTGTCGGGGTTAAATCGGGTTAAAATTTGTCGGGCCATCAGCTTGCCGCACACTAGCCGATGTTTTTGTCGCCACTAACCGCGTTGAGGCTTGAAGCCGAGTCGTCTAAAATCAAGATGGCGCCTATTTCATTGACGTGACTCTCATGACATTTCCTAATTGGTTGAGGCGCGCTAGGCTCGATTTCCGCCGCTGTCTCGACTCCGGTACGGTCTACGTCCTTTTCGTGGAAGGAGCGCGGGCTCCTTTCCCGAACAGCGGCTGGTAATCGAGCCTAGAGGCGCGCGCGACCCCGACAAATTGTGTCTTGGTCCACCGCACACTAGCCGAAAAGGCCCGACAAGACGTTTTGAGATCTAGCACTGTCAGATATCGCCCGTCAAGCCTCGCTCTTGTCTCAGACTTGTCTGAATTCACCGCGCACTAGCCGACAAGTGAAGATTTTTTGTCGGCCGACAAAAAATCGGCTAGGGTGCGGCGGCCTTTAGCCACCGTTGTTTATGGCCATTATATATGCTCTACAAATATGGTAAGCGCACCTGTGAATTTTTAGGGCGTTTGAATTTTTGTTTTAGTTTGGTTTTCTCTATTTTGGGGGCATTTGTAATAAAACAATTATTCCACTCGCCCTAGCTCGTTGGATATGAGATGTTTATAGCCAACTCAGCGCTACGTGCCTCGTTGCAATTGTCTATCTACCATCTCATATCTAAAGCGCCGGAGCTCGAGGAATAATTGTTAAATAACCTGTATCAACTCAAGCGGACACCTATGGGACCCTCGCTATATAGTGTGCGCGTGCTTAACAGGAGTTAATTTGCTTAATAAGGTGTAGTATTACGGAAGATATGTGAAGAAAGGTTTAGGACCTACTTAGACCGTTGTCGACTCATTGTAAGGTTCGCTTTATACGGCTGTCGTGCGGTATTCTCCTCTTTGCTTCACATTAGAACTCAAGCAGATCGCGTTAAGGATCAACACGATCAACCTGCACGTCTGCTGTATGGATTCCGTAATAGCAAGACTTACCACTTGTTCCTTTATTTCCCGAATAGCTCTCTTTTGGCTCTCAGGAGATCCCTTGATACAGAGGTCATTCCATTCCCAGACCTTCAAAGTTGCCCCAGTCTTTTGTTCTATTTTGTCTAAATGTTCGCGCCTTTTTCCAATGACTTGACCCATATACTCCTCGGGTATAAAGTCCAGTTTTTTCCAAGAGACTTGATCAGGGCTGCCTTCTCCCTGCGTATCGAATAAGAGAGCTTAAATTAACAAGCTAGAACATATGAAAAAGGAATTGCTAAACAAGGAAGGGATCATAGAATGTAAGTAGGAAAGTAGGCAGCCAGCCAGCCGGCCTTACACGAGGCAGGCATACGGGCGCACAAACATACCACGATTATCAGGTGAATAAGGTGAGACGAAAGTTTGGTAACTAGGTTTTAACGTTCAATTTGTGTTGTTGTCATGGGCAACTGGCTCCGTTTCCAGTGGCAACTTGTCGGCCTTGGACGTCATTGGCAGTAAAGTGCGCGAATTTGCAGGCGACGACATTGCTACAATTGGAAACGAGGAAGGTTGCCCGTGGCAAGACCGTAATTTTAAGTCCAAAACTTCGTCGCCCAATAGTAGTAAAGGCGGACAGGTAACAGGTAAGGCAAACAGGCAGGCAGAGAGGCTGACAGACATACATACAGACAGACAGACAGATAGATAGAAAGACAGAAAGGGAACGTCACAGGCAGGCAGGTAGAAATTAAACTGAATGAATAAGGAAGAGGGTGAATGAATACGAATGAATGGTAAAAAAAGAACATTTGCCGCCATGACGTACACGTAAGATCCTGTAAATTAACGTTTTAGCTTTGATACGCTGTTCTTTTGTTCCTGTTATACGAACTTGGCGGTCTATGATGTCCAGTGCTTGAACTCCACTTCGTTCGACTATATCATTTCTTCTCCACCCCTTTCTCCCTATAACAAGTCCCACTTTGTTCTCGGGGATTTGTACCATTTCTTCTCGGTCATTATGTGCAGCTTTATCATTCAAGCTGAAGCTTGGCACGCCTTGTCTTATTCCGCTTCTTGGATTGCCGGTGTTTTTTTGGGTCCTGGATTCTTTAGCTGCCTGTGAATCACGTGACATGACTAACAAGCTAAGAAAAGCTAAGAAAAAAAGGAAAGTATTAAATCTCCTTGCCAAGTGGAGTCGTAAAGCAAACGCCAATTGTGATTGCTTTGGTTTAAAGCTGACGGTTCAGTTTGGTCATTTTTCCTTCGTCTTATTCACCTATCAATGTTGGTTGACAAAGAAGGCAAACAAACAAACAATTAAAAACATTAAATAAAATAAATTTATATAAAATAAATATATTAAAAATAATAAAATTTAATTCATAATTTAAATAATAATAAAATGATGATAGAAAGACTGAAAATGGATAACAGGTCAGATTTTCAACGTATTGTAGCTTCTCAAAGGAAGAGAAGCAATATTTTTCAGATTTTTTGATCGAATTTAAATCTTTACAAACTCCTACACAACTGCGTGTGACAGTTCTAAGTTTTAGCAATTCATGTCAAAGACAGAATTAAAGACCATGCCTGATTAAACATCCAGCGTGTATAACGAGGTGTAGAATGATACGGAAATGTTTTAAAACAACCTTCCCTGAGCTGTTTGCTTCTAAACGTTTTCCCTTTTCTATTTCAACAGCCCGGAAAATAACTTGAAATACAGAAATACAACGTAGGTCAGCAGCGTCTGAGAGATCATGATTTCAACGATCAGGTTGTAACAGGAGTTCTCTGTGCACTCCACGATGTGAAACTGATCACTGACAAGGCTGTAAACACTAGTAAACCAACCAAGTACATTACAGAGATGTTCGTACTGCTACAGTACATCTCCTACCTCAGCTCATCCACCTCAGCTTTAGAACGAGGCAAACTTGTCCACCGCTTTCTCAACGTCCATTTTGTGACATCGCCATTTTGTGACCTCCACATGAATTCATCCTCGCTGTCGATTTGATTTGCGCATGCTGACGCTCTGGTTCAGTTCATTTGGTCAAATTTTACAGAATAAAGGCGCTGTTTCCGCTCTGAAGCCAACAAACGAGCGACTGCAGGATGCCGATTCGTCGAAATTGACCTTAATTTATATGCGGGTGCAAAAACACAGCAAACGCTTATCTAACAGGGGTAGATACGATTGTCAGCGGCAAGGTACCTTTTCACTCTTTTTGATATAAATGATGGGACTTTTTTTCCTCCCTGGGGGAAGAATGACTTTGGAATGCACTATAATGGAAGAAAATGCATTCGCTAATGTGCGAGGGCGAGTGGAGGATTGCAATCTACCCCTCCCTCAAGACAAAATTGATATAAGCAATCCCGGAAGCCATCCCGGAAGTGCCGAAGAGTTTCAAGAGCGATGGCGGCTGAATGTGGGAACATAAAAGAAATACTGAAAAAGTTTTGCGAAGATGGTCTGATACGTAGTGAGTTTTTGCAAAGATGTGAGAAATTCTTAACTGAGGTAACAGTACCAGCAGAATGGAAAGGCAAAACTGACCACAAGCTTCAACAGGTCCATGAAACCTACCAGTACCGTGAAAAAGTAATCAGGGAATTTGTTGGCGAAAAGAAATCAGAACAGTTTAAAGTATCGCGAAAAACCATGACACAGTTTTTTGAAGAACTTGAACGTTTCGCAAATTCTGCAGAAACTAATAACACTTTGACTGATCCAGATTACAAAAGTTGTAAAAGCAGGCCAGCTATCTCTGATCTGTTTGGTGAAGATGATGTCAAGTTACAAGGTGTTGTAGTTCGAAAAACAGACCAGAACGCATGGGTTTTGGTGAAAAATGAACAAGAACTTATTGTTGACCTTCAAGCCCACGAGAAGGACAGTTTCAGCTCGGGATTCCCTCTTAAAGTGGGCGACATTGTTGAGGTTACAAGATTTCAGAGAGAAACGGAAACAATCCTGGAAACAGATGTAATATGGTAAGTGAAATGTGTTGAACTTTATCTATGATGTATGGAAATGGGTGTGATTTAACTGTGCAAAATATTTTTAGAAGGAGTAACTACACTACCATACCCTTTTCAACAAATTGATATTAATATATTTACGTAAACCCCCCTGGGTTTTATTGTCCCTTTTTTGTTGGTCTTCAACCCCATCGTCAGCTGTTCATGTACTCAGTTTTTTCTTTAGTCATTTTTTCTTTGATCTTTTTCAGCTGTTACCATTTATGTGAGACTGAAATTAAATTTTTCTTGGATTACATGCTAAAGGTATTCCAAACTGATGGCTCAACTGCTGCAGTAACTGAGATAATGAGGTAAAAAAAGTAAAACTGGATTGTAGCTCGGTTATGATCCAGGGAAGATTGTTGTGCAGTGAAAAATTAAGACTTAATGACTGAACCCAAGGGGAACAGTGAATTTTGTTTCCCAAGAATCTCAATGTTTCGCAAGATGAAGTGGAGGGAAACATTGAGATTTAAGGGAAACAAAATTCACTGTTCCCCAAGGGACCAGTCATTAAGTGATTTGTTACAAAGCAAAACAAACTGGTCAAGCCGGTGGAAAACAAATAATCACTTTACTGACAAATGACGTGCAACACTGGTCAACATTTTGCGGGTAACAGTGAACTGTTTCCTTTTTGACGTCATAGTTTTCAAAATGTTGCCCACTCATGGCATTTGGTGGGAAACAGTTCCACTGTTACATGTCGTGACCATGTACTAGCTGCCAATGAATGGGGGCACTGCGGTGGGAAAAATGCCAGCCTGATATAACAATTACTATTATTAAGAACAGATTTCATTTATCTATGTCTTAAAAGAGTGAAATTGCAGATCATGAAACTAAATATTACTTTTATAAACATTTTCCATGCTTCTGTTATAGGTGTCACGCTGTTTGGGATTACATTCTTCAGCTTTCAAAGGATACAAGTGACAACCAGATCATGAGCGAGAATGTCTTGTACATTATTGAAGAGATATGTTCCAGCTCTCAGGGGAAAATTCCATCAGTTGTTGAAAAAATTGTACAACAATTTACAGAGAGTGTATTCTTCAAATCAATTTTTCCTATCTTTGTTGAGAACACAACAAAAGGAAGTTGCAGCAGGTATTAGTTTTGCAAACAAAATTTTAATGGAGATTGACTGATTTATTGAACACTCAGTGATTTAACCTCCCTGTGTACAAACTGGTACCTAAAGTAAATTTTAACTTAACAGTTAACATGCATCAGCATTTATATTATTACATAACATTCAAGCTACCATGGGAACCGGCTATTTTGGTATTCTCTGTATTGAGCTGGACCTATCATGCAACTGGAAGGCTCATGCAGAGGGAATATCAGAAAAAAAGAGATAAACATCATTTGTATTCGAAAAGACTCCCTGCATTAGCCTTATGCAGTTGCAAGCTAGTTCAAGTCCAGTACCGAGAAAATGTCAAAAAGCAAGTAATACAAATTTACTTACATCTGATGGTGATGTTACATCAGTGGCTCCTAACAAAAGAACAGCATTATTGTCAAAAGTTAAATGCGGGCCTGATGGGCCACTTGGCTCATATATGCAGACTTTACCTCACCTTAGCAGCCACTTCTCTACAACATCCGCTTTTCTCTGTCCCCAAGGTGGCCACCATACATGTGGAGAGGTCTGACTGTTGTGTTTGCTTCTGTAATTTTCAGTCAACCCTTCAAAACTGTTCAGAGCATTCTGGTGCATGTCCTTGGTGTTTCGCCAGCTTCTGGTCCAAGAGTGTTGCCAATAGCAAAAGTTCTTGCTGAAAGCTTGTTAAACGACTCTAACGGGCAGGCTGCTTTAGATTTCTTGGAAAAATTGTCTCTGACCATTGCCATTAAGGTTCCAGGAGCCCATGGAGATCTTGAAGCTTTACCATGGGAAGAATTTCCGTTGTTACCAGTGAATGAAGAAATTCAAAGAGATACCTGTGGTAAGTCAATATAATTATTTTTTATTACTGTTATTTTTTTTTGGGGGGGGGGGGGGGGTTAATTTTTTTTTATTTTTTTTTTCCCCCCCGGTAAAACACCCTCTTAAAAAAAAAATTTTTTTTTTTTTTCGAAATTTTTTCTGTGTATATTA
>Ga0126338_10001837_pt1 | contig 14131 bp, 5 predicted proteins | sample OrbCmetagenome_2_FD_92529 | JGI IMG/M metagenome (GOLD analysis project Ga0126338, IMG submission 92529) | Coral microbial communities from Petempiche,Puerto Morelos, Mexico - Orbicella C C metagenome | ecosystem: Host-associated > Invertebrates > Cnidaria > Coral | place: Petempiche,Puerto...
AAGAAGTTCAGCGAAATTCAAAATTTCTTGTTATTTTTAAACACAGCATCAGCTACCGTTTTTAAAACACCCACAGCAAAGATCGAACCCAGTCAATGGAAGTTACGGACTCCGTACATTGGAAGCTTATCAAGCCAATGCTCAGTGGGGCAGATGTTCTGAGACAAACTATATACGACTCGCGTACAATAAGCCGGCTTTTAGTGATACTTACTCTTGCTCTATTTTGGCTGAGATTCGCTTGACATAAAAGTCAACATTGCGCTTGCCTCAGGGCGCCATTTTAACTGAACAAAAATTCAGGTTTTTTTATTTTAGTGGTGCAAGAGGTTTGTAGTTTGATCAAAATATGTTATCGGATGCGTTCTTAAGTAAATATTTATTGCTGTGTTTCTATCACTTTTCTGATGTCTTAATTTTTTCACCTAATTTTTCATTTTCCCTTAAATTTTAATCATAAACGAGCCTGAATCAATCATTTAAAGGTAGCCATCAAAATGAAAACGTATAAAAGTCTTGAAAAACAAATTTAGTAATTTCACCATGAGATGAAAACAAAATTTGTCTGAGATGACAGATGTCCTCGTTCTCACAAAAAGTTTCCTGGAGCAGTAAACAACTCCGAGACAAAACATTACACAGGACTTGCTCTTCCGGAGAAATATTAGAATTACGTAACAAACAACAGCATGTTTCATAAAATTCATGACGATCAGGGCTTGGAATGCATGTAAGCTAATACGCTCCTTTTCGTTTGGTTTTCTAATTCATCTTGTCAAATGAGGTGTGGCAGTTAGCGACCCAAGGATTTACGTCAACTTGATAAAACTGAAGTTACTGAGAAAATATTTTCGGAGAGGACCTCTTGTATATTACACGAAATGGTTCTAAGGTTAATCATTTTGTAGCTTTTACTGCTAATCGTTGAAAAGATAACTTCTCCCTCCCTCCCTCCCTCAGATTCTCTCTGAGTCGGTTCAAGTTATTTGTCCTAGAAACCACTTCTCCGATGCAGAAAGGCCAACAATCATATTTAATACAACCACACCGTACACGCACGCAATAAGTGTTGCACAGAAGGCTTTTAGCCTTAAGGTTTGCGCTGAAGTGACTGTAGTGGGTGGACTGCTGAAAAAAGCGGAACCAGTTGCGATCCGTTTGCTTCGTTTGATCCGTCTTTTCCTCGTACCGTCCGTAGTACAGAATCTGTTGTTAAATTCTTTATTAACCGCTAAGTAAATACCTAAAGCATTACATTATTTTATGTGCGAGGAATATAATTCAAAAACCGCATGGTAACTATGCTTGTTTTGCCTCGTAAATTCGTGAATGACTCAAAAATATAAAGAACTTATATTCGGAAATATTCAGAAATATATGGTAGGAAATATATGCAGCTAAAACCAAAGTTCGTTTATAAATCATTAGAGCCCATGTAGAATCTGAGCAGTGTTTATCTGATCGCCAGATTATCCATAACGCGAACTCGCAACAAACAACGGATGACCGAATGATCATTGTAATTTTTACCTGAGAATTAAATTGGATCAGATCAACTAGTTTCGCCCGCGTAGAGAATTTGGGGAAAATAAGGTATCATTGTTTACTCTTCAGCTGTACTAGGATTTATAGCGCGAGCAGACCGGCGATACTGCTGCTCTATTTAGATTGGATGCTACGAATCGCATGTGTATACCTCGCAGCATTTCAGTCATTTTTCTCCCATTGGATTTTCGAGTATCCAGCTGTACACTTGGCTAGAGAAACCCTGTCTCTGCCGCCTGCCACGCTATAACCTGCAATCATGCAAGCTTTATACTGTCTAGGCTCGATTTCCGCCGCTTTCTCGAGTCCGGTCTACGTTCCTCCCCGAGAAGAGAGTTCGGGGGAGGAGCGTGGGCTCCTTTCCCGAACAGCGGCTGGTAATCGAGCCTATGTACTGTCCTACATGGACACAAAGGATAAAGGAGAGCTTGATCATACTGAAGGACTTCCGTTCGGTATTTAATGCTAATTTTTCTTCAACAGGGGCTTCTGTTAATCAGCCTGACAAATATGGTCGCACCCCGCTGCACGTGGCGGCCGCAGTGGACTATCCAGAGATGGTGCAGTTCCTGGTGCAGAGAGGGGCAGACCTGCACGCCAAGACAGGTAAAGAGTTGCAAACACCTGTACACTTCGCTGCACGAAACGATGCAACGTCCTCGTTGAAAATGCTGATGAAATGTGGTGCTGACATTACAGACAAGGATTTCAAACAGAGAACGCCTCTACAGGTCTGTATTTAAAAACTAGCTCAGATGCAGAAAGCGATAATCTGATCACTTTTCACAAACATATGACAGGGATGAACACATAGTCGAAGCTCATTACAAATTTCGTTCTATAAGTACCTTACTCCCTAATCCGATGGGTCACAGTCCAGTTGCCTCGATACTCAATAGATTTTGAATGTAGCGCCAGTCCGAATGCAGCTGGAACTTGACTAGATGGGAGGAACCAAGACCAAGATTCGGAGGTGGAAACATCTGGTTTGGTACTTCTGTATGTCCATATGTTCATGAATTAACTATTGAGAATAGGGTATTAGAAAAACCTTACTTAAAATACTTAAAATACCTTAAAATACCTTAAATATGGTGCAAAAAGAAGAGAACAGTGGAATGCATATAGACTTGATTTCCCATTCACTTTAAGTTTGACATGGACAATCTGGTGCAGGCAAGGTCATGAAAACAGTTGAAGAGGAAAGAAATTCAAACTTATACCCTGATATGCGTGAAGAAAAAAAAGTCTTTATAATCTAATAATAAGCTAACAAGAAGGAAAAAAATTCGGCTAGGTGGCATGGCTTTCCAGAGCACCTTTAGGGAACCAGTCTTTAGAGCGATGCCTACTCATTAACCACGCATCATAGATAAATCGTTCAACTTATCTCCACAGGTTGCTGCGGAATTGGATCGTTCTGAGACTGCGGGGTTTCTGGTTGATCGTTCAGCGGAAGCTGGTGTGGCTGACGACAGTGGAATGACAGCTCTTGTTATGATGATCAGCAAGATGCCAAGTGTGGTAAGTGGAGTTTATCTGTCAAGGGGTCATTGCGTTGTGTTCTTGGTTTGTAAATGAGCTGTTAAGACAACCCGAAAAAATGATGGGGGACATAAGATGACTGACACTAAACTGTACACTTAGCTGTTCGGGAAAAGAGCCCGCGGTCTCCTTGGGGAGGAACGTAGACCGCACTCGAGAGACTTATATTTATACCTTACCTCCATTGACAGTCAAGGCGCCTAACTATACGGACACAGAAACTGGGATGAACCTGTTTTTCATAATAGTTTTGTCCTCCACGGCAACAGCTGAAGTGTCCTTAGTAATATGTTGTTCATCATACTAGTTTTGTATCAGAGTCTAATAATACAGAGCCGGAGTTTACGTCTTTATGTCATTTTCAAATCGCTTATGCATAACTCGATATTAAGATTCTTGTTTTGTTTTTTCATTACAGGCCAAAGAAGCACTAAACCAGTTTTACTCCACTGACCGAGCAAACAGAAAACAATACTTCCACTTAAACTACCTTGAGCCCCCAGTGCCGACCTGCATGAGCAGCGGATGCGCCAAGACAGCACTGGAGGTCATTGTACAACTCAAGCAGTTCGATTTAATTATGCATCCAGTGATACAGAGACTCATCGCTGTCAAGTGGAATTATTTTGGGAAGCGAGGAGCCTGGATCCAAGTCTTAACAAACCTGTTTTTCGTGATAGTCTGGACTGTGCTAGGAATCACTTTACCAAATAACGCAGAAGAACTTTTTGATCCAATCGAGAAGAAATGGTGGAGACTGGTGCTGAGCATCATAGCGGTTTTGATGACGCTTAATGCTATCAGACAGGAAGTCATGGAATACTTCTCATCCAAAAGAGAACACAGGCTTTGGTTAAAATGGCGGGAAGAACAACTGAGGAGCGATCTGGAGTTCTGTCATCCGAGATGGCCTGGGGAGAGGTTGTACCTGATGCAGGAAATTGACTTGTTACAGCATCAAGAACCTTCTTATCTGAAAGACGCCTGGAACTTTGTCGACTGGCTGGCTTATTTCATGATTCTTGCGTCCATAGCAACGAAGTTGATAGCCTATTTCCATGGCGACCCACTGGCAATGATCACACATGTGAATGTTCTATCTGCAACACTAGTGGTGCTCTGGATTCGTCTCATGAAGTATGCGCGCGCATTTACCGCCCTGGGTCCCTTTGTAGTCATGCTCGGTCATGTGATCTACGATGTGCTCAAGTTCGGATTTCTGTTCTTTACATTTTACATTCCGTACGCGGCGTCATTTTGGATGGTGTTTAGTAGACATGAGGTCGAAGGTTACTCCTCCATTACTGACCTACTCTTCAGCATGTTTAGGATGACTGTTGTGGACGAGTATAATTATGATGGGCTCTCAAAAGCAAAGCCCATCATGGCTAAAGTACTTTGTGGTACGTACATTGCTTTCTCAGGTGTGATTTGCCTGAATCTGTTCATCGCTTTGATGTCTGACACCTTTCAAAGGGTTTACGACAATGTCAAGGCTAATGCCGTCATGCAGCAAGCCAGCACCATCCTGACTTTGGAGAAAAATCTGTCCGCTTCGAAACGGCGCGCGTTCACGAATTACATCTACACAAGGTGCAGCCCAGAGGAACTCTACTACGATGATGATTCGTCGGAGGGGGAGGAGAGAGATCTGCAAAGAATGACGCATCAAATAAAAGAGCAAGTTGATCACATTTCTGCGCACATAAGTGAACAAGAGAACGAGAGGAAAAGGAAAGGAAATGCTTCAACTAACGATATACACAAACTGCGTGAAGATTTGAAGAAATTGGAACAACAACAAAGAGCCTTAACAGCGCAGTTTCACAATCAGATAGGGGAAGTCAAAGACATGTTGGGTGATGTTATTCATACTCTAGGCAAACGAAAAAAGAAGAAACATTGAAAAACACTTTTTATCGCCATGGAACTACGAGACAATTGTTACTCATTGCATGGGAAATCCCAATGGTACTCTTGATAAGCTTGAAGGCTCAAAGCTGACCAGTCTCAAGAGATGGATTATTTTAAGACCGGGCTGTTGGAACAGTTAATTAAGACTTCATTTGTGCTCTGAATTCAACTCGAACATTTTCCATAGCAACATAGCGTGGCTCTCATGAGTCAATGATAAAGCGTCCAGGAAACGAAAGGTCATGCATTTCAGTCCATTAAGAAGATCTCAGAATCCTTCTTCCGAGCAGCTTCTGTCATTGACTAACATTGGTGTTATCATATTGCGATTTTAAACGCCCTATCATAAAAAAACAATGGACTAAGAGAAAGGAGCCTTGAGGTAGTGTATGGAAAAGTACTTTCTCCCGCCTCGCTCGTGCCATGACTTCGTGAGCCGGAAGCAGTCTTTCCTCGCGAGTATTGCTAACAATTTTGCTCACGGAGTTTTATTTCCGTTTTTATTTCTTGGAAAATAGTCGCTGAATTAGTCATCGAAGTGGCAAATAAGCGTACGATATATTCGTGAAAGTATAGAGACAATCGACTGGTTTAAGAAATATTTATTATGCATTGCAACATGATAGTCAACGTCAACGATTGCGATCATTTACAAAAAATAATCCTTGAAATGGTTTCTTAGATTTTAGCAATTATTTAATGCTTTAGCTGTAAACAGAGATAAAAACTCTGAAATAAGACCATCAAATTGTTTCGTATCAAGTGTTAGTCAGGCCTGCTTCGCGCTGGCGAACACATGATTGTTTTGAATTGGTTTTGACTATATTGCATTTTGATTGCATAAGAATATGCCTCATACGAACCTCTATATTTGATGGCAGATTCCTTCAGAGGGTCTTTCTCGTCGCCAGCTTAATAAAACGGATCTTTACTTATACTCATGCTGTTACCCACCAGTTATATTGAAATAAAATAATCTGATTATTTTATTATCGTGATACATCAGTTCTTGCAATACTCGTATCGCGAATTTTAATGTTGGTTGCTAGTACATTTAGTACAAAAAAATCAACTTGATCTTCGAAAACTAAGACCGGTGGATTTCTTGATCATAAGCTTGTGAATGTGATTAATGAAACATGAAGTTGGATATAAAGTACTTTCTCGCTCTTCGCATTTGTGAGATGTAACGATTTTAATTTATCTCCGATACTCCCTCAGAAAAGAAACGTGCCCGCTTTGCATAAGTCAAACGGTACGAGACGCTTTTAAACGCTTTTAGATTTCAAGGTGTACTTCGTCTTGATTCAGCTAACTATTGTTTCGATCCAGGCGTGCGGGCATTAAACCGACCTGCGGGAAATTCTTAAGCGAGATAAACACTTTGTATAGATGTACCTTAAAGACTACTTAGCTGATTAATTCAATTGTAAAAAGGCGGAAAATGTTGATGTTAGTCAAATCTGAACGTAATTGGATGGGTCACTTGCATGATCAGCCGAGAAAGCCGTGATCGATCGATCGATCGATCGAGTTCCATCAACGATTATAAATTACAGGTGAGGGGGTTGCTCGTCGTACCTTTTAGATGTTAAAAAGCGTTTTTGTGTGTTTTTTTTTCTCTCAGTGTTCAGCCTCAAAAGGTCCACAGCGGAAGCTTTCGCGGTACCTTTAGGGTATCCATTTGAACTGAAAAAAAAAAATGACATGAGATATTTGACAATAAACTTTACGAGTACAAGGTATTCGAAGCAATGGTCTTTATCGCTATTAAAAATTTTGACAGCGTCAGTTTATGTGTTGTTTTAGATTTGTTACCTCTTAGGGGTAAAAATATCTTCAAGCCACGCCCACGAAACAGGATCTTGGTACCCCTTAGGGTATTTTTTTTTTTAAATTTGCGACGAACAATCCCGTCCTTTTTTTATGGGAGTCCACCCTGGGTCTATATTATACAACTCACTATAGACAAATTAGTCATCTTTGTCTTTTTCTGATTCATCATCTCCTGTATTGTTTGCATAACTTTCCTTTAGCCTGTTGATATACTCTTCGCGAGCCCTTTGACCAGACATGGTGATTGTTCTTTTGCGCTGCCTCTCAATTGTCGAATCTCCGTCGATACTTTCAAAGTCAGAGATGCTTTCTTCAGCACCAGTTCGTTTATCAGTGGATTTCGCTGCAGCTTTCAACACTTCTCTGTTGGCCTCAACAATTAGAAACCCACCTAGGCTGCTCGATTTAGATTTGGGTCCCGAACTTGATTTTCTTTCTTTTTTCTCCTCTTTTTTCTCTTCTTCTTCCTTCCTTTTGTCTTCTTCTTCCTTCCTTCTGTCTTCTTCTACACTAACTATAAACGCCTCCAGCTCTTCGATTCGACCCGTTACGTGCTGTTCATACTGATCGTATTTTGAGTTAACTTCTTTGAATTCGATTTGTAACTCATCAAATCTTGCTCCGAAATTGCTCTCCAAGGCGCTGCTTCTCAATTTAGCCTCCGCCTCGAGATTTTCAAGACCTAAATCAATGCCTGTCGCAAGACTGCCAACCTTTTCCTCCAGGCTAGTCTTAAAGTTGGTCACTTCTGTGTTTACATCAGTTATCGCTGTCATCTGATGTTTCCCATGCTGGACCAACTTTGCAATTTCTTCATAGATGATGGCATTAAGGCTTCCAATCTCTTCCACGCGAACGTGAAAACGATCAAAGGATTTTTGCATATCAGTCTGAGAACGTTTCAAAAGATCGATATCTTCCAACACTGTGTCAAACTCACTTTTCTGCACCTTTCCGAACTTCTTGCCACCGAGACGGTCGCTGACAATGTTGTGGACCAAAGAAATCTTTTCTTCCTGCTTCCTGTTCTGCTCTTCTTCATCGGATATGATGACCAGGTAGTCGTTTCCCTCCGGACTGCATCTGGTGCGGATGTGTTCCCTGTAGCGCGCCACCTTCTTGTCGGAGGCACCCGATTCTAGGTCTTGCAGAAGGCGCGCACGTTGCATGGCAGCCGTGGCACGTGCGTTGTCATAGACACGTTGGAACGTGTTTGACAGAAGCGCAATGTACAAGTTCATCAGAACAATTGCCGCGAGTATGAGAAAGGTTCCACACAGTACGCGTGACATAACCGGATACGCTTGCTCCAGGTCATCGAAGTTGTAGTTGTCCACCAGTGGGAAGCGAACGACTGTATAAACCAAGTGCCCTACGTTGTTGTAGCCTCTGACGCCAGGTTCACCAGAACGGTCGCTAAACAACATCCAGAATGCAGCGGCATAAGGGACGTAAAACATTGCTATGACAAAGCCCCATCTCAGCGTGTCCCCCACGATGTTATCGAGGATGACGACAAATGGACCTTGGCTAGGAAACGGTCTAGCAAACTTGAGAAGGCGGACCCAGACTACTATGATAGTGCAAGCAAAGATCCGCACGAAGATACCATTGTACACATCGCTCTGCACGACGACATTGATGATGTGGAGTATAATCACGATTATGAGCATTAGATATGCTACCCAGTCTAAATAATTCCACTTATCTTGAAAGTACGTCTTTTTATGATCTTTGATCTGACGAACCTGTCCCTTAACAAAAGTTCTTTCTTGAGTCCATCGTGGATGACAGAATTCCAAATCGCGCTTCATCTCCTTCTTCCTCCAACTTACGAACTTGCCGTTTTCTCGTCGGGACTGGTAAAATTCTTTGATCTCCTTCCTGATTTCGTTGAACGTCAAGAACACCACAGCAGCCTCTAAGGGTATTCTCCAGCCGTTCTTGTCGAGTGGATAATAATAACTTTTCACGTTTGAAGGATGCGTGACGCCTAGCACGGTGTAAGCAAGAGCAAGTAACACGTTCAGAAAAATCCCCAGCCACGCTCTCATTCCGAAGAATCTCCATTTCACTTCGATCAGGCGCTGGAATATCGGATGCATTATAAGCTCGTAGCAGCTCATTTCTACAACTGCTTGCAAAGGTGACGTGAAAATTGCGTGACGTTTGGTATCTGCATCACACTGTTCCAGGAAATTCAGATAATATCTCTGCTTGCGATGTGATCTGTCTGTGATATGGAACTGGTCCAGTGCTCGAAGTGCCTAAATTAAAATGGAACAAATTGTGTATTTATCAGTGAACGCGTGCGCAGTGCAGTTCCAAGTTGTCGTTCCTTTGGCTGTAAATGATCAGCGCAAGAGACTATGTTCCGTGCCATGAAAAAATGAGAGAAAAAGGACTGCAACTCTTAATTTGAGCGAAGTATAAAAACACGAAAGCGCACAAAGTGAAATAACTTAATACCTGTAATTAAAGTTGTTTTTGTTGTTATGATGATTAACTGATGTCAGGAGCCCACGACCCAAAGCCTCAAGAGTATGATATCTTTGAAGGCTCCGGGTCATGGGCTTCTGTTGAAAGCAGACGATTTCGTGAACATGCACAGAGTGCTTACTCTCGTTTGTCAGCCAATCAGCATTTAGCTGAAACGACTGGAAGTCCGTGAACCGGAAACTTTCAATTCTGCAAAGACCGTAAGTCAAAACAAGTTTGATAACAAGCAAACTGCCACCCACTCACTAGTTGTTATTTAGTTAGCTTTAGTTTCATAATGGTACATAGTTGAGTCCAATTTCCGTTTGCTTACTTAATTCTCACTCACCACACTAGGCATTTTTGTTACCATCAGCGTAAGCGCTGTCAATCCGCTGTCATCTCTTGTCCCAGCAGAAGCGCCCGCTTCCAGCAAAATCCTGGCGCACTCGGCGCTGTTACTTTCAGCTGCGATCTGTAAAGAAACCGAAAGGTTATTGTGGTACGTTTGCTGCTTTACCTGACGCTTTTTCAACTTCCCTCTGTAAATGAGGTAGCCAACGCACTCAAATTTTCCAACACAAGTGTCTTTTTTATTGTTATGCTTTCTGTGGTTCCCACGTACATCGCTGAAATGCTTATCGAATTAGCAAATAACGCATCTTTTAGACACAAAGTCAAGAAAGATTTTATGATAAGTAATAAGTGTTATCAACTTAGGTAAAGGTTGGCGAACCTGACAATTTTTGAATATTATAGCGGAACGTCATTAACTAATCGTTTTTAATCATCCACCGTCACCCTGCTCCCATTAAAATCACTCCTGTTGCTACGCAAACTACACTGTTCCTGTGTAATTATCAGTTATATTCGCCCACTGGCGCCCATTTCGGAACATGAGCTCAGGGGCGTTGTTGGCCAATTTGGACGGAAACTAGCGAATGAAATTTGTCATAATTAATTTTTTGTCGCCGTATTCATATATCCTTTGACGAGCTCTTTATTTGTTTCCTCCGTCTGACATCGCTCGTCACGTTTCTTTCATTCATGGAAACTTATTCAGTTGACCATCTCAAAAAAACTGAAAAAATCCACCCTTTAACTTACTTGTAGCGGTGTACGCTGCTTGTAGTCTCGAACCTCAAGCACTGCTCCATAGGCAAGGAGAATCTTAACGCACTGCGATGCTTCATTTTTCGCAGCGAAGTGTAGTGGTGTCTGTATCTCTCCCTTGGTCGTCAAGTCAAAGTTTGCGTCATTATCAATAAGGAACCTGACCATCTCTGGGTAATCAGCAGAGGCAGCCACGTGTAACGGTGTTCGACCATAATTATCTGCTTTGTTGATGTCTGCACCTAGACGACCAAAGAGTCAAAACAACTTAAGCTCTCTTAACTCTGCGGGAAAACAAATCTCCTTTTTTAAAATAATTACAAAACAATCGGTGTCACATAAAAAGAGTACTGCTTTTAGCCTTATTTCACTTAGTTAAATTTAATTTTAACTTTAATTTCAAAATATTTAGTTCGACATAAGGCTCTCTAGGAAGGGAGCAAAGTCTTCGTTTTCCATCTGGAGTTCTGTGAAATGAACGGCAACTTGTGGGCTGAATTATGGCAGGTCAAAAAGCCGATTTTTTAATGAGATTTTTTTGTACTCATCTTCTGAAAAGGTTACGCTATCGTCGAGGGGGTGAAAAGTTACAGGTCTTGAACATTACTTGGCTGATTATGATTTGTTTGATAATGAGAATTCCCGGGGTAATAAAGATGTCTGTTGGTCAATTGATGCCATGAAGTCATCAAATTATCCTGACTAGTACTATGTGAATGTTCTGGAACCAGTACGGAAACCTAAGAAGATTTCAGTAGCAAAAGGTCTGGATAGTAGCAGACATGTTGACATTTTGAGAAACAACACCACGTTTTTTAAAAACGTGTCTTAATAAAATCTTCTGCCATCTTCAGTTTAAGATGACAGAAGATTCCGTTGAAACATGTTTTTGAAAAACGTTGTGTTGTTTCTCAAAATGCCAGTAGGAAATGAAAAGGGCAGGTTGACTGAATGGCTTACCTTGATTGACGAAAAACTGTGCAACATCTGTCCCCCAAGTTCTGGAAACTTCATGGAGCAACGTTTGACCAAACCGATCACTCGTGTTCACAGAAGCCCCTGCATGTAACAAGGATTTAATATGCTCCAGGTCCAACGAATCGTCGACATCAGGAGAGCTAGACAGCTTGGCGAAGTACACCAGTAAGGCCTGGTTAGGGTCCTCGGGCTTTTTGATCCCATCTGGTCGGTTTAAGTCGTTTAACTTGCTTAGATGCCCACTGCCTTCTTCTCCGTTTTCGCTTGGTTCTTTTGCTCCGCCTTCTCCTTCGTTCTCTTCACTCACTTCACAAGCAAGTTCCAAAATAGCCTCATAAGGTACTGAATTCTCCTTTCTAGTCATCGCATTAGCGTCTCTTGCGGATGCATTGATCTCTTGAAGCATTTTCTCACAGTTAGCTAGATTGCTATTTCGTCTTTTCATCCAGGCATTTGGTGAGTGGGGTCGACTTGGGCTTTCATTTTCACTTTGCGGTGATAAAGTATTTCGATCTTGGCACAAGGAGGCGTTAGGTGGTGTGAATTGATGGAGAAACTCAACAGTAGAAAATTGTGAAGGCAAGCCGCTCGCCAAGCCATTTGGAACAGTTAGGGGTTCTTGTAAATTGTTTCCCTCCCCTTCTTGCTTGTCTTCTAGTGTGTCTTCGTCCTCTATAGGAGCAACTCTTTTTCCGCGACTAACCATTTTTGCCACCTGTTTATGCTGGAACGTGTTTCCACTCATAAGCTGATACTCGCTGTTAAAAACACAGCACTGAAGTCATGGCGTGATGTTTTCACTTGAGAGAAGACCGATAAAAGGAATCAATGCTTACCAGGCGGAACATGCATTAAGTTAGTTCTTGCTAAGTCATAACTATAAACAACACTTGTTCGATCTTATTCTACGTAATAGCGTTAATGACGAAGGCATACAAAGAACATCCTGTTCATCTTGAACAGTTAACATGGTTACTGACTCACAGGGCTTTGTTCAACCTTGCTCAATATCACAATGATGCCAGTGCAGTTAATGAACTCACGTGACTTACTCAGATGCTAACTGACATTGCAAATATATATCTGTATATTTTAATTATGATTAATTAGTCAACGTGAACTCAATTTTAAAAATTTTCCTTGACGTAGAAAAACATGGGATACCGTCTAGCACCCAGGTCGTACATCCTTAAGGGTGAAATGCTTATGTCATTATGTCGAAGTTAGAGTTGTCGTTAGATTAAGCACTTTACAAGGAGCTCAGTTATTCACGACAACAACAGCAAAGCCAATACTCAACGACTTAGTCAAGCATAGATGCTTTGAATCGCCAATTTGCAGCTGTTCTATTTGTTAACAGCGTTAATCGAAACACAAAGAGCTGCAAAGCGTTACCTGATTAAAACAGAAAGATTAGCAAGTGTACCCCACATCTTAAAATATCAACCACTTACTGAACAGAAGTGGAATTGGACGTTTTTCGTTAAACGCTGATCAAGTGGAGTTCATTCGTAACCATTTGTCAAAGTTTCACCTGACATTTGAAATTAAACTTACGGTTTGTATAGTTGAAACGATATTTGACACAGTAGTTCTATATCGAGTTTACTTTGGAAACACCGCGCTGTGGTGTCATTGACGTCACGTATTTTTCTTTTTCAAAATCGATACTTAAATACAGTGACCTGTTTCAGATCGTGAAAAGGAAATGTTTTTTAGTAGAATCAATGGAGCATTCAATTAATCTGTTTCCGCCCCGGCCGTACGTCAATCGACATTTATAGAGCGCTAACAACGATTTATCCGACTCGTGTTGTTTAGCACTGTTTTGCATTGCACTCTGAAGTGTTTTCTATCACTAAGGAAAAAACTGTGTGTCAAGAAAGCGTGTAATTTAGCAGAGTAAACGATAATGCTACCTATAAGGTGCCCCTTCAAAGTACAAAAACTGGGTGTGACGGTCCTAACGTAGCCATTTTGTGAGAATGGTAACACATTACGAGCTGAGTGCGATGTACCCCCAGAGAGCAGACATATCCCCATGCGTTCCTCTTTTTCCACTTGTGGTATTAATCCAATTGCTTCATGGTCTTACACCTGTCGACTTGCACCTTCACGACTGTACAAAGCCATTGGTGTAAATAAAAAAAAACAAAACAAAACAGAACAAAAAAAACAAGGAATTGACAACTCAATATCCACTGATATTGCTGAACTACCCGCTCCACAAGTTTTGAAACTATACATAACAAGGACTAACAAGGATTTTTGTCCTATATGTTGATTTTACCATTTGTATTGCACTGTCTAGTTTTCTATATCACTCAGATCACTAAGGAAAAAAAACCGATGCTGCCAATAAAACGCGTTCATGGAGAAAATACTGAACACTGTATTTTCGGACTGAAAGAAAAAAACCAACAACAAACGAGCAAAGGGATGATTTTTAAATCTAAATAATTTAGTTTTGACTCTAAATTCGAACGACCGACCGATTTTAAAGATTTTAACTTTAACGCCCTGTCGGCTTCGACAACCCGCCACAGACATAGTGACTTTATATACAATTAGTTTTTAGTTAGTTTATTGCAATCATATGGTAGATTAACTTAGTAATAGTTCTAGTTAGCAATTAATTAAATAATTAATTTTATTGTAAATCTAGGAATTGTAATCTAAACATTTTAATCGTAATTTTAAATTTTTAGCAAAGTTAAATTTA
>Ga0126338_10001838_pt1 | contig 14131 bp, 5 predicted proteins | sample OrbCmetagenome_2_FD_92529 | JGI IMG/M metagenome (GOLD analysis project Ga0126338, IMG submission 92529) | Coral microbial communities from Petempiche,Puerto Morelos, Mexico - Orbicella C C metagenome | ecosystem: Host-associated > Invertebrates > Cnidaria > Coral | place: Petempiche,Puerto...
AGCCTTCTGATATGCAAAGTGAGGCTTCTAACTTGGAGTTGAACCGAATTAGAAGCAACAATGTTCAAGCTATAATGAGATTTGACATGTCCATGTCCTTTGGTCGATATTTACTGAATATCATTTGAACGTAGCACTGGACGCTCCTTGGTTCCGGTTTTTTGAGACGAACCATGTCCTCTACATCAAGAAGAGCAGGTATTCCAACAGACCTGAAAACACAAAGAACGATTGTCACTATTAGATGTTCAGCCACTGTTATTAAATTTACTGAGCTTTCTGACACTCATAGAAAACGAGGGCGAGGAGTTTTATTGCTTTAGTAGAGACTACAAAAGGTAACTGTCGAAAACCTACAATTTTGAGTCAAAAATCAACATATTTTTTTCCTTTCAAAGGCACCGCGCACACGATTGCGGTCTATTGGCGAATGGACAACTGTGTGAACCAATCAGATTCATAGATTTGCAAAAGAACACGACAAAATTCTTTAAATACATGGACGATATCAGTACTTGTGAAGACCAACATTATTGCCTTGCCATGAACAGTAAAATCAAGAATGAATACTTACGTCCCAGTCTCGAATGCCAACTTGAAGTTGTATTCCCTATTTTCCGCTGACAGCGAGTTATAGTCAAACTTATCAGGGTTGAATTTATGGATCAAAGCGCAGAACGCCAAACCATTACTGAAGCTACCACTGAAGTTAGTAATATTTACTCCCTGCAGTAAAACAGACAAAATACTCCGCTTTAAATTCAGTAACCTGTTCGCTGAATTAAGGATGGAACTGACAAAAACCAAAATCAAGAAGGCACGTTACAGTTCACTGTTAGGTAGTCGCGTTTGTTCGTTCAGTGACAAAAATAACTGTAGTGATTGAAAATCCCATGCAAAACAGAATATTCCTACGAAAGACGCTTAATATTGCGTGACTCTAATTAACCGTGTCACAGTCGTTAGTTACCTCATACTCTTGCGTGACATCTTTACACCACGTCAAGATCAACGAAGATACCGACATCTGTCTTTTCAGTTGAGGTTTCTTTTTCAGTTCCCTTGGACTGTGGATGAAAGAAAAAGAACTTAAAATAACGCTTACGGAGAGGAGTTCTCCAGAAAATCAAATTGGAACAATATGGACTGCAGAATTGTTCCTATATAAGCCAAACTTTTTGGTGGTTTTCCAGTCTACCCTATTACAACATTACTTTCACTCCTCCCCACCAAATTTATTTTGAGATTGCGCAAGCGACATGTTAATCCACCCACAACCCGTAGTTCTAACTTACGCCTTGTTTGGATCCGGCGCTTTCTTGAGCGATACTTTCTCTGTTGGACTTGTTGGGGTGGTCGGACCCGTTGAACCGGTTGTACTGGCTGTACTGGCTCTGTTCGTTATTCCTGTTGGACCGGAAGGACTGGTCGGCGTAGTTGCATTAAACCTGTTTACGGACGGAGTTGGAGTCTTTTGTACAAACTGTTTCTCCTTCGCTCTTTTCTCGTCCTCTGCAGCTTTCTTGAAAAAAGCCATGCGGTCCTTAACGGAACCCATGCCTCCACCTAATGGGTCTGACGGTGGCCTGCCTCCAGGGCGACCAAACTTGGGACCCTGGAAACGACACAGTAAGACAACAAAACCGATGAGAAACTAATAATATTAATAGATCAAGTCCACTTTTGGCGGGAATTACACCTCGGCTGATTACCTGATGAGTTACACCTCGGAATAATGTGTATGTAACTATGATACTACTTGTAAATTAAAGATTTTGGGTTCTCGTATCTGAGTAAATTATTATTTTTTTCGGTATGGTTGCATTGAAAGAAGTTTGGTCAAAATGGTGAGATGTTCTAACCTCACAAGTATGTACTATGATTTCTATTTGGAAAAAAATTCCAAGTAGACGATTTAAAAGTACAAAGGTGATGATAATCTCTGACTATTTTAGATAAATTACAAAGGAACTTACATCAGTTTTGGAGGGTAAGAATGAGTTAGGTCTGGGAGGTCCCACCCTCTGAGGGCCTGGATCAGACCACTGCCTCGATGCCCGGCCAGCCCCCGCGTTGCTATCCCTCGGGGGAGGAGGCTGCCAAATGCGGGTTGCTTTAGGAGGTTCCTCTCTTTTGGGTGGTTCCTCACACCTCTTTTGAGGTTGGTTGTTTTCGTTGCCATATTCAAATCGTTTCTTTGCGTTTGGAGATCGCGGGCTTTCCTGAATGGCTGTGAGCTCCGTTTCACTGCGGTTGGTGATGGTGTTCCCTTCAATCGCCAGCTTCTCGTGGCTCTCCTTCCGTGAGGACCGCCGTATTTTTCTCTGCTCCTTGACCTGGTCGTCGCCTTCCGAGGTGTTAACCAGTTTAACTGAATCTCCACTCTTTACATACATCAGGCCGTCCAGTTCCTCCTTTCTCTCGATCTCACGAACCGACCTTCTTCGGCCTCGAAGGCGCCCTAGATTCTGTAGCAAGTCTTGCTTGGTCTTTGAATCTTGATGGGTTTCCATGGGCACTCGCTTCATCACCGATGAAGACGAAACTGTTAATTGTGGGGGTGGTGAAGGGGCTTCCTGCTCTCTACTCTTGATCAGAGCTTCCTGGTCAATTTTAAACAGTTCTGCCAGAGACGACCTCCGTGAAACTCTCTGCGGAGTTTCTGCTTCCTTCTCTTTTTCTCTTTTCACCTCTGTGTTGTTATTAACGTCTTGATCCCTCCTCGGTCGTTTCTCTTCGAGGTTAGATCTCACATGGTTGTGTTGATGCCTCCAAGTGTTACTTTCACTGGGGCGATTTTCAGGCGGACTTTCCTCTTTATTCGCCATCTTGAAACTGAAAGTGCTGCGCGTATTTCTGGGCTGTTTAGGTGCGACGTTCTCTTTTCTTGCTGGACTTTCTTCTCTGTTAATGCGATTGGCTCTTTCCTGATAACTTTCTTTCGCTGAGCTCCCAACAGCCATAGTGAACTTAGATGACATGGCGGGTGCGCGCGAATTGTTACCATTTTCACCTGTCATTTTCTCTTTCTTGTCTCTCAGCGTTCGTAACTCCGCCCTGAGTTGCCTTCGTTCTGTTATATTTTTAGTCCCTTCCAGCTGCAAGAATAACAGACATGCGTTGGGTAATTCGGCCTTGATGATTTTTCTTTGGCCCTTTACGGCCATTTGTCCAATTGCAAAAATCTTTTCTACCCAGGCACACTAAGCCATAAATAGCCAAGCAATACGTTTCAGAGCCAATCAGTTGGTTGCAAAACTGTTGGCGATATAATTCAATCTAGCGATGGAATTTGAATTTACTGCTAGTACAAGTTATCATATAAAATCTGAAAGAGAATATATTTTATCGTAAGTGAGTGTATCTGCAGTTAAAATATGGTACATGTTATTTTTCGCACACGCACTTCCATTAGTTAAATTAAAATAGTTTCTTTTGAACAGAGAAAAGTTTGCAACCTTTTCAGGACATACATACATACATATACATACATAAAACTTTATTTTATCTCAGATTTGAGTAGCCAAAAATAGGCTAGTATCTCCGAGAAAATTGTTCTGCCACAGACGACCTCCGTGAAACTCTCTGCGGAGTTTCTGCTTCAACGCACAGACTAAGAAACAAATTTGTATGTAACCTAAGTTCTTCATTTTAAAACAGTCTGAATGCTAATAAAACTCAAGAACTCTGGATGTTATGCATCGTCTCTACATTGCCTCGCTCCTACGTTAAACCGTATTGTATTAATGTAAATCTTTCTCAAAACAGCCATCTTTTCCATGCTCACGTGCCGCTAAACAAACTGTTTAGAAAAACGCCCGAAAACAAACTTCTGCGAATAAAGGAAGAGAAAATACGCGAAAACGCTTCAAGAGTTTCGAAAGCGAGAAAGGATGGAAGTTGGGCCAAGAAAGCCGCTGTTTGTCGGTCAAGTCATATGAGATGAGAATCTATGGCGAAGCTTTGCACACCTCAGGTCAATGAAATGATAACGAATTCGGCCAAGTCTGCACATCGAAATGTAAGTAATGAAATTAGGAACATAAAAGCAAGCTTGTTCTAATATCATTCAGCACCTGAAGTGGCCATGAAGTGTTCATTTAATAGGGAAACGACTGAGATAGATAGATAGATATTCCATGATGAGTTTATTTTAATCGAGTGTTAAAATAAGCTAAAAGTTTACGCAATTCCTTGGCGAATAACAAGCCGCTCATTTAAACTGTTCAGTGCACGTATTCAAGTGGGAAAGAATTGATTATTTGATCACAACCATTTGAGATGGAATTTGAAGAAAGTCCGGAGAGCGGGTCAACAACTTTAAAAAGCAACAAGTGAATAAGGATGTCCAGCATTGTTGTTTTTATTAGGTTCGATTTCCGCCGCTCTATCGAGTCCGCTGTACGTTCCCCTAGGAGCGCGGGCTCCTTTCCCGAACAGCGGCTGTTGCTCAAGACTGTGTTTTCATTGGACGACGGAGAAATGCAGAGCCATGAATAGTTTGATGGGACCTTAGCTGTCTACTTCAATAGGTATACTGGGATGGTGTGTTTGGAAAAGGTACCCAAAAGTTTTCTTTCGATAAGATCTTTTGCACCGGTAATGAAACTAGAGAATTCAAAAAGTTCAATTCAATTTTTGGTGGAAACGTCTGTTTTATGATTCCACTGACTGAAAATAAGGTCAAAAGATCGTCAAACTGAACAGTGTAATCTTAAGTTGCGATCTATTCAGTAAAGCCGTCGTTTCTGCATATTCCAGACAAGTAATTAACTACGCATTGTGCAAAGTGTTATCTCAGTACGTGCTGTAAATGAGATCTAAAGCGTTTTTAAATTTGCAACGACCCTTCTCAACGTATTGTCTTCTCAAATGTCACCAAAAAGAAAAGATAATAAATCATTTGGACTGGCGCTAGTCATAGAAAAGATAAAATCAAAACCAAAAGTGACATATAAAGAGTTTAAAGCGAGGAGTAATTATCTTGACGAGGTATTACCACTTCTACCGGGGAATATTTACCATAATACAAAAATACAATATGGTGTCTTGATATTCAGAAGTACGATATGAAAGTTACGTGAGTAATATGCTAAAAGGCAGGGAGATTTTTGCTACCAAAAATAATATTTGCGCGCGATGTGCAAGCTATTGCCGGCAAATACTGGCCTGTGTGATTAGTTACGTTAGTTAGTTACGTTAGTAATATGCTAAAAGGGAGATTTTTGCTACCAACAATAATGTTTGCGCGCGATTTGCAAGCTATTGCAAATACTGTGTGATTGGTAATTAATCAGAGCACGAGAAAAGGTAATATTTACCATGTTCATTACTCGCAAAAAGTACGTAAATGATACTTATATCTTGATAAATTGAGCCAAAAGTGACTTTCAAGTTCGTCTTTGGTAATGCTTATTCATCCTTGGAGGTTCGCTTCGATTTGAAATTGTCGATTTTCACGTTTCGTGACATACCTCGAAATTGTTATCAATAGTTTGAATTCCCTTACCACTTCGATGAATAATTGCTCAGTAAACTGCATTTTGATCTGAATATTACCGTGATAAACATGCCAATTTTAAGATAAAATGACAGACGATGTTTCCGGTGAAACAAAAACAGACATAGTGTAGACAAAATTAATATCAAGAATGCCTCATTCGTGATAATAGAACATTTCTTGGCGCGGCTATGTCAAGTGGATAAAACTCGAAGATAAAAACAACTTTCAAAAAGATGAACCCACTAAACCACGCCTGCCTTTTCTTTTTCATCACTGAGTTACTTTAAACTGAGGTACTTGTAAACTTTAACCTTTAACATGTCGAAAGAACGGAGGTATTCGCGGTTTGAAAACTTGTCATAATTGTGTTTTCTCAAATACTCGTCAAGTTGTGAAAATTCTAAGAATGACTCTTGTGTGTAGGTGGCGATAGACAGAAATAATTTCACCTGTTCTCGAGTGGGACCGGGAACGAAACAAACTGAAATAAAAATAGCAGCTTGAAGCTTCAATTATTGAACGCTGACAGTAAAGCTTCTTAGAAATGATCAACTTTTTCAGAATGAAGTCGATAAAATGTGACCCAAGCCCACAAGTGGTAAGAGCAATTGACAGAATCACTGGATAAACACAAAGTTTTCAAAGAAAACAAACAGATCAACCTAGCAAAAAACGACAAAAAACGGTAGCATAACGGCAATATTGTTTATTTTGTTCAAGTACCGGCTTTCGGCGATTTTTTTTTTTTTTGTTTTTCATCGACCTGAATATTTTGGAATGGTTCTCGTACCATCCATTCTCAGATAGTTCTCGACCGTGCCGTTTTATCATATCACCACATGACAGTTTTCCAAGGAATTTCTTTCGCGACCTCTGTTTTCCGACAAAGAGAAATGGTTTTAGCGTCGTAGCTAAAACAAACTTTCAATGCCTTTTTAATGCCGACGAAGAATCAACCCATTGTCACTGTCTATCTACAAGACCAGCCTCATCAGTTCTTCGCTGGTTGTCAGCTTGATAAACCTCCTCAGTCACTGACAGAATAATGGAGAAACTCTCAAAACTGTTATCTTTCTTCGCTCTATTTCGCGATTTTCTGAGCACAAAATGACAGCCTTAATCAATGTTTGTTTGACGCAAACATTGTGCCGCTCAAAGCGCTTTCTGTGGTACCGAAAAGGAAAGATTATCAAAGCAAAAATAAGCCAGAGTGAAAGATTAAAAGAAACTTTATACTGGCATATTCAGATTTATAAAGCAAATAATCGTCTAGGATATTATTTTGATAATCATTCATATTATGATGAAATTTTATTCTGGGACATCACAGACATAATTCAAGCAGAAATTCTTTACTATTTTTCACGGTATGAAAAAACAAGAAAAATTCCTCTTAGCAAACCATCTGTCGCGATTGTTAGTAACAGCCGTGGAGCACATTGGTGAATCCGTCCGGGCATGGATCGAACTTTCACAATTGCGCGACAAAAACGTCATACAATAGAAGCCATGAAAAAAGCATATTAGCAGAGAACCGCGGGGTTTAACCCTCCTTTATACAAACCCAGCAACCATAACTGAACGGAATAACTCTAAATTTACTAACTAGGTTTTACTTTTTATGCCGGCACGGTAGTCATATTTATACAAAGGTTTTAGGAAATGGGGTCAGTGAGTCACGCAGAGACAAACAGGTTTTCGTTTACGACTTACCGGCATAACAGTTTTTCTCCCCGCTTCCAAACGAAAGTAAACACTTTCGTTCAAAGGTAAACAGATTATGAAAATAAGATTCCATCGTCTGTTTTTGTATAGCGACCGGTATTGCACTCGGTCTGTACCGCGTTCGCGACCATTACGACGAAATCAGCTCAAGTTTTGGTGAACTGTTAACCTTGCAGTACATAATTCCGATAAAGGATCATAAAACCTGTTCTTGAAAACTGACAAGCATTTCAAGCATTACTTTGATAGAAAGTGCCCTTAGAAACACACAACTGTTTATTTCGCTGTTAGTACCAAAAAGTACTGGTAAGATTTCTTCTCAAAGACGTATGCTCTGGAAAACCTAGCATCTCAAAATCGAAAACGGAATGCCCAGAGGCTGCAGAATAACCACTTGCAAATGGTCTAAAATTCCGCATTGAAAAAATTCACACAAGACAGTAAAATATGTCAATTAACTGAAAACATTAGTTATTTGAGTTATCCCAACACAAAAGAATGCCTGACAATAAGCGTAGTAATTTCTAATGCAAATGACCGACGTGTGAGTGCTCTATTCCCTAAGTGACACTTCACTACGAATGATGTTCAAGACTCTTACAGCTGAATTCTAAATTAGTCCGGCACAGGAATCTGCAATACACCGGTAGCGAATATTCGCCTTACTGAAACGCCGGACTTGTGTCATTTCGGACTAGCTTTTACAAGGCGTCGACTTCTAAATCGGATTGCACTTGCAAAGAAAACACAGCTTTGAAGTGAAAAAAAAAATCAAAACTAAAATGAACAACCAACATTTGCTCAATTACATTGACATGGGCCTAATTAAGCAATAAATCTTGATATGTATGGCTGAAGAAATACTAGCAACAAGAGCTGAGAGTGCCAAACTGATAACACACAAACTATGGCCTTGCGCCACTCCATCTTACCATAAACACACGCAGCTCAGCTTGCATACGGAGAAATTTCAGTTGCAAGCTAATTTAAATGACTGCTACCCAGCGTGGGACGTAAATTGTCCACTGTCATGACTGTGTACTATTGTGTAAGTGTCTGCTAATTCCAGTGGACACAACAGACAGACATGGAGCGATGAAACTCGATCTAACGGGATGGTGGCAGCCAAGGTGAACCCACACTGACAACTTCGCTTAAATGCATCGCTTGAAAGTTTGTTTCGTGCCTCTCTGGAATAAAGCAAACTTAAGTAATCCTACATGACGATAACCAACGATCTCAAATTCTGCCGCAAGCACGATAGGAGAGCGAAACGCAAATGAATATAGCGGGAGCGAGGTTTTCGCTCGCTATCTTGCCCGGTATTCACATCAAATATTTCGATACAAAGGCATGTTCCTTGACCTCACTTGTGGCTAGCGCCTTCATTAACTATGCGCACTCAAGTAGAAAACTTTGACATGATACTAGGAGCAAAACTCGTGCAATATAGATTGAGAACACTCGGCAATATCAATTTATGCCGTGATTTTTTACACTGATTTTCGTCGCAATTAAACTCCGTAGCAATGCCAAGTATTAGAAATTCAGTTTCGCATTAATTCTCGTTAAATGTCACCGGCGCGTTAGTAACAAAACTTTGGCAGCCATACGAAGGATCGATCAATGTAGGAACAAAAGAATTCTACTTACTTTCTGCTTGAGAAGAGATTCCTGGCGATTTAGCTCGTCGAGTGTAGCCATTCTGACGTTTTTTCAGGTTGGACCCCTGTACAAGAAAGGAGAGAATTTACAACAGCTGTAGTGAACACTGCCTACCCCCACACATATGAACCCGCAAGCTTATTATCAGATGTAGAGTTGAATTAGGCCTTGCTATTACCAGAATGCAAATCAAGATGCTTGTTTGTTTTTCTTGTCTCTTTTGATTGAACGGACAAAAGAATACAACTCCGAGGCACAAATGAAATATGGTGACGTTTTGATGACGTCAAAAATTAAACTTAATCTTTCGCTGCCGTAACACAAGCTAGCACTTACGGTCTCTCCACAAAGCACACGCTTGTACAAGATTCCCTTCTGTCTGTCTTAATCGCGTCTTGAGGTCACTGTAGTTTCGTGATTGTACGGAAGATAGCTCACTGTTGAGGAGAACACAAAATTAGTTCTTCGACCACTTGTATTTGGACACATGTCAGATCATGTCAGATTTGAAATCAAGACAGTTCATTGTGACCTTTGTGTTTGATTGTCCGTGATGACCTCGAAAATAGCGACAACTGAAAGCCGAAAATGATCCGATTTATCCGTGTTGTACACACAGCCTGCAGGCTTGCGCCAGGCGGACGAACTGTAAGATGACCGCCATCCGACGCATTACGTCTTTTTGACGTTCCTAGAGCACAAAAATGCAGCTGTTTTGAGTGTTATGGTGGCGTTTTACGTCCCGCAAAAATGTTATTATGACTACAAAGACAACTTATTTCAAGCCACTTAAAAATGACCGTAGATTTGGCTAATTAGCCTCCCGGCCGCGCGCTGGAGACACCCACGCTTAAATTCAGTCGCAACGAAACACTCAAAATTTGCCTCTCTTTCTACATGATAATGTGAGAAATGATTAAAATGTGACAGGTTTAATCACTAAAAATAATATTTGCTTCGCTACATGTAGCAGCAGTACTTATATCTCTATTTGGATTCACAGCTGCTATGTGTCTTAACAAGCTAAAGCTTAAAACCACGCGGCCAAGAAATATGTTCATGACAGCGTCTGGGGTGGAGAAAGATCGAAAACTCCCTACCTTCTTCCTCGGCTGTGGTCTTATGTGTGTAATAAGATGGATTTTATCAATACCCTGCTATCGTGCGTACTCGGGAAAGTGAGTTAAGAAACCGGCAGTAGACTTCAACCCAGCTGCGAGGTTAATCGCTGGATATATGGTCTCTCTCGAGTGAAATCCTCTTAGAACTGACCTCTTTTCAAGTTGCCTCGCTGATTTAAAACTGACGCGCGCCAGACAATCAGCGGAATAGGGGAAGGGAGGCCTGTAATTATATGATAAAATAGATATTTTGCGATAAAATAGCGAGATGTCCTGCTAGAAAAATATTGAATCCTTTGAATTGACCGTTACGCCGTGTAAGGGGTTGAATGATAACATTGTTGACAATCTTGGTTACTTCTGTTCGCAGTATCAAGGATTTGCAAAGAGTTATTTATGGTATTCATATCGATAAAGGAAATCGTTGACCAAAGATATCGTCGAGACATATGCCGGGAAAGAAACTTTAGCCAAAAAATAATACTTCACAGCTTGAATTTTGTCCAGATAAACCAATGAAGGTCAGCTGAGACTGGGGAATCACATTTGTGAGAACGTGTCAATCGCTGTATATAGAGAAATGCTTGTCAAAGCAATACAAAGTGTTTTAGTTTTCAGGAATTGTAGCTAACAGTGTTATGAGAGAGAGGAGTATTCCACCAGTTGCTAAAAAAGTTCATCTTGCTTTACTCTACATCTTTCAAATAAACCGTCTAAGTATCATGCATAGTTTTTGTGTGCCTTACACATGATGACTATTTTTGGTAACCTTTTCTGGAAACCGAAGGCCGTTATTTTGGCAATTAACTGTTGACATAATTATGAAACGGTGATCTTTCATCAATACTTATCGAAGTCTGCAAAGTGGAGTAAAGAACAATTCCAGGCAATTATCACTTGTTCGCAGATGCAACGCAAATTTTTTAAGAAACCAATTTTCCTGTAATATAATTATCATTTTAATTATTAAAATAAGCTAACCCGCATTTGTTTAAATCCCTATAAGCCATGTGTTTTTATTCATTTTATTCCTCATTATTTCAAGAGTCGAAACGCAACCTACCTGAAATTGTAGTCAGAAGACTTTTCTCACATAACATCCATAAAATGTTTCTTTAACTCTTAGCTAGCCTTTAACGGTGTTATTTAATAGTATAAAGGCAAAAGTAATGACGGTTGTTTTTCATTTTGACTTTTTTTTTTGAGAAATGTGAGTACTTAGCAAAATAGGCGAGCTGGAATGAATGCTTTTAAAAGGGATTTAAAAAATCTCACGTGCATTTTGAACAAGAATGAACGCATTCTTTGTGTTGTCTGATCCCTGGCTAATTTGTACGCGTGGTTTAGCTTGTGGTTTTCATTAGACGAGAGCCATTTCTAAACTATTAATCCTATCGAGTATCGTCATTGGCGGCCAATGTATTTTATATTTGTAGGTTTGAACCTGCTCTCGTTAAAAAATATATTTGCCGTAGTAAATTGCGCCACATTTTATGCGTGTGGAAGAAGTTGCGCTTCTGAGGCGTATACCAGACTTGTAGTCTGACGTATATCACGAGAATGAAAGATAACAGCAATATCCACCTGGTTGTCACAAATGGTATCTGCTCCCAGCCTCTTGTTTGTTATGATCCGGTTGTAACGTTTGTTTTTTTCGTTGTAATGTTTTCACCGCATGCAGCTGATGTGTTTTCTTTCTCAATTAGGAACTGTTTGTGGTCCAATTAATTTTTAAAGAAAGTCCGCCGAGAGATGACCACAATATCCATGAATTTCAGTCAAACATAAATTAATTTTTCAAACATGAATTTGTAAAGTTAGAATTAGGAACAGACCAGAAAGCTTACGAAACCAATGTACGTTTTAAAAGTTAGCAAACTTCACGGATTCCTACTAGTCTGATTTGATGTGTCTTCAACTTTATATTGAAACTTCCCTTCTGTGGTCTTTAATACTGAGAATAATTGAACGTCCTTACCGTTGAAACGCATATCCTGATACACTCACTAACCTTCAATATCTTCTTAATTTCTTTATGCACTGTTAATGTACTTTTCAACTTCTCCACTAATGGCTTTGACGGAATTGTGTTAGCTGCGCAGTGCTGTTTCACGAATGAAGCATTGACCGGCGACAAGAACACAGAACAATAATAAACTTCTGCTGTGCATTCACGTGCGTAGAAGTGACAGGTGGGCGGGGAGTATTTCCTGTGACAACTCAGTGCCAAAACCGCGAGGAAAAAATCAATGTTAGATACCGGTAATCCTTCCGCAGAGTCACGTACGATCATACAGAAGTAATGAAAAATGTTGACAAAAGAAATGATCGTGCTCGTTGAGTACATATATGTTTTGCGATAGATCACGGAATTTTGCGTTTTTTTTAAGAGTAATTGATTGAGTTTTAAAATCCCCACGCCTGTAAACGCTGCGTGGTGATATCGGCCTCCTCTTTCCGTCAAGGACGTCTGCAATCTGAAGTGATTTGGACACGATCGACGAAGCAAGTTAATCTGTTTTAGAATTAAGATCTTTCTAGTCGAACAACTGGCCGTTAAAAGGTATTAATGTTAAGATGGCGCATGGTTCTTGAAATAACGTGCAAGAAATCGAGAGTAAAAATCGTGCAAAGTGTCGAAGTTACTTGCATGCACTTGGAGAGAACTGGAAAATACGCCTCAACAAGGGTGAGATAAGCAACGGTAGGTTAATTACTGATAACAATTTCGGTCTGACCGGGCTCATAAAAAATATTCTGTCGATTAAAGAAGATGGATAAAACGGTTTTTATGTAAGCTCATGTTTTGACCAACAGCTACGATTTGAGGATTTATTTCATAATCAAAGCTACTCAGTGCGGCTATGGATAGCAGAATGTGTCAGAAACAAAGAAGTCGTAATCAGACTTAATGTGGAAGTATATAACAACTTTTAACTACATGTAGCCAAAGCCAAGACATCTTTGAATCAATCGTCTCTAACACACAGAACATAATTTAGTCGTGATATTTGATTACGACCCCAACAACTTCTGACTGGCACAAAAGAAAAACGTTCTCTTTGGGTGATTTATAACAGCATTTTCCCATGCAAATCCCGGCAGCGCTCTATCATGAGAAAGACCACTGCAAGGTTTAGAATTTTGAATAGTAGCAGTGCTTCAAAAGGGTCCCTGGTGGAGACGCCACATGATAGTGAAACAGTCATCGAATCTTAACCTTATTCCAAACTAAACAAATAAAAACTGGCCATGATAAGGATTCTACAATCATTGCTCGGGACTGATTACGATGATTAGAAAACAACTTTCAAGAGATCGTAGTTAAGAGTCTGATCTTAAGATAGGAAGTTGATTAAGTGTGATCCTAACGGTGTTATAGCTAGAATGCGCCGTTAGATGTCGAGGAAAATACCAGAAAATAGCAATGATAATCAAGCTATGACAAGGGCCTTCTTCTAAGTCTGTGGTTCAGTGAAAAGAAATTGGTCATGCCCACTGATTTGATCGCAAAACCAATTAAGAGTTATTTTCATCGAGATGGGATGAAATGCGAAGCAAAAATGTCCAAGTCTTAGGATTAGCCATGCAGTTGATCTTTTTCCGATTGAATAGATATTACCAGGAGTTCTTTCACAGCTACCTCCTAACTTCATATGTCAGGGTCACGTGACGGATTCCCGCAAAAGGTTTAAAAGAATCGAACTCTTCGGCTGTACTTTGCAAACTCGGATCAAACAGATTAGAGTCCTCGATATCTAATTGGCTAACGAAGAACAATAGAGGTAGTTTCTACGGCATTTTTTTTTAAAAAACAGTTTCAATTTCAACGCCGGACCGTCAGCCATTTTGGATTTGAGTCCGTTCCAAGAAGACGGCTTGGAAGACTCGTTTCAACGCTATTAAAGTGAAACTGATTTGGTCAAATGTTTCTAGATAAGTTTGATGACCGAGTTTGTGACTAAACGTGGGATATCACTCGAAAAGTCAGATGCGGGCAATTATCAAGGCCACTAGTCAAGTACCACATTATCTCCGCTTTACAACGTTTCGCTTACATCAAAGACGGTTCGTTGCCGGCATTGTAAAGTTCGTTGTCTTATGATAAAAACTACCC
>Ga0126338_10001839_pt1 | contig 14128 bp, 11 predicted proteins | sample OrbCmetagenome_2_FD_92529 | JGI IMG/M metagenome (GOLD analysis project Ga0126338, IMG submission 92529) | Coral microbial communities from Petempiche,Puerto Morelos, Mexico - Orbicella C C metagenome | ecosystem: Host-associated > Invertebrates > Cnidaria > Coral | place: Petempiche,Puerto...
AAAAAAAAGAAAAAAGAAAAAAAAAAAAAAAAAAAAAAAAAAAAAAAAAAAAAAAAAAAAAAAAAAAAAAAAAAAAAAAAAAAAAATCGATTTTCACAAACGTTTAAATTTGCCGTCATTTTGGCCCACCATCTGACTAGATCTTCTTTCACTTCTTCTCCGCAACCTTTGTTAACTTGATTTATTAAAATGAGTGAACCAAACCTACTTGTACACTGAGGTGATGTTCCACTCCACGTTTGGTTGGCTTGACAAACCCTTTGCTTGGATCCAACCAAAGTATAACCTTTATCACATGTATACTCCACTGTGCTTCCGTAAGTAAACACATAGCTGTTTATATTGCCGTTTACAGGAGTTCCCGGATGGCCACAGTTTCTTGCTGCAACGTAGTGATAAAAAACAGGGGAATGTTGTCTTAGACTGTCCTATCAAAACGTTGTGGCCATGTAACAGAATTTAACGATCTCAGAGTTAACGCCATCATGATATCACACCGTATTCCTATACAATAATTTGACTTATCCCCTAAAGAAAGAAATTAAGAGCGAAAAATGGTACGAAAACAAGAATAACTAATAAGTCTGCAGTTACTACATGTATCTTTTACGAGAAGCAAACAGTTAACTTGAACACAATTTTCATCTTTTGTTAGAAAGCTGTTCTGTCCAGGAGAACAGCTAAGCTGAACTGTCGAACACCATTGTTGTCAGCTAATTGGCATTAGGAACCCATTCTAGCACAGTCTAAATCATTTGCATATTTATTAACGCAATTAATTCCGGGAAGGACACTGCACGTTCTAACGTACAACACATTTTCGTTTCTTTTTTCTGGGGAATATCTTCTTGTCTTGTTTCTGTCATGTGACACGTTTATGCCAAACGCACTCACAAATACTGGAGAGGTTATCGATATCATTGGTCACAAACTATAGCTATATATGTCATATATAAAAGGTCTACAAAAGTAAATGGCAAGCATGGTTTATGACATGAATAACATTTGGTATTATGAACACTTTGTTGTTGTTGTTGTTGTTGTTGTTGTTGTTGTTGCTGTTGCTGTCGTTGTCGCCGTGTTATATAAATATTAAAATAAACACTCTTACACCGTAATAGAGGCTACAAATACTAACCTATACAAGTGAGCAGAGATTTAGCAGGCAACCATTGCCCTTTACTGCAACGTTGAATGGAGAACCCAGTTTGAGAATATCCTGTGTTACACTGATAATACACTCTTTCACCGTTAGAAAACCATTCTCTCAGGGCTTGCGAGGCCAACCTGAGATGTGCGTTCGGGGGAGGAGACGGCTTCTTGCATGATTTGGTGTTCGAAGGTGCTGAAATGCATAGAGAGGAAAAAGACTTCGATGTCAAGGATCCAGTATTTAAAGCTTAGAGGTATATTGCCCTTTGTCGACAACGTAGTGGTTTATTGTTGAGGAAAAATTAGGTAAAGGTAAAGGTAAAGTCTACATGCGAGCCAAGTGGCCCATCAGGCCGGAGCTTATCCCGGTTTCTGTAGCATGAAGCGACTAGGATGGGATGCTAGTCCATCGCAGGGTTACCCCCAGTATTAAGTTCGCCGGTACCCATTTATACACCTGGGTGGAGAGAGGCACTGTGAGAGTGTCTTGCCCAAGAACACAACACAATGTCCCCGGCCAGGGCTCGAACCCGGACCGCTCGATCCGGAGACGAGCGCACTAACCATGAGGCCACCGCGCCTCCCAAGGAAAAATTAAGAAAGGCATTTTTCGAACGGCATTAGCTGCCTAGAGTTGTTTGGGGCTTCTGGTGTATCGCGAGAATGGTGTAGCTTTAAAGCTTATAGTGGCTCGTCCCTTCAAAGTCTGCATCCCATCCACCCCCACCCCGTTTGGCGTAAATTGTTACGTTGCAATGATTTAAATAAATTGAAGTGCGTTACGATCAGGTCCCTACGATCGGGCTAGTACTTGGCGCATTGGTTTCAGAGTGACGTTAGAAAGGAACGTAGTAAGTAACAGAAACGATAAGTAATTCACCTTCACAAAAAGGAATTGGTGAGTCCCATTTCCCATCAACACACTGACTGTTCGCTGAGCCTCGCAGTGTAAAACCTTGCTTGCACCAGAACTGAACAGAGCTATGATGTTGATGATTATCACCGGACACAAAACCATCAACGGGGGCAACTGGTGGAGAACATGGAGCTGAAAAATAACGAAATAACAAGCAAATACATAGTGTTCGCTTTGCGTGATTTACTATTTTCCAAAATGTAGAAAAAATTCTATTCCTCGGTCTCGTTCCAGCCACGAGATCTCCAATTTTATTTTTCAAAAGGAAAATATAATCATATGACGGACATTCGCTCCAGCCATACTTTCTCAAAATGATTCCAGAAAAAGTGGCAGTTTTTTTGCAAAGGAGAGCATGGGTGGACCTCACACAAATGTTACAGTATCGATCCAGTCATATCTAGTGATATCTAGCCCTGTTTGATTATGTTGAACAGTTCTCAAAACAAGACAAGAAAGCGTCTGGAAGTGAAGATGACTGACCACGCCCAGTGTGGTCATGGTTTACAACATTTACACACGTGAAAACATCAGGAAAACGTCAAACTGGCTAGTATCTTATAAAACGTTTACTATAGCTGCGATATATCACACCTCAAGATAAATGCAGCGATCGGACAAAAGTTACTTTTCAAAGTTTATAAATACAGGCTTTTTTGCTGTTAATATACATGTCCGTGGCCAAAATTCCTTCCAAATTCTCTAGCCAAGACTAAATTATAATAGTTAGAGTCAATACATGTATAGATTTTGACCGTTTAAACGATTTTACGTTTTAAAGTTAAGTATACAGATTATCGTTGTTAAGCATCTTACATTGTCTTACCTCTACAGATTGGCGGAGTACCATTCCACCGCCCATCGAGGCAAGTGATTACAGATGAGCCATCTAAGAAATACTGATCGTCACATGTGTATGTGACACTATCTCCCGCAGAAAAATCACTTCCTCTATACGAGCCATGCTCTATGTTGGCAGGAGCCAGGCAAGTGGCTGAAAGTAGAGCGAGGATGTAGAATGAAATAACAAATTGGATCAAAAGATCGATCTTATTTACTATTCTGCTTACCTGGAATTTTCATTCATTTTAATCGCGATGGCCCATTGGGACCTAGCGAGCTGGATTTTTTTTTTTTTCGTTTATTTTAACGTTTGCTTTTTACGTGGCTCAACGGCTTCTCTTCACCACCCGCATTGATTCTAAGGTACAATAATCTTTAAATTAAAAAATGCATGTACTTTATTTTCATCTCTCAGAATTTCTCAGACCCCAACATCTCTGTCAAAAATGGGTCGAATTGTACCTTTAGCCGGGAAAGTTTACTCACAGATGTCTACATCAGCTACCCAAGCCCATATATATGTTCACTGTTCAGGCTAGAATGCAAAACTCTCTAGCAGATGGGAGAAGGATTTATTACAATTCTTTATTAGGTCCAGAGAGTTGATTCCCAAATTTTCTTTAGATTAAGACTCAAGAGTCCTCATGGGCCCGATGAGGATGAGTGAGTGGGAAGACCATTTTAATCCAGTTAATGTTACCTTCACAAATAGGAGTTGGGGAATCCCACCTTCCATCATTGCATTGACTGCTATTTGAACCTCGTAAAATAAAACCCTCGTCACACCAGAACTGGACATTACTTTGGTGTTGGATGTTGTCACCGAACATAAAGCCATTTGCTGGTGTAGTGGGGGGTTGGCAGTGAGCTAAAATAAGTCAAAGAACGACAAAACAATCTGTTACACGGTGGAGACGGTATCGACGTTGACGACTTTCAGCGAGTGACACCAGATAGACGAGGAGTCCACTCGTTAGCTAAACACCCGTTACAAATCGCCCAATTCCGCTTCCCAAACTCGTTAACAATTGATCAATTTGAAACAAAGGTAGTCATAACCGTAACGGTGTTTGGACTAGCATAAATTTTTACAATTTTAATTCTCCGTTTTCTCCTTAGTTTTAGTTTCCATTAAAAAGATATATCAAACACTCGATCAGTATTTTACCACATTTCGAAACACCTAGAAACTCGTCAAAAATACTCCGCTGCGCGTCGTTGTTTTCACTCCCTTCTTTTCGTTAGGAAATATGGTAAGACACGGACTCACGTGTTTAATTTATTACATTACCAACGTGGCAATTTTGTATCGGCAGATCTTTAAAGCTTTCAAATCCTAAAACTTCTACGTGTTGCTAACTTCTAAAGCAATATCATTGTTGTCATCGTGAGAGAGTCTGTGCTCGCCGTGAGTGAAAACTATTTTTATGCCCACGAATATTGACATTTCAGGGCTTTGATCTTTAACAAGTTACTCCTAAAGCAGTGTAAAAAACTATGCTACAAGAATTCCTATAGTACAGCTGTTAATGGATCATTGATTGTCCTTTCTAGTTACCTCGGCAAACTGGAATTTGGCCAAGCCACTGTCCGTCCACGCATGTCATGAACTCAGATCCTTCCAACACATACAGTGGGTCACAAGAATATGTTACGTTTCTACCATTGCTGAAATCATTACCATCATGCGAGCCGTGAACAAGTCTAGGGGGACTGGGGCAAACATCTAGAGTACGAAAATGCAAATATTCATCTAAATCCAAAGCGGAATATATGAAATTAATGTAATTTATGAGAAAAATGTTCCAAGGTCCATTTTCAATATGTAGCAAACGATCCCATAGCCCATGCGATCACTGCAACAGGAAAGCACCTCTTTAGGGGCCATTTCGCCATCATTGAGTTCAAGCCTTCCTGAAAAGGAAAACTGGCAACCAGATTTATATTTAGCCATGTAATTCTTGAAATTCATAGCAAAAAAAAAAACCAAAAAAACAAAAAAAGAAACAGAAAAACAAAAACACCTTCACACAGCAACTACTTAAATCATTCGGCCTGTTACCTCTACGGCAACTTGGAATGTTGTTATTCCATTTACCACTGTCACAGCGTAATACACGTGGGCCTATTAACTTGTAGCCATGGTTGCAATTAAACTCGATGATACCCTCGTTATCAAATTTGTCCGCCAATATCACTCCGTTGTCCAGCTTGGAAGGGACCTTGCAAACAGCTGAAACAAGAACACAACCTGAGTTTTAAAAACTAGCACATGACTTTCTTTTTCTCTAAAAGAGTTTAAAGTCAAAAATAAATAAAAGCCGGTTAATTTTCATATTTTTTCAAAGCAAACTAAAACCCTGGGATGTTCCAATTTAAAGTACTTTTTATTACTTTATTGTTGAAATTATCGATATCAAAATTACAATATTGTGATTATTTGCCCCACCGAGTTTTTCATCTGTCGTACACTTCGATGTTACCTTTGCATGTGGGAACTTTGTTACTCCATGTTCCGTCGAGGCAAATGATTCTGAAAGTGCCCGTCAATTTAAAATTGGCTAGGCAAGTAAACGAGACTTTCTTGCCATGCCGGAAATCCAAGCCTATTCTGCGCCCGTTCAGTGGATTGCCAGGATCGATGCAGGACTCTGAAAATTTCAAATAAATGTTTGCAAGTTCAAGGTTATTAGCTAACTGAATGATTTAGAATGCAATTTTTTTTTTCATTTGTTTTCTCTCGCGAACAAGAATATTTCTTGAATTAGGCTTTACAAATAATTGTTTAAATCCATTGATGAGGTTCAAATATATACGGGGGCTAATTCCAAGAAATAAAGTCAAGATTTGCCTTCAGGTATAAATGTTGTAACTTACTTTTACATTGGGGCAGAGATGAACTCCAAATTCCTTTCCGACAGTCCATTGACTTGCTACCAATCAACATGTAGCCATTATTGCACGTGAAGCTAACCGTTTGACCGTGTTCAAAATTGTCATCTGTCCGTGCGCCATTTCGTGGAATTCCTGGATCCTTGCAATTTGCTAAAAATAATAAAGCAAAAGTGTTTTGGATAAATTTATAATTGAAATCAAAGGAAAATAAAGGGATGCTTGAATATATTTCCCTCTTTATTCCAATGTTCCAAAAGAGTGCCTTCAAGGACAATACTTAACAATAGAGCCTATTGCAATATATTTAGACCTTCATCGTCAAATTTTCGTCATTTTTGACTTGCCTCATATGACCAGAGATATTACCCGACTCTCCTTAAGTTAGTTATTAGTCGGACATTTGCCTTACCTGAGCATACCGGTAGTCTGTGACTCCATGCTCCGTCAAGGCAAGTCATACTGGCGAAGCCGGTCATCTTAAAGGTTGGCTGACATTCAAACGTCACTTTCATTCCGTGGCGGAAGTCGCCGCCTATCCTGAGACCGTTTTGGGGAGTACCAGGATCAACGCAGGACTCTATAAGATTAAAAACGATATTCAACTAATGCGTGCCTAGATTGAGAACCAGAAATGTTGAAAAGTTTTTAGACATCAACGAGAAGCGCGTAAAAGAATAATAAATGGCCGCGGCTAAGAGAAACCTGTATATGGACTGAATGACAGCTGAATGACAGCCATCCTTTAGTTAACTACACCATGGAATTAGCCAAAAACGGCAAACCTCCTTTCTGGGGGTGGAAATCGTCAAACACATGTCCGTCTGGAAACAAAGCTATATAGACAGACAACAGACACCGGATTATTATTGCATTATCAAAGCCATGTCGATGTGAGATATAAACAGTCACTGCTTAAAATGATGTTGAAACGTGCTTTTAAGCTTTCATCTAACTGGCAGCTGTTCCACTTAGAATGTAAACGTCTCACGCAGACTTTCTCTCGACTTCTGTACCCAGCCCTACTCTTGCAATCAACAATCAGTATTTTTGTTACTGCGAAAGTACCGGGAGATTTAAGATCCAAACAGATGCGTGACGAGAAGAAAGCACCTGTGAGAATAACATTTAAGGACCAGAGACCAACGAATTCTGTACGAAGACAACTTGGGGAATTAAGTCACAAAATTGGAACAGATATCCAACCCGTATCAAGCCAAAAGATCGGATTCAACACTAAGCCAAGAGAAAGAAACCCCCTATTGTGAATCAACAATGCGTTGTATACAATTTCAAGTGTAATCTGTGTGATGTAGATCATGTCAGCTACACATGCCGACACCTGTATCAACGTATTGAGGAACATAAGGAGTCTACGTTTGTGAAACACGTCAGAGGGCAACATGGGAGGACCCAAATGACATAGGTCTTAGATTTAAGATCTAACGGAAGTGCCAGAGCATATTTGACTGTTTAATTTATGAGATGCTTTTTATAAAAGGCCTAAAGCCAACTTTGAATAAGCAGTCTGACTCCATCCGCGCAAAGTTATTTTTATATCGCAGAGTGTTTTATATTCCATACTTACTGTATCTTTTGTAGTTTTAAAAATAGTTCGTTATTGTCTTATATAGCCTTTTGTATTTTAGTTTTTTATCACTTACGTTTTGTAACGCTTAAATAGTTTTATCACTTTCCAAATTCTCATGTCTTGTTTTACTCGTATATGCAAACATTTTTAATCACTTTATAAACTTGAAAATGATGTCAGCGAGATCGAAAGGTCGTTTATCCTTATCTCTAGTTTTATATTAAAAACAAATTAAATGCCAAAAAATATGCGAACAAATAGTACATGATATTCCTTTCATATTAACTTACTTTTGCACTGAGGTAGAGAGGAACTCCAAATTCCTTTCCGACAGTCCATTGACTTCCTACCAATCAACGTGTAGCCATTATTGCACGTGAAGGTAACTGATTGACCGTGTTCAAAATTGTCACCTGTCCGTGCGCCATTTCGTGGAGTTCCTGGATCTTTGCAATTTGCTAAAAATAATAAAGCAAATACGTTGTGGATAAATTTATAATTGAAATCATATCAAGGGATGCTTAAATATATGTTCCACTTTATTTCATTTTTCTATCTACAAAAGGATCCATTCCCTTTAGCGTCGAAGACAATACTTAGTAATAGAGCCCATTGAATTATATTTAGACCATCATCTTCAAATCGTCGTCATTTCCACCTTTATTTTATGAATATGGATATAACTCGACACTCCTCAAGTTAGCCAGTCAGACATTTGCCTTACCTGAACATACTGGAAGTCTGTGATTCCATGCTCCGTCAAGGCAAGTCATGCTGGCGAAGCCGGTCATCTTAAAGGTTGGCTGACATTCAAACGTCACTTTCATTCCGTGGCGGAAGTCGCCGCCTATCCTGAGACCGTTTTGGGGAGTACCAGGATCAATGCAGGACTCTATAAGATTTAAAAACGATATTCAACTCATGCGTACCTGGATTGAGAACCAGAAATGTCGAAATTTTTGAAACATCGACGAGGAACGGGAAAAAAGAAAGAGCGAGCGAAGGCTGGAAGATGCCTGTATATGAACTATAAGGCTTTAATCTGATTATGAAATAAATGCCGAAATAATATGTGAACACCTAGTACATGATATACATTCCATATTAACTTACTTTTGCACTGAGGTAGAGATGAACTCCAAATTCCTTTCTGACAGACTATTGACTTGCGACCAATCAGCGTGTAGCCATTATTGCACGTGAAGTTAAGTAATTGACCGTGTTCAAAATTGTTGCCTGTCCGTGTGCCATTTCGTGGAATTCCCGGATCCTTGCAGTTTGCTAAGTAACAAAACGTTCAGAATCGTTTTGAGTGGTGTCTAAGCTGCGTTTTATTGTATCTCTGTGCGTATAATATAGTCGAAGCTCTCGTAGCAGTTGAAATCAAATATATTCCTTATCGTATCAACGATATGCTTTACAGGAAACAAATTTACAAATTTTATCACCGAGAAACAGTCATTTTACCGACCTCGAACCCCTTCAGGGTCAATTTACAGACAACGACACTTTACACACCGTTTTAAAATATATCATGGCACCAAAATCGTTTCTTAAAGGCAGATTAATAAACCTATAACACGCACCAAAGCAGATTTTGCCATCTCCAACTGAGCCCGCATTACATGTACATGTAAATGAGCCCACACTATTCTTGCACGTAGCGTTCGCATGACAGTCGGAATGTCCCTCTGTACACTCGTCAATATCTAAAATAAAAGAGAAAGAAATGTTTTTTTCATTTACTCTTTGCTGCTGCTTTTGTCTCCTTAGAAACACAGACACTTATTCAACTTGCACAATAGAACGGTTTCTGTATATAAAAATTCTGCTGCAGCTCCGATGCTTTAGCAAATAACACAATAATAATAATCATAATCATGATCATAATCATCGTCATCGTCATCGTCATCGTCATCGTCATCGTCATCGTCATAATAATAATAATAATAATAATAATAATAATAATAATTTTCGACTGAATGTCTAGCCGCTTAGTTTCATACCGGTACACAAGGGCGCAGAAGAGTTCCAGATTCCATTCTTGCACCTAATGATTGACGATCCTGTTCGTTTAAAGCCAGGATCACAAGCAAATGTCACCTGCTGTCCGTGTCGGTTACCAGGCTTAGAATCAAGAACTCGGCCATGTAAAGGAACAACGGGATCTGGGCACGAGGCTTGAATAGAAACAACAAGGCAACAGTGTTTTATTAACTAGAGAATAACTGACTTATTCGCGGTTAGGACAATATAACATGGATGGGTTGCTGCAGAATTGAAATATCTGAGTTGCCATCCATCGATCATCAAGAAACGTCCTTAATTCAGTAATAATGATATGAATAAGGACATTGATACAGTCAGCCAATCCAGGAGCCCGTATTCTCAGTCGGCGTATTCCTTCTTAAACTTATACCATCAAGATCCTCAGGGTTCTCTCCAAACATTGTTCCCAAGGTCCGGAGTAGTAGTTATTATTATTATTTTAAAACTGCTTTCTTCTCAAGTTTTTTGGTTGGTATCTACTGTTTTAATCCATCAAAACTAACCTTTACACTCCGGTAAGTCATTATCCCATTTTCCAGCCACGCATTCTAGAACCTGCGACCCAATCAGCGTGTGGCCTGGTTGACATCCGAACGCCACAGTCTGTCCATCGAGGAAATCATCGCCGATTCTGTTTCCATTTACAGGGATACCAGGATCCAGGCAAAAAGCTTAAAACAAACTTACTGTTTAGCAACTTTCTTAAGTTGAGTTTATCGCCGAACATCAAATTTTTCGTTTACCTTTACACTGAGGAAGAGAAGCACTCCACTTTCCACTGATACACAATGCTGTCGAACTTCCAATCCGCTGAAATCCCGAAAGGCATGTGAAGGAGATACGCTTGTTGTGACCAAACTCGATTCCATGTCTAACACCATTTTGAGGCGATCCTGGGTCTTCACAAGACGCTAAGATGGAAAGAGATTGAAATTAGAGATCAGTGAACAAGAACAGAACAGGGAAAACAAGGTTTTTTCAGAGGACGTTGTACGAGTGGTCTTTACAATTTGAATTACGACTAAAACCTGAGAATTTTTCGTTTCAAAAGTTGAATCACACAAAATTCTTATGCGCTTTTTAAAAAATAAGTGTGAATGTGTGACTTTCTCTTTAACACTTTTAAGATGATGTAATAGTAGTACTAAATAACGATGTAATATTAAATCTACTAGTACTCATTGTTATAAAAGAAAGGTTTTTTCTACAGCAATTTCAACGACCAAGAGTATTACCCTTGCAAACAGGAAGAACAGTGCTCCATTTCCCGTCATGACATGTCATTGATTGGCTTCCCACCAAACTGAAATCTTGTAGGCAGAGGAATGTCACGGTCCTTCCATGGGCAAAATTGGAACCGATTCTTATACCGTCCTGGGGCACTCCAGGATCAGGACAGGACACTGAAATATCAAAACGCATTGCGTTATTATTTATGTTGTTCCATTGAAGGGAATAAGGACAGCAGAGTTACATTTGATAACTTTTTTTGAGGTAAAACAGTTCTTTGAAAGCTCAGAGACTTTTGGGTGAGTGGAGGCGCATTGATTTAATTATTAGGGAGTGTTCAAGTGAACTTGAGACGCAGAGTTCCAAAGCTCAAGCCCAGGTTGTCCTGCAATATAGTACTTTCCTCTCACAATGCCTCTTTCTTCTCGGTTGTCTGACAACTGTTGAATTGTTTCTAGAAACCAGTTGACAAAATGCCGAGAAGTGACCGTTGTATTCTTCATGTTTCCAGGAGGAGAAACAACTTTAGACACTTTAGTCACTCGCCTGTATAACAAGCTATCAAGCCTTCAGATCCATAGGAACAAAACAGAATCCGAAAACAGAATCAGTATACGCACCGCTAGTCACAAGAAGGTTTCTGATGCCATTTGAGAAATGCTGGGCGTTTAACGAGCCTAAAATGGTTCCTGAAACTAGTAAAACTTGACCTAGCCTACATTGTCCCGAGATTTTGGCAGATTGCACGTTTCCCTTGCGAGTCCAAGCCTCGGTGATTTACTGCGTAAATTAAATTAAGTACAGCATACCTTTACACGTTGGCTTTGTGGAATTCCACTGTCCTGCTATGCAAAAGGACGTAGACGCGCCAACTAAGTTAAAGTTCTCATTACATCTGTAAGCCACCATTTGACCGTCACCAAAATCGTCACCGATTCTGATTCCATTCTCCGGCATTCCTGGATCGCTACAAACAGCTGACAAAAGTACGGTCCATGGAAGTTCAAACTGACACTAGCAATCCTTCGTCAATAAATTCCACACATTACAGAAAAGAAATCAATTAACCCAGTCGACGGGTCCTACTCCCAAGCAAGGAGGAAGAGAATCATGCCCCGTCCACACTAACCCGGAGGAATTTGAAGACGGAGGTTTCAATCTGGAGACGCATCAAGTGTTTTCCGTTCACACTACGCCGGAGGAATTTTTAAATCAAGAATCATCAGCCATTTTGGATTTGTGTTTGTGAAAACTCGGTCAGGGTGATCACGTGACGTTTTCCGTCCACACGAAAACGAAAAGCCTGCGTTTTCAAATTCGTCTGGTTTGAAGAGGGTTTCCGAAAAGCTCCGCTTTCGTGACGGATTAGTGTGGACCGTAGGCCTAACCGTAGGAATAAAACCTCCGTTTTCAAATTCTTCCGGTGTAGTGAGAACGGAGCCTTAACCGAGTAACTCTGTAATCAGAAGAAATTGTTTCAAACCGGAGAAATACTAACATATGAAAAATGCTTGCTTTTCTTGACAATGGCTGTAAATAGTTTTGAAAAGTCTTCAACAAAACGAGAGAGATTTCGGCTTTAAAATCAAACGGAATGCAAGTAGTAATTCATCATTCTAAGAAAGCGGTACCCAGCTCATATAACCCTCAGAAAAAAAAAAGTGGAAATAGCAAATTGTCTCTTTTTGGAGATAACAATCTCAGCTCGTCAGATTATGTACCTTTACATTTGGGGATGCCGTTACTCCATTTGCTTTCATTACAAACGATCAGTTGACTTCCCACCAGCCAATATCCTGATTCACATATGAATCGTAACTGTTTGCCATGTCCGAAACTGGAACCAACTCGTTGACCGTGTTGAGGAATTCCAGGATCTGGGCACGAAGCTGCAAACAGACAGCAAATAGTTAGTGGTAGCAAAATAAATCATATTTTTGAAACCATGGCTTCTGAATCATTACGCGAACCAGGGAAAATGGTTAACCTACGCAGACCAAATATGTAAGGCTTCATATAATTAACTTGCAAAACCTTTTCGCGTATGCTATTTGCAGGCCGAAAATTTATTCATTCGTCGCCGTCAGGACAGCACTCCGCATAGACTAGCACTAGCTATCCGCGGGCCAAGCCAATTGTATGAAAGCTGACAGGCAAAAAAAAAAAAAAAAAAGATTGTTTTTGTTATTGTTGTATATGTTGTTGATCATGTTATCCGTGTTGTTCATGTTTATTCCAAGTTTTTTGGTTTGTTGCAATTTTTTGACCTTTTCGTTAACCTTTTTCTTTAACTTGGAAATTGTGTTGGAAATTGGAATTGGGAGTATTTTGCTCAGTTGGAATTGCCACTAAAGAAAATATTAAATTTGCCATACTATTGGAGAGCTCTTAGGCGTTCTGGCACCTTCATCGTTCCCGGCTTCTTGCATCTGACCCAGCCGTGACACTCCTCTCAAACCTACTTCACTGGTAACAACCGTTTGACTCATCCCGCCGTGCGATGTTTTGCATTTTTGGGTGGGGGCGGGGAGGGTTGCTACTGAGATCAAGTTGCTCCAGTTTTATACCTTTGCATTGTGGTAGAGCGGAGCTCCATTTTCCTCCAAGACAACGGATTATCGACGAACCTACCAGGCTGTAGTTTACATCGCAGGTAAATTCTACTGAGTCACCATCGATAAACGTGTCTCCTTTTCTCTGTCCATTTACTACAACTCCAGGATCCTCACAAGTGGCTATATAAAGGGGGAAAATACCAACGTCTTTACATAAGAGAAAGTGGAAGCTGCATATATAAACCAATGTGTAAAACTGGTCGTTTGAGATTGCTTAATTTTCTCCCACATGCTCGATAAGCCCCATAGTAATTTAACAAACCAGCGTTAAAGGAAACACATTTAAATCACTGTTTTACCAAATCAATTTCACAGTAATGCAATGAATACGAATGATTCAAACGAAACCAACCTTTGCAGCTGGGAAGTGCGTGAGTCCATGTCCCTTTATGACAAACAGAAGTCGCGCTACCAACGAGCATGAAACCTTTCGCGCAAGCAAACGTTATCTGTTTTCCATGACCGAAATGATTTCCATTCCGCACCCCGTTCGGAGGACTTCCGGGGTCCTTACAGTCAGCTGAAAATAAAGAAAGAGTCCAGTATAACTAAGGAGATATGCATGTATTATTATTATTTATTGTTACAAGTCGTTGTTGTGTTTTCCGCGGTTTTCAGTTCAAAGAATTTTATTCAAAGTTTACATAGCCTGAGTAGTAGACGTTTTCTTTCCATTTTACAGGCGGGGAGATCGAGCAAGCGACCTAGCAAACGAGTGCGCAAGGGGTGAGCAAAAAATGGGGATAACTGCGGAGGGGATGAGCAAAAATAGAAGAGAAGAGGGATTCGCACTTTCGTTCCCTTCACATGCTTACATTGTCCGTTTTGATATCGTACAGC
>Ga0126338_10001840_pt1 | contig 14128 bp, 4 predicted proteins | sample OrbCmetagenome_2_FD_92529 | JGI IMG/M metagenome (GOLD analysis project Ga0126338, IMG submission 92529) | Coral microbial communities from Petempiche,Puerto Morelos, Mexico - Orbicella C C metagenome | ecosystem: Host-associated > Invertebrates > Cnidaria > Coral | place: Petempiche,Puerto...
AAAAAAAAAAAAAAAAAAAAACGAAAAAAAACACACACACACTCTGAAAAGGAGTTTCGATTCTATTACAAATACAAATAATTAAGTGTTAGAAATTTAAAATTTTGATTATAAAATATGTAAAAACGGACTATTCAGACTAACACCAAACTCCCACTGTTAACTATTCAAAGCAGGTGAAAAAACCTAAACGCAAAGGTAAACCTATCTTGTTTCGTTTTACCTTAAAAGGTTCCGCTTTTTTATTGCTTTCGTTTTTAATGTTAATTAAAACGCCAACAGTATTCTTCGCCAACAAACAGCCTCTATTTGGCTGTCTTACGCAGTTTTCAAAACACGTTTTGACGTGAACTATGACTTTACATCAAGACCTTACCAAATTAATTATTCAACAGTAACCACCTCAACAAGAAGGACATATTGAACTTCCTGAAATGTTGCAAAATGGCAATTTGCTTTCCAAGAGAAGGATCCATTAAATAGCAGAAGTGCTGGTGATATTAAATAGAAACATGTAAAATGATTCTATTTAATTTGTACGAATTTAAGCTGTGTTTTTACACGAACATGATAGAGGTATTCAAACATTTCCAATTTATTGCGCACAGCTTACTGAAAACAATTATGCAAATAGTTAATTTCCGCTATGTCATGCAAAGGCAAACAGAAAACATTTCCTAAATTTACATAACCTTCAGTTTTTTTGTTGCTTATTCGCCTTTATGAATAATGCGCTTTTTCACCGTACCAAAGGGGAAAAAACTAATCAAGAGATACCTCAACATAATTAAGTGAGTATTCAAGTGCAGACAATTAAGAAGCCCTCACAGCCGGAGAACCCAAACGTGAATAGCGAAGTCCTACGAATTAAGTCGAGAATGGGTTGAGTATTACCATTTCTTGATTAACATTTCATCCATAAATGGCGCAATAAAGTTTCCTTTCAATTATTCTCATTTGCTACTGTTCAAAATTATTTTTACAGACTCTTGTAATATTTTATGTGTTTGCCTACCTATCAACTACAGCGGTGTCGATTTTCAGTTTTAAACGTTTTAGCCAGTCAAGGAAACTTGTAATTACACATACTCGGCGGAGGGTTTCTTCCAGCTGCCGAGAGCATTCAATTCTATACAACCGTCTTATTGTTTTACCTCTGCTAAAGTATCTGGTTGCGTCATTAACCACTATTTCCTCAAGACAATCGGAAAACAACTGACAAAACTTAGCTACAATTAAAAACAGCGAACGGTAGACAAAGCCCAACTCGGATCGTTGTAACAAAAACTATTAGCTTGCTATTTTTAGTAGTAAAAGTACACACTTTTACATAATATGGATTTAAGTCCAATAGGCTTGCTCTAAGATGAGAGTGACTGAAATTCACGCTCTGCTTAACCGCATAAACTTCATTCAAGAACCTCTGTGGCTTCCAAATATCATTGATCGTGATTAATTCGGTGCTTATAATAACTGCAATTAAATAGTTGCAGTCATACGCTGCTGCAAATGGCCTCCCCTTCTCACTTCTAAGTTGACATCAAGTTTTCTGAATTCCATCCTCTTTCGGCTTTGATCAGCAGCGACGTTTAGTGTCACAGTGTTTTGCGTCGGATCAGCGACATTGGTAGACCCTGCACTGTCAGAGAGGTTTGTGCCGCAAAGTTTTTGCAGGCCAATTCTCGCTTTCAAACTTCTATCGAACGCGCAATAGATAATGGGGTTAATCGCCTCGTTGATGAAAGCCCCAAACATAGCAATTTCTTGCAGAACGTGTCCTCGGTGAACGCTTTCTGTGCCGGAAACAATCCGAACAAAACTCAGAACAAATGTCGGGAGCCAGCATACGGTGAATGTTACTGCAACTAAAGCAGAAGTGCGTGTTACACGCCTCCTGTTCTGGCAAATAAAGGATTGCTGAGCAGAAGAGAAATTTAACGCTACCACCAAAGGGCTTCTTCCCCACATTATCAAAGCCACATGAAAATAACACCAACATAACACCAGGAATGGAATAAAAAACACAACTAAGAACTCTACTGCCTCGTATAGCTTGTCCAACCAATTGATTGGAATTGCTGCAGGAGTACAAATCATCCTGAAATCGATCACTTGCACCTCAAACATGTACAGATAAGGAAGTGACACCATGGGTGGAACAACCCACGATAAAGCTATCATTCGCCTGACAAGTCTTCCTTCCATCTTGGGTAAATAAGGACGAGCCAGGCTGCGATATCGGTCAAAAGCAATCAACGCGTGAGTACAAACCGCCGTACCCGATACAGCAATTTCAATGAACTCGATTATCTTGCACAGCGCTATTCCGAAGATCCACTCGTCCAGAAGTTCTCGGGTAAATTCAAAAGGAATCGTGAAGAGGCCAACAACAAGATCAGAAAGCACTATGTTCAGAATGAATTGATACGTTGGGCGATTTTTAAGAAGCTGTTTTCGATATTTCGTTAGTACGTACACTACTAACCCGTTTCCAAGGACACTAACAACAAATATTAGAGCAAGAAAAACAGCTTTGGAGATATCTGTTGGTGAAAATGCCATGTCTTTGCCCAATATGGCGGTACTGCGAGTCACCCCAAAAGCTCCAGCAGTGCCGGCAGGGAAAACTTTTTTAATAATGTATTCATGCGATTTAACAAATAATGAACACCTGCTATAGAAAGCACGAGACATAATATGAAATAATCCCTCTTAATCGCCATGACAGTCTTATATACAAAGAACGAACTAGAGTTTTATAGATACCTGGAGCCAAAAAATAATTAAGCACATATAGATTATCGGTTTTGGAGGGTTTACTGAATGATTTTTGGATTAAGCTACAGCTGTGCGGAAACAGTGCTACAGTAGATAAATAGAAAACTAATGAAAAGTTATCATAGTTATGTGCTGATTAAAAAAATGATAAATCATCTTTATATATCCAGGCCAGTGAAACTTCAACAAATAAGATTCTGAAAACATGAAAAAAGAAATCACTTTTTCACAGAGCCAGTCATGTGAAGGAAAGAAGGAAAAAGTTCTAGATGTAAATACTTAAACAGACAAACACTTTCGTGTTTCTACTTTCCATTCGATAATCGTGCATTTACATTGAAACCTGCAGTGAAGTTTACATGTTCCGAGGAAATTAATTGGCCAGCAGGTTCTATCCAGATGCTAATTAAAGCTTTCAGTCAAATTCAGTTAAGAGTTCCTCCGTTAAGAAAGTTGAAAATTTATAAATGGACATTTGATGCCAAACTTTGGCCGTAGTAATGGGGTGGCTTTATATTAACAGGGTAGGGTTAAATTTCATGACTGGTCTGAATTGAGTGAAGTCTTAACAGAAGCTAAGAGGTATATCACAGTTGCACTTCTAATAAACAACTGTTCTTTAATAAGCATCCGAAACTTCAATCAGCTCATACAATATCTACATAAGAAAGATTAACATAACTGGTTGGAACTGGTTGGAGTGGCCCTATAAACGGGGTAAAATTGTAAAGGATTAGACAGGTTGGGATTTCAGAATGCGGCCATTGGCCATATTAGTGGGTACGTGGCCGCATTAACGGGGTTTCGAGAAAATGTATGGGAATTTCGCCGGGACAAAAAACTGTGGGCGTAATAATTATGAGGTGACCATATTAACGAGGTGACCGTAGGGCAGGGTTTCACTGCACAACATACTTTTCAATTCCGATGTTAAAATTCAATGTGAGAATTCCTTCAAATCCCGAATGTTGATTAGATGTCGTCTAGTACAGCGCAACAGGCTCGTGTGAATTTGTCAAGTCGGTCAGGATTACAACGAAGCGAAACTTAGGCCCAGGTCAAAACGCCGTACTTCACATGAGCCGAACCCAATGACAGTTTGGATCGACTCAAATTAAAAGAACGCCTGTTTGAGTTAAGGTAGGTAGGTAAAGTCTGCATACGAGCCAAGTGGCCCACCAGGTCGGAGCGTATCCCCATTTGAGTCAAACGTCGAACTTAATTCAGTCGAACCGATCTGCTACACCAAATAAATAACAAAAGCGGTCTTGTCCAGTGGTTTTTCAAGGTTAGGTCAAATTGGCACCTTTAGACCTTTGATTATGCGTTTGGTTCGACTCATGTGAAGATCGTCGTTTGATCCAAAGTCGGTCTTCAGGCGTTATTCACGGCTGGCCAGGCGTGAAGAACGCCTCAGCCGCTCCAAATAAAATCAGTCGAACGTAACTGGGTCAAACGCCGAACTTCACATGAGCCTCATGGGTTGAATTGGGTTTGGCTCATGTGAAGTACGGCGTTTGACCTGGGCGTTAGAGAATCGATAGAACTCCAAAAAGGAGTTTCCATCGTGAATCACGAAATCAGATAATGTAATGTCACATTTAATTAGAAATTACTTTCCAGCAGGAGCCATAATCGGGGACGGAGACCGTAAGCGCGCGCTATTTCTAGTATTGGGGCTGTCCCTATGATATGGGACAATTTTGCTATTTTTAGAACAAATTGCGCCATCATGCTGCGAGGATTTTAGCGGATGTAGCGCGGGGAAACGGTGTCCGAAATTCCCGAGATGTTTGATGCTTTTGACCCACAACTCAATATGTTCATGTTTGTTGGAATTTTACTTCAGTATTTTCGTCGTAAGCTGTTCCAGTTTGAGTGAAGTAAGACAGTGTCGAATTTAAATATTTCCCGCTTAATCACTGATTAAGAGACACATTACTCCACTCTAAGTTTCACATATGTTGAAGATTAACAGCTTTTCCATAACACAGCAACAAAACAGTTGGATATATTTGGATATAGCACCGTTTCAGGACTTCAAAGTTTCCCTCCTGTTGCCACACGCTTGCGACGATTTCGCCAGAGTTTATCTCGACCGAAAAGTAAAAAAAAAAATAATAATAATAATTAATTGCAAGCTTGAGTTTCGCCTGAATTGTAAGCAACGCTTGATGTTTTATCAAGGTCCAATAAGTGACAGTAACGTTTATGTCTGTAGATGCTGCTCAGTTTTGTTTGTGTAAAAATCCAATACTAAAATTGTCTGTTGTCGATGAATAAGAGCGCCCGCCGATGCGCGCTTTGCACAGTCAGTAAAACATGACAAATTGGACTTCCGCACTTTCGTGTGAAAACGTACATCGAAAGTTCTCATATAATATCTCTAGTTTTTAAATATGTTTAAGGTTGATAAATGTTTAAGAACATAATAAAAGCTTAGCTGAAAAAATGTGAATACAGCAGAAATAATCAGCAAAGTTACGATGACGCTTTCTTTAATCAACTCGAATAACGATTTCGATTTCGTTGGTTGAGTTACCACAACGCCTTGTCTATTATATTTTCGCAGTGTAAAATTTCACTATGTTAAAGAAATACACACGATGTTAGTAGCCTTTTGGCGTTGGTGAAAATTGTTGCAGCATCTCAGCACAAAAGACAACGAAAGTAATCGTTGTCAAGATTTGTTGACAATTGAAAGCACCGACTCGGATTTGAAAGTGCACGCGCTGCACTATGCAAATGACTACTAAGCTTATGTAGGCGTCGGACTTTCTTTTCAAAAACTTTTGCAAACTCGCCAAACAAACAGAATCAATGAGAAACTATGAAAAACAGGGTTTGGTTATGATTAAGCATTATTTGGGAAACTCAAATATTAACTCGATACCAGAGTAAAGAGTTTTCTTGCATAACTTTTCTTTACAGAACAAACGCAAAATCTTACTCGTACAATTCAGTAGCGCGAGCAGATATTTTACATTTACAGCGCCAAATTGAAGTCATGTTTTCGACCCTGTAAAACTCACCTTTCCCATTAGCTCAGAGCATGAAACTACATATAAGAACCCTGGTTCTTATTCTCTGCCTTATTCCCTGCCATCACTGTGAAAAATCTGCAAAAGAATCTCGCAACTCTCACCATTTGATCACGCAACGTAACAACATCCACGCGAGAGCCCCCGACAGGTGCGTGGATCCGCGCGGATATATGACGTCAGGATGGCGCAATTTGCTCTAAAAATACAAAAATTGTCTCATATCATAGGTGCGCGCGGATCCCAAGACTTACGGTCTCTGTCCCCTATTATGGCTCCTGTTTCCAGTTAAAACATGTCAACCATAAAATTCCGTAGGTATGCAATTTATTTCACCGCTGAATGATTGAAAATTAAATATTTCTGGGGTAAAATGAAGGAAAACCTGCCTGGTGATTGCTGGAAAATCACCATGACAATAAAATAACATAACATATTTGACTGGACTTCGGTGGTATATGCTAGAAGACTCGATTACTAGGCTAGGGTGGAAAGAAAAACAGTTTCTAAGTGATTTGAAAAAGAGAGTCGTTGAGGAAAACATCACGATGACGCCTGGAAGAGATGAGATAGCAGGAGCCCCTAACCTTAAAGAATTTGGTACGTCCGTACGTCCGTACGCCAAGCCCAATACTTTGAAAGATACGAGAACAGCACCATTGCTGTTCTCGTATTTTTTCAAAGTATTGGGCTTGGCGTACGGACATACGGACGTACCAAAGTGCAGACAGTCACGCGACAACCAAACTTTTTTTAGATCGATGGGTTACCAAATTCTGGAGGGGAAAGCTTCCTCGCTTCCATACAAAAAACCTCTAATTTTTGCAACATTCAATCAACAGTCACGCGACAACCAATTGCAAAAGCATGCTCTTACCAGTTCTGAAGACGATTTAGTTGTAACTAAAAGTTTAGAAATTATCGGTCACGGTTCACGTTTTGTTTGAATAACCGTGAAATAAGTGATAAAATTTACCGATGAACTCCCGAAGCGGTGGTTTGTAGGTCATGAAGCGGCCGAGCGAGGGACGAAGTCGCAAGAGGACTCCTTTGTTCGGCGAATAAGCAAGACCACGGACTTTTTTGAAAGTCTAATAGGGCTTTTGCTACCTCGCCTGACCTTTACTCCGACCGGAGGCTGTTGACAAAACAATTATGATGAGCTGAGCTTAGTCACTGCGTGCCTCAAAGACTCTCAGACAAAGACGTAACCTGTGATCAAGTACGATGAAACGCAAGGATGCTTACATAATATGTTGTTCAAATTATCGATAGGTAAGCTAAGAATAGCCACTACAGTGCTAGTTTATGATTATCGGAGGTAATTTTGATGGAGCTAGAGAGATTTAACAAAAGCTTGACTGAGCCGTTGCTGTCTGGACGCATTAGAACCCAACAAATTCCGGCCTTAACCAAAATACGAATAATGGATATTAAGAACAAGGAAGGAAAGATATTAGCTCAGTCGCTGCGTGGGCAGCATGATTTGAGACCGTTCAACTTCCCGATAAATAAAGCTGTGGCAATACCGCTATCTTAGCAAAAGATCAATTTTCTAAATACAGCTCGCGTGTCTCGTTCCTTCTCAACCATTATCTTTCTTTAAAGTCACGTTCGGTTGAGACCAACCATCTCAGACGCAACCATTTTGGGTTGATTTGGTTAACGTGTTCCCATGCTAGTAGGGCACCTTTGCAGCTGTTTTCTGTTGGAGTGCCGGTTGACTGAACCGTTCATCATTCGCAGGTTAGTTGCATTTGTTGAGTTTTTGCACTTTTACATTAAAAAACCAAACAACTTTAGTTGATTTGGTTGATACAGATTGCACCTGTTGACAGGTGCTTTACCAGAAAACTTCAATTAAATCAACCTTTAACCGCAACTAAGTTTGTGTCCGCTTAAAATGAAAACGTCGACCAGCTAAACCGTGTCTTTTAGTAAAACATAAATAAGCGTAGACAGCTTACAATGGGGTTATGGAAAATATGACCTAGGTCATTTGAACGTAAGCTTCCGTTTGCGATCGCTGCACCGTCGGCTGTACCAAAGTGTGCCTGCGTTCCTAATACCAAGCCGCTCCAAAATATAACCAATTACAGAAAAGCAGGGTCAAGGAAAGGTGTATCAAGCCTGGAGGGCTGTTCACTTTATTTGGACGTTTGGCAAGAATTCTTAACTTGCGAAAACAGTTCTATTTCTTTGGAAGTTGATTTTTGAATAAAAAAAGCTGATCATTTTAAAGTAAGCTTAGTGCACAGTCTAATCGACAGTATACGCCACTTTGTAGATAGCCGTGGCATGTGATTTTATGACCATTTGTTCCCATCACTGTCATAAGAAAAGCATTGACAATTTTCGAGTAATGAGTGCCACAATCTTGCTTATTTAAACAACAATTTTTTTTTTCGAGACGAACAATTGAGAAATCCTCAAAATACGTGACATATTTCTTCAACGGACGGTAATAAACACTTCGAGCCTTTTTCATGCAAATTCATTTCGGAAGGAGACGTAAGAGTTATAGCCACTAATGGTTAAGGAAAATTGTGTACCCATTAATGGCTGTTTCCATTCAGTGAAATCATCATATATTTGGAAATTTTCCTTTATTTCCACATATTTTTTTCGTTTCCTTTTTCAATTATTAATTTCCTGCGTCATAAGTAGGCAGAAAAATTTTAAGGTTATACAAAATATTGCAATGTTTTTCTGATATAAAGTACTTGTCATAAATTTGCAGGCAGGTGTAATGTTTTGCGATGTAGTCAATCTATTTCGTGGATTAACACCTTCGTCCACTACATAAGTTCACAATGTTTGTTTCTTGCACGTAGAGATGCAGTCGTAGACATGGCATTCTCACCTACAGATATCATGAAGGCTGTATTTCTTGCTGTAATATTTCTCGTTTCTGTCTTTGGAAATGGAGTAGTATTCTACATGCTGACAAAATACCGAAAAGAGCTTCTTAAAAATCGCCCAACGTATCAATTCATTCTGAACATAGTGCTTTCTGATCTTGTTGTTGGCCTCTTCACGATTCCTTTTGAATTTACCCGAGAACTTCTGGACGAGTGGATCTCCGGAATAGCGCTGTGCAAGGTAATCGAGTTCATTGAAATTGCTGTATCGGGCACGGCGGTTTGTACTCACGCGTTGATTGCTTTTGACCGATATCGCAGCCTGGCTCATCCTTATTTACCGAAGATGGAAGGAAGACTTGTCAGGCGAATGATAGCTTTATCGTGGGTTGTTCCACCCATGTTGTCTCTTCCTTATCTGTACATGTTTACGGTGCAAGAGATCAATTCTAAGATAATCTGCACTCCGTTAGCAATTCCAATCAATTGGTTGGACAAGCTATACGAGGCAGTCGAGTTCCTTGCTGTGTTTTTTATCCCATTCCTGGTGTTATGTTGGTGTTATTTTCATGTGACTTTAATAATGCAGGGGAGAAGCCCTCTTGTGGTAGCAGCACACGTCCCTAATACGCCGCTTTCCGTTATCTGGCAGACCAAGCGGCGTGTAACACGCACCTCTGCTTTGGTTGCAGTAACATTTATCGTATGCTGGCTCCCGACATTTGTTCTGAGTTTTGTTCGGATTGTTTCCGGCACAGAAAGCGTTCACCGAGGACATCTTCTACACGAAATTGCTATGTTTGGGGCTTTCATCAACGAGGCGATTAATCCTATCATCTATTGCGCATTCGATAGAAATTTAAAAGCTCGTATTGGCCTTCGCATAATTTGCCCACATCTTACGGAAAGTGGAGGGTCCAGCCAGAACGCTAATCAAACAAATTACACCGCAGATGAATACATACTGAATCAAGTGGACATCAGAAATCTCCAGGAAACTTTGCCAAGTAACACGCCGAATGACCATTCAGCATGGATGAACACCGCACAAAGCGGGGAAATGGCAATAGTCGAAAGGGTACAACCATGAAATCTACAGTCGCAAAATAATGTTAGTGTTGGTTTGATATCAGTTAACATGGAGGCAAAAAATACGGCATAATCAATTCATTATTCAGTGGCACTGAACGGGAGTTACAATTTGATATCAATCATTTATACGTTTAATTCTACATTTAGCGACTAAGAACAAGACTTTGGCATCTACAAAAATTTAATACGTACTTTTTTCAGTTAAGGTTGAATATGCTAGAGCTAATTTGCCTAGTCTTGCATTTTGATTTTTTTTCGAATTTCATGTATTTAATGACTTTAACTTCCTGAACGGCTGAGAAACTAAACCTGTTCTCAGCCTGATTTCCATAGATGGATTACACAGCCGTCCAATGATGAGACAATTTTTGGAACAAAAAAGAAAAACTAAGTGAAATCAGTCCACATAAAAAAAACTAGAGAGTAGTTAACTTGCTTGTCGACTTTCATTGACAATACCCGCAGTATGACAGTAAGGAAATGCAAATGATCTCTTAAATAGACACGCTGAGAAGAAGGGTAAATAAATTTAATTAAGGGCCCTCAGAGATACATATAGCACGAGTGATATAAGAAAACCGTTCTGACTTGTGCATGTAGCTTTTAGAACCCTGCCTTCGATGCCAAGGAAACGATATTGATCATCATAAAAGTTATACTGACGATAATCCAAATTTATGGGACATAATTCCAGAAAAGATGAGACAATGAAAATTAACGTCGAAGAACAGCTTATTCAAAGAACGGAGCCTTATGTTAAGAGGTAAAGAAACTTTTAATGCAGTCCTTTCAGAAATATAAATAGTTCCTTTTCAATCTGTACATGAATAGCCGCTCGTTTGCAGGTAGACCGGCACTAATTTTCCATGTGCAATTAAAACCTGAATGCACCCATTATTGCAATCAGAATCGAAAGAGGTGAACAAGCAATATAACTTCAGCTTATGCAAATTCGAGTGATATTTTCTGTCACTCTCCAGTAGCAGCGGATTTAAATGTAAAATTGTCAAAACTTTTTGCTTTAGTTGGTTTCACAGCAACATAAAATAAAGAATGTAAGTTACTCATATAAACTTAGTCAGGTATAAAATCGCTATTTACTTTCAAAGGTCGTAGTTCTTCATGCTTCTGCTTGTTGTTGCCTTTAAAGAATATTGTTTGCTACCTTTCTCTCGTCATTTTTCTATCGAAAATTTATTTTTTTTTTAATTTTATTATTATTTTTTTTTTTATCAAGGCGAAAACCCACTGCAAACAACGCTGTTCAGGCACTAAAACACTATCTGGGTTTCTCTTCAGTGATTTAAGTCAATCTTACTTCAGTAATCGAAATATTCCAACTGATCTGTAATAAGTAGTAAGTAATAAATCAATTCTCGGGTTCTCATTCCAAGGTGGATTATTACCCTATTTCATGCTGTTTTCAAGCAATTGGAGCATGTTATGGACGGCTCGAAGTTTAGTAAAGAAGAGCATTTGATGAGACTCTACAGGATGACCAGCCCTGGAAGCCCGATATAACACTGCACGAAACGAGCAAAAATGACATTAGACATAGCGCTATCTAGTATTGAAGTTTTATTCTGTAGTTTAGTAACATCTAGAGCCACACAAGGCTGATCTGGCCAGATTGAAATATTGTAAACAAATTCAACTCCCGTTGTGTTAGCTTCAGTTGCAGTATAGTCCCGGAATGCCCCTTGGTCCATATATCCAATTGAGCTACTTTCTTAACTCGACTTTGGTAGCATACGGACTCCAAAGAGTCAATTAAACACTTTTTACAAAATATGTCAAATTATTTTTCCTCTTTAATTGGCTTTTACTCATAAGCACTTGGAGGCCTCACTCGTAGATGACGTCATCAACAGTTTTTGTTTTTTTTATTATTATATAATAATTAGTAGATTCCATGTTGTTGTGCGTCTGTTCAGATCACAGGAGACGTCAAAATTTGGTAAGAATATCAGTGACACACTCGTGTTCTTAACGTATTTGGAAGTCCTCTATGATCAATTACAGAAGAGACGCACAGCAACATGGAATCTCTTTGTTAAACTGACGAAGAAAACTGTTGTATCTTTAATTAAGAAATTTATAATTGAAACGAAAATGAAGTTAGCTTGGATAAATTTTGACACGTCGTACGGGAGAATTTAAGTGTTGATGGAGCGGTGGTTTTCGAAAAAGCGTCGCGGAAAAGAAAATTGTAGCTACTTTAAAATTAACAGGTGACAAAAAAATGTTCAATTTATTCTTCTTTCATATATTGGCAGGCAAAGCCAGAAAGAAAACGGATGAAAGCGTTATTTACGGATGGATCATAGTTTTGTAAAACATGTATAACAGGAAAAAATATCATCAAAAATTTGAAATTAACCCTTGGTAAAAATAAAAAGTATGCACAAGCCTCGGCTGATAATCCATAATTCATATTTGCACAAAAAGTAGGATGTAAGCAAATGCTTCCATATTTATTGTACTTTAAAACTAAACCTTTTTCGCAACAAGTACAAACACAGTTTTGTCATCTGTTGGTTGGCAATGCGAATCGATGATAACTATTTAATCGTCGTTAATCGCCTTCGTCCGAAAAATAAAGTTAAGGCTGCGAAAAAAAAAAAAAAAAAGAAAAAGAAAAAAACACGAGCGGGAGATCAAACTGAGTCGATTCCTTTGCTCTGAAACACCTGCTTACTCGCTCTTGCTGACGAATCTCACGTTCTCTCGCTCTCATTCGCATAACGACTTACGCCGACCGTTCTCACGAATTATATTGTTCGAAAACGCTTAAAAAATAAGCAATCTTTTTTACCCTTGGTCAGTGTTAATAGCCAAAAGCTAATGCGACCGAGCAATTAAAAGTATGTTACGTGGAAACGAATACATTATTTAATAAATTCATTTATATTCGGCTCCCAGCCTTAACGCCATTCTTGTAAAAAGTAGTTACAGCGTACTTCCGAAGTCAAGTTCTGATGAAGCACTGATTTAAAAGGCATTATTAAAGTTCACAGAAATGTATCACGTTTACACTTTCAAACTACAAATTTAGCCAAAGGAAAAAAAAACCCTGTCTTCATGTTAAAGCTAATTTTAGATGTTCTCATTATAACTAACGTTAGCCCCACGCGAAAAAAGGAAAGAACATGACTTGAAAATATATTTAATATCAGAATATCATTTTTATTTACTTCCAGTGTCAATAATTAAAGAAAATCTTGAACTAAAAAGATTAAGTAAATCTATTGTAATCTAAGCATAACATTAGCTTACATTAAGAGTTAAACTCACGTGTAATTCGATGAACCGGAAACATACAAACAGTTAAAATAAAAAAGCATACATTAATGTATGGCAAATATGACTACAACGCACTCACTAAGGTTATAAATGGGCATGCACAGTTTGCCGTGGATTGGATGAATTTCTCGCTATACACCTGTGTTCGTTTGATTTTGACTACGGTAATAGATTTATTAGCTCAAGGAACACTGTGATCTCAAGACTACGACCTAGACAGAACTGGTAGAACACTGAGCGTGGGGGCCAAAACCTAGGCAAAGGTATAGTAAATGTTTGAAAAGTGGTTATGATGCAACGTTTGAAGTAGTCGAATTTAAAAACCACTTTCTTGACGATTCTGGCGTTACTACAGATAAAACTTAATAGTGTTTGGGTCTAACATCTTGAGCGCTATTTTACTTACTGCAAATTACAGACATGGATTCGTACTGACCATGGAGAAGAAAGATTTCAAACTGATACACTGCTCTTCATATACTGATGTATTAATAAGAACTCAAGAGCTTCAACACGACACATAAACTCCTTTTTGGGTGTGGATAAATCTCCCCTAAAACACTGTTTGCCAAAGCGTCGCTCCGTAGTTCAGTTTTCATTTAACAGGTTTGATTTAAATGTGAATTGTTGAGTCAATCTTATTGAGCACAATTCTTTTGCTTTGTGATATTACTTTCTTTAATGTTTTTTTTAATGCCTTAAGAAGTTTGCCGCGGCTTATTTGGGTAGCGCAATAATAATGACAACTGCATAGTTTTAACGTCCTTTTCAATATGCCGAGCACCAGGCTATGGTCCTTCCTTCCGTTCCATCAGGTTAATTTGAACTAATTACAAAGAAATTCACTGCACCAAGCATCTTAGCTAAAACGCTAATAACTTCGTGGTGCGCGGCGTACATTGCTTGAACTACAGATAAAATACATACAATTTTATACATTTAGGTCAACTATTTTGTATTTTATATTTTTGCCTATTAACGTACTTTCTCTAGCCATATTCTCTTTCGTAAGTTCTACATTTAGAACACGATAAGTGTCAGCTATCATCTTAA
>Ga0126338_10001842_pt1 | contig 14126 bp, 9 predicted proteins | sample OrbCmetagenome_2_FD_92529 | JGI IMG/M metagenome (GOLD analysis project Ga0126338, IMG submission 92529) | Coral microbial communities from Petempiche,Puerto Morelos, Mexico - Orbicella C C metagenome | ecosystem: Host-associated > Invertebrates > Cnidaria > Coral | place: Petempiche,Puerto...
CAAAACAAGGTCAACTCTAGCCTCGCTGCCATACAAAGGCCAGGTCACTGAGCAGACAACTGTAAAATAGTCTATTAAAACAAATTATTGTTATGAATGTCACTGAACATTATTTAATCTATTTTTCTATAGACAGGGTTAGTATTTGGTTGCTTATAACATTCAGGAGGCAAATCAACCCAAAACAAGCTGATGAAATTTGGAGTTTAAAGATACACAATAGTGTGATTTCCTGTTAGTCTAATTTACAGATTAAGTTAAATGTTATTCCTTAATATGTGGTCTAATACTCCTCTTGTTCCCCTCTTTCCACCGCCCCAGTCTCCTTAAGCAATTATTTTTCCACCGTTATCATACCTGTTGCTGGTTAGCTGATTTAGGGAGTGGATAATAGGGAGACTGTGCTGATGGCAGAGATCCTCGAGCAGAGGCCTGGGAACTAGTCTTGATGAAAAATAAGAAACAACGAGTTAATGTTACCTAGTTATGTGATAACGGTATGGATTCTTGTTGTTAAATGATAGCTTTCCAGTTAAAAAAATAAAAATAGATAAAGCACGATTCCTTCCTCGTTTGAGAATAGAGGCGTCTGAAATGGAGGCCTGAGACACTGAAAAAGGGTTAGGCTTAAAAATGAACGTATTTGTTTCAAACTACAAATGATTAGAAAACAAACTAACTAATTATATATCAACATAAAATGTGAGGTCTACACAAGTAACAATGACAAAGTACCTTTATGGCATCGTTGTTGTTTTCGCTTCCTTGGTAACCATGGTAACCTTGGTTCTCCTGCTGTCCTTCAGGGGGGATGGTGAAGGGATATATTGGTGGCGCAGGATTGGACCTTGCTTGACCTGTTTTCAAAAGGTTATCGTGTGAAATGTCTTGTTCGGTTAAATGACGTTTGTCGTTCATGTCTACCATTTTTAAAACGTTCAGATAACTATAAAACCTGGATTGATTGGCTCTTAACGGGAGGTTAGTAGCAACTTTCTGCACTTGGTAAATGCTCTCTTTTGGAATAAGTCCTAAGCTGATGCTGTTTTAGTGATTTGTTGTTATTGTGACATACTCCTGTTAAACAACATTATCTTACACATTATGATATCACTGCATTATTTCTCCAAGAGTTTAGTGATAATATTTTCCCCATAGCATTGACATGTTAACCCATTACACGAGACATAACAACTTCGCGAGACACAACTTGGGCCACATTGGCAGCAACAACAACTTATTTCATTTAAGAATGACAACAAAGCATTTCAGCATCGGTTAAATGGTTAAAAAGGAATTAATGCATCGAACTCTGCCATCTTGATTGGTCATGATAAAATTAATTCTTACCTTGGTTCGGGAATGCATTAACGTCACTTCCGGTATACCTGGAGGTTTCGGTAGCTACCAAGTCATTGTGGTTGAGAGGCGGAAGTTGCTGGTGATTTAATGGCGGAAGAAGAGCCTCATGCTCATGACTCATAGGGTACGCATGCTCAAGAGGGGGAGTCAAGGGAGGTTTACCAACGTAGCTCTGTATCATTTCACCTGGGTTAAGATATGGGTTAACATACTGCTGGTTAGGAGAAGGAAAGTTAGGTAAGTTAAACTCACTGTTATATGGAGGTTGGCTAGTTACTGGATTACCATCATCAAATTCTGTACCGTTTCTAGGTTGATTAGCAACCACGTTAAGACCCAGATTCTGTATCTGGGAAAGTCCATTACTGTTTGGTTTAGCTGCTGCTTGATTAAACCTCAGGCTTTGCGTTTGTAGGTTTACATTTGATGTCAATTCGTTAGCTATCTGATTAGGCGCCAGACGCTGTCTTTGGAACTCATCGTTATCCTTTGGTGGATTTACATTTGTTAAATAGGGTAAAATTGGTTCCTGGGGCCTGACCGGGACTGCATTATAACTATTAATTATTGAATTAGTCCCAACACTAGGAGTCTGGGACACGTCAGTTGATTTAAGTGAATTAATTCGGGGATTCCCAGTGTTAGTTAGGTTATTTAACGTTGGGTTAAATTGAACAGCAGATCCAGTGAATCTTCCAACTCCGACCGATGGACCAGGAGTAGGAACCCGAACTTGGAGCGGCTGCCTGTTTCCAAAGTTGTATCCTTGTGGTTGCGGCGTTGGGACATTTTCTCTTGTTTCAGCAAGAGCATCTTCTAAACCCTTTTCTAGTTTTCCTAACGAGTCCACAATTTCAGCCTTTTCTTTTGCAATTTCCAGCTTTAGTGATGATCTGTTCTTTTTGTTACCTGAAACGTCTTCATTCTTTACAGCCGGGTTTGTAGCGATGGTGTTATCAGGTGGAAAATTCCTGTTGCTGGTGTTATCGAGCCAGTTCTTTGATGGGTATGAACTGGAATCTTTTGTGGCATTTGTCTGCCAGTTGCGCAGAAAATTTGCAAGCGGATCTCTTGCTGTTCCTGTTGTTGATGATAATGTTGTGCTCTTAATTCATTTTTTTGATCAAAACCGAATAGGCATTTTATCAAAGGTTCAAGGTAATATATAGTTTTATTTTTTTCTGCTGTAAACATCCAAGATAATTTTGCAGTTTTTTTTTTTCTGTAAAAGTCCAAAATAATTTTTGTAGAGTGCGTCAAGAAATGTAAACTTAAAAAATCTCAGGTATTAACCAAGATGTCTTGAGAATAGATATTCAAATTGTTTGGGCCATGCCAGCGGCATCAAAATTTTATAGAAATAATACAAAGACCACAAAGAAAAGGGTGGCCTATCGCAAATGAAAACAGCCAAGAAGCTCGAAATTCAGAACAAACATTTATACCTGATGTGCCAGAGATTCCAAACTTGACTGCAGTAGTTGGGGTCGTCATACCTTGTGATATTTGGTCAGCACTGAGAAGATTTTGAAGTTCTTTTGTATCGTCATACGCGTAGGGAACCAAAGCTTTTGACTGCGCATTTTCCACCCATTCTGGAAGTGGAATTTCTTTCCTATTTTCAGACTGGTCAACTGTTTCGTTTTTAACGTTAGGAATAGACAACGGTCGATCTACAAACTCCTTCCCTTGAACCTCTGGTATCATCATATTGTAGTAATTCCTGAGCAAAAGAGCTCCGTTGTTTGCAAATGATTGGTTCAGAACTCGTTGAGGTGCGAAATAATTCGCAGTGTCAGCACTGTGAGTTTTTGACATTACTAAAGAACTTCTTCCCACCCCATTTAGGTCTACTGGTAACTCTGGATAAGATTGCTTACCATTGTTACTTGACGACGCTGCGTTTTCAACCTGCGATGTGAAAGAAGCTAAAGCATCAACATTTTGTGAAGATTGCTTTTCAAAGCTAGCACTTGGAGCTTGTTTAGCCTGCTCCACGCCATGCATAAGAGGTGGCAACACTGCCGCCTCATTATTGCCATGATTCAAAGGCGGTAAACCATTACTTTCCATTCCGTGATTCAATGGTGGCAGGTTTTCGGCCTGTTCTACCCCATGATTTAAAGGTGGCAGATTGTGAAAACTTTGAAGGGCGTCAGTCCCGTGATTGAGCGGTGGTAGATTGCTGGCCTGTTCAATGCTGTGCATTAGGGGTGGTAAATTCTCCGCTGCTTCCTTTCCATGATTCAGTGGAGGCAAAGGTGAGGCTGTCTCGATGTTATGATTGAGCGGAGGTAAAGCGCCAGCCAATTCTATCCCGTGATTCAATGGTGGTAAATTCTGGGCCTGTTCCGCGTCATGGTGAAGTGGTGGAAGCACTGAGGCTGAACTTGGAGCCGAAATCTTTCCTTTTGCAGTTCCTTTCTGTGTGTCGGAAGATGACGTGTCTGTGTCTGAAACATATAATAGATATTCCTCTTGTTGGTTTATGCATGCAGGACTACTTTGCAACTGTCTCATGATACCTATCTCCCATAACCCGTCCTCCTTATTCCGAATCATGATGGTATTAAATCAGTGGTACAATGTTAAAATCTTGGTAAAAAGAAAACCCAGGAAAAACTAATTCCTTTCGAAAATTTTAACCACTCTGAATTGACCAAGAAGGTTCTGGTTTCCATCTCAGCCCAGTCGCAGCTGTTCAGGAATGACCTTCACATTGTACTGTGATAAGCCGAAATGTCTTTTGGCATTTCTTGAAATATCTACTACTAATATATCCTGTCCCAATAATATCTCAGACTCAATAGTCTATCTTGACGTTCTCAACTAGCTCTTGATCAGTGAAGGAGGCTAAAGTAAGGAGTTTCACGATGCCCCTTGTTTATCTCTGCAATACCTCCTAGCTTTGCATTTTCGAGGTTAGATATGACCATGAAAGGAAGAACCAAATGTCAGGCGCGGGAAATACCTTAATAACGAACTGACTGCCAGAGTCTATGGCACTGTTAAACTTGACTGTTTCCACCAGAGTTGGTGACGAATTGGTAACCTAATTTTCCTTACCACTTGGTTTAGAAACCTGTCCTCGGAAGGCTCCAGGAGCGGCGATTCCATCGTCTATGTTTTCACCACTGGGTATTTTACCCGAAATTTGTACTTCTGGAGAGAAGAACTTGTCCATTGGATCATCGCTTGGCGTTTCATCAGCACTTTCCAGTGACGTGGTGATCTTTGAATTCAGTGAGCCAAACAGAGGATCCGAAGAGTGCTGGTCCTGGGATTGTATTGAGGGGCTTGTGAATGCCTCGTTAATGGCAGCTGCTGCATTGTCAGTTTCCGTGTTATCCGTCGGTAAACTAGCTGTTAAGGAAATAGTCAATTAAGTTATACCAAATGCATGGTTGGTAATATACGTAACTGATACGAAGTCTAGAAACTTACAGTGTTTATCTAACAAAAATGAACGAAAATGGTGACAAAGCGTTAGACGCAAAAAGATGCGAAATTAAGTTTGACATTTCCGAAGATACTAGTTAATGGCAATTTACAAACGACCTCCTTTATATGCTTCCAGCAAAGTCTGTAATATGTAATTGGACTCATGTTTCTCTTGGCTGTGATTCTGGCCTTGCAGAACGAAGTGGATCTTTGAAGCCTCTACCACCATTGACCCCTCAAATGTATACCAGCATGTACTATTATGACCTGATTTTCACTGCCTTAGCTTGTTCAGGGTTGGTTAGCCGACTTTGGATTATGCGAGAATCGGGGGGGGGGATACTCCCTTATATGGGCTATATAGGTATGTGCGGCCCCAAAGGGTAGGGTTTTTCAGCTCTTTTGGTCATAAATAGGGTATCGATTTTGGCCATTTTGGTTATAAATAAGGTATGGTTTTAGCCGGGGGGGTGGGGGGGGGGCGAGAATACTCGAAAAGGAATTCTTTACCTGGTAAGAGACCTGAACGGGACGCGCCTGGGTTCATCTGTTCGGGTTGCGGGACTGGATTTGTGATGGCGGGATTGTTGGATCTCTGATTGTTAGTTTCTAAATAAAATACAAGATCAGATCATTATTGTTAACCTGCCAGACTCAGTATTTGTTGGAACAATGATAAACAATGATAAACAATGATAACAAGAGTTCCTATTAAAAAAATATGCAATACGTAAGGATAAGAGTGAATTCTTGTCTTGCCAACGAATCAGTCCAAAGCTAAGTTTTGCAATAATGTGAGAATATCTAAATGATTTTGTAAAAACTTTCTACTGTGTTTGAAAAGTAAGGCTGGTACAACACAATGAACACATTCGACTTCGCCACTTCTAAATTCTTAGTTACCCACAAGATACATTCAACGATGTAGTTGTGGCCCGCTATTAGTTGTTTGTGAATGAGCAGTGTGGCTAGCTCAACCAGGCGGTAATGGGCTCAGTTGGCGCTTGAGTTATTGTCCCCTTCACAGGATAGGTCATTTCCGAGTTATACCAAATGCATGCATGGTAATCTATGTAACAACAGTAGTCAATTTGCTTCTTTTGTGATGTACATTTCTGGTGCCAAGTTTGAAGAACACCGCTCCAATATTTCCAGAGATATTCTTTATTCAGTATTTTAACGTTTTAGTTGCAAACCTTGTGATGTCATCACTATCCTAATTTGCACAATATAAAAACATCAATATCTCGAAAACGATAAAAGATATTCCAAAAACGAAAACGCCATTCTTCTGTATTTTGAAAGCCTTTCAAATGAGCAGCAATTATTTTTCATTTCATAGGCACTTTAACGAAAATGAACAAAAATGGTGACAAAGCGTTAGACGCAAAAAGATGCGTAATTTTAAGTTTGACATTTCAGAAGACACTGGTTCATAGCAATTTACAGACGACCTCCTTTATATGCTTCCAGCAAAGTCTGTAATATGTAACTGGACTCATGTTTCTCTTCGCTGTCATCTTGGCCTTGCAGAACGAAGTGGATCTTTGAAGCCTCCCACCACTATTGACCCCTCAAATGTATACTTGCATGTACTATTGTGACTTTTATTGCCTTGTTCAGCGGTGGTTAGCCGACTTTGGATTATGCGAGAATACTCGAAACGGGATTCATTACCTGGTAAGAGATCTGAACGGGACGCGTCTGGGTTCATCTGTGCGGGTTGCGGGACTAGATTTGTGATCGCGGGATTGTTGGATCTCTGATTGTTAGTTTCTATAAAAAAGAAAAAATCAGATCATTGTTGTTAACTAGCTAGACTCAGTACTTGTTGGAACAATAATAGACAATGATAACATGAGGTCCTATCAAAATGATATACAATACGTAAGGATAGGAGGGAATTTCTTGCCTTGCCAAAGAATCTGTCTAAACCTAATTTTGCAATAGTGTGAGAATATCTAAATGATTTTGTAAAAACTTTCTACTGTGTTTGAAAAGTAAGCCTGGTACAACACAATGAACACATTCAACTTGGTCACTTCTAAATTCTTAGTTACCCCAAAAATACATTCAAGTGTAGTTGTGGCCTGTTATTAGCTGTTTGTGAACCAGCAGTGTGGCTAGCTCAATGAGGCGGTAACCGGCTCAGCTGGCACTTGAGTGATTGTCCCCTTCACAGGGATTTAGCATTCGCCTGTGTTTCAAAACCAGTCCTCGTGAAAAACCTTTCATGTGAAAATAAGTTTGATCGGCATGAAAATGAACCTGTAGGCGGATCACATTTCCATATGAATAATGTCACAGGAAGACTCGTTTTCAAACAGAGTCACAAGGTAACGGACATAGACTATTGGTTACCTGGTAAGAGATCAGACCGGGATACGCCTGGAGTCATCTGTGTAGGTTGTGGAACAGGACTACTGATCGCAGGATTGTTGGTTATCTGACTACCAAACAAGTTCACAGCACCAGAGGGAACGGTGCTCTTGTTGATTTCTAAATTGCAGGGATACATAATTATAGAATAACAACGAAATGGATGAATAATATAGATTAAAATTTTCTCTTTACCAGAGCAGCAATTTAAAAAAACAGACGTTTGAATCATAATTTATGACATTTCGCCTATTTAGACATTTTTAGTGTAGAGCCTGGGCGATTGAGTGAATGGCTATTCGAATGATTTGGACTTACTGACTGACTCAGACTATACGAGTGAGAGACTGATAGGCTCAGTTATTGAATGAGTGGGAGATATCCGAGTGGATATCTGAGTAAATGAGGAACGTGAGTGGGCAACAGGTGGCAGTTAAGCATGCGCAATACGTGAACATGGCAAGCAAACAAAGTGAGAGTTGGTAATGGTATAAACATGAGCCATTTAGCAATCCATCGTCCCTGAAAATGTAGATAGATAGTTAAACAGATCAAGATAAAACCCAAGTATTTTACGGTAGATGAAGTGACTGATTGCATTATGATCAGTGAAGTTATTGAAAAATTCCGTTATGTTGAGTGGTGAGTGTAAAACTTATCTAGAAGTCTGTAACAATGGAAACGAACCAATATAGCTACAAACTTCGGCCCCTTGAGAACTTATCTAATTTAGAAGATATCAGGGTTCTTTGCAAATGTGGAATATAACTAGCTGGGGGAAAGGTCATTTTCTTGTACGCCGTGGTAAATGTCATGTCATGTCAGAATTAAGGCGTCCTTTACTCGTTCATAGCAAAAAAAAGCAAAACAAAACAAAACAACGACAACAACAACAAAAAAAAACTAAATCAAAACCAAAAAACAAAGAAAATAAGCAAAGAGGATATTCCCTCTGATCTGTAACCTCTGAGAAGCTTTTCTCAGATGAAGTGAAGATTTCTCTCGACGCATGGACAAATGCTTTATTGACTAGTTCATCGTTTTTTTTCGTTTATATTTGAAATATATTTCGACAGCACAGTGGGTGGTCTTTAATTAAGCCCGTTAACTCTCACCTTCGGCGCGTGTATTGGAATCCGTCTTAAAAAATCCTCGCAATTACTGCGACTGAAGTTAAAGAAATCCCATTTGCTTATTTTCGGCTGAAGCGGGTTTGTAACATGTATTATCAGAGTACAGTAAACAGTCAAGTCGACGTCATTTAGATTGCAACTCAGAGAGACTTTTTACTTCTGTTATAGGTAGATTTTCTTTATGGATGAGATATATAGCATCGAAAAAATCCATTAACAATTAATGTACAAGTCCTGACTTATATTATTGATAATGACAAAGAACATCAATTGGTTTTTCGATACTGAACAATTTTGTGCACTGAGTCTGAAGGCATTAACATGATGTTATAAAATTAAGAAACGTGGCCTAAATTCAGCTTGGTTTGTTTGTAAGAGGGTAATTCGGGATTTCTCTTCCTACTTGAACTGAAATGAACTTAGTGGCGAATAGATGCAACGAACAATGCATCCGAACGTTGAGTAGAAAAAATGCCCGTAAAGCACAACACCTTAAAAAGTAAAAGCTAACACCACTTTCATAACAGGCGTTCTGTCCCGTCAATGACAGTTGACAACAGTCCAACACCACTAATGGCATTTATCGTCGAGATTTAAGATATTTCATGTTTACAGATATTTTTCATCGAGATTTAATGCATAAAATCGGTTTCTCTCATTTCCAATTTGCTTTTTTTTCAACACGGCTACGATCGTTGCATGAACACTAAGTTAAAAAGTCTCTCTGAGTGTTGGTCGGTCTGTGCGTCAACATGCCCTAACCTTCTTGTACTTGTTTATACAGTTCATCCTTCTTCTGAGCCATGCCGGGAACGATCTTGCGAAGTGACAACGGAAAAGAACCTGGGAGAGGTTTGTGATTTGACACCACCACTCCTAAACTACTTCCGGGGATGGCGTTTTTAAAATCAGCGGAAGTAGAGTTGCCTTGCTGTGGCTCGAGACGTGCAAGTAAACCTAATGCTGTGAGTAAGTCAGGAGCATCATGCATCAATCATTTTAAAAGCGTTATATTAATAACTGTTATTGTTTTTAATTTAAAATTAGCAGGTCATTTAATTTAGCACCCTTAATAAATAACCACATTTAATAAAAATACCCCTTATGTTTATTTATGTAGAAGAAAAACACATCGGCATGAAGGCTTTGTGAATTGTCTAGGAACTCTCAGAAACTCTTTTCCACTCTATGCTTTACCTTCTTGATATGTTAAAGATAATGCGACGAAACAAACACGAAGAAAATTGCTTAAATCATAGCAATTCTCCAGCTTTCCGCCATAGAGGAAAAGGTAAACCAGCTAGTTCACGGTGTTAATATTTGCGCTTAGTTATATTTTTCAAATAATTATGTTATTATTTTGTTACTTCAATCAGTTTTTTAAATGATCGTATTAAAGCAGTAGTATTGTAGCAACGCTTTAACGTTATTTATGCAATTCACGTAATATATTTGATAACATCGCAGAGGAAATAGCCAACGCAAGTTTTTCTGTAAACTAGTTGATCACTTTCGGTTGTCTGTTGTTCTTTTGTCACCTGCAGTCGGCAAACCTAGCATGGTAATATCATTCTGTTAATCACGAAGAATCACTTCTACAAAGCATGCCGGCTTTTGTCTTTCGTACAGTTAAACTGTATTCTTTTTCAAACCATACTATTCTTCGTTTTGTTTTCACAAGTGCTCGCAGTTTCGTTCTTTAAGGTGAAAATCACCTTGCCCGCGTTTTTTATTTGTCTGCAGTTGGTCGCAGCAAGCAGTAAGTGTACACAATTCGGTTGAAAATGGTGGAATGACCAATTAACGTATTTCGTCCTTCAGTTCTTTAATCAAAGGAAAACGAACATCAAGCCACAACTTTCACGACAACAGCTCCAAACTTGGCAACTGGTGAAATAAACAAACATAGGTCTCTGGTAAGTTATTAAATTTTGAACGTCGGATAATGCATTTCTAGTTCTCTGATTGAATCTCTGAATCTCGTTTTCCAGTCATTACACCGGTGTTGGACTATATAGGAAAAATGAAGGCGGCAAGTGTCACCGCGTCGTTTAAACCATTTCGTTGATAATGGAAAGTTCTGTCCGGAGAAAAAAAAGACTGAAACAGCAGATTTGGTAAAACGTTCCACGGCGAAAATACAGGAAATAATATGCGATGTCATTCCGGAAACTTGAAAAAGCCAGAAAATGTCACAATTAACTCAGCTACCTCAGTAGTATCTGATGGAAACATTTTAATCGAAAAAGCTTGTAGTTGTACAAAAAAATCCACTGAATGAAGAAGAGCAGCAAACAAGTCATGGCAAGACCCAAAAACCGACACAATATCGCTCAGTTAGTGAAAACAGACTTCCATAATGAAATTAACACCAGCAGTCCAGTAAAGTTTGTTACCTTATATTTGGGTCTTGTCCTTTCATGGTTCAGTGAACTCGATCGATTCTGAGCAACAATCTGTTGATTCCTGTTTCTTTTGACTTGATCAAGGCGTATAATTTCATTACCTTCCTGTAAAACTTTTCTCGTTTGTTGCAATTTTCAAATTTGTCATAGTTTCTTAATATTACAATTTATTACACGGCTGTGTCTCACAAGGACTGGGAACTACCGAATTCACGTATTTGATTGGCTGAAATCGATATATTGACCGCGGTCTAGATTCTCCCATCTAGACCGGTTTCATTTTACGGTGAAAAAGTTGCAAACTAAAATACAAAAGTATTGACTATTTTCTTCTAAAAAGATTAGTGGAAGTGACAAATAGCCTGACGAGAAAAAAAAGTAAGAAGGACGAGCAAACTTTGGCAGATTTAAGTTCAGCTCATCGCCGTTCGCAAGCAAAATGTCAGCTAGTACAAACCAGTTACATTTAACGAATTAATTTTTTCTCGTTTGCCATGTAATAAATATCTTATTAACCGAGCTTAGACGATCTGAATGGGAGAATCTTGACCTCGGTCGTGTGTACAGACCTCACTGCGTCCGATCTGTATTCACGACCTCGGTACAAGATTCTCCCTTAAGACCTCCTGCTCGGTTAATAAGAGCTAAATACGACTGCTGCGCCGGCAGTAGGCTTTTCCACAAATATCACGTAAAGTCGCCTTAATATCTTTTCGGAAATTATCAAAGTTTTTCAAAATACCACAAAACGTTTTCAAAATATCCCGAAAACCCTCTAATATCTGTTATTTTTGTCTCAAAAATAATCCGATTTTAAAACTCAGGCTAAATTTTTCGAAACTTCCCTGCAGTAGTAGGATTTGACGAAGAAGATTCAGGCGTTCGATGTTAGCAGCATCCTTAATTTTGGAAAACTGCTGCTTTAGCGCTTTTAAGTGTGTGAGAAAATACTGAACTGGATTGTTTCTGGCATAGAACGGAGTATTGTTTGAAAAAAAAATAGCATGGAAGACACGGGGAAAAAAGCTGTGAAAATTTCTAAATATTTTCTGGCATAGAACTGAGCATTATTTGAAAAAAATAGTGTGGAAAACACAGGGCTAAGCAAAAAAAAGAACAAAACAAAACAAAAAAACAGCCCATCCCTGAATTTTCTAAATATCTCGAAAACTTCTAAATGCTCCCCAAAATGTCCGGACATTTGTGGAAAGGCCTAACTGGCAGTTTGTTCAGTAGTCAAAACCGTTACTGTAGAACTGGCAGTGGTGCGCTTCCTTCAACTTGTGCCTAAATGATAGTTTTTTCTTTGCTTGCAAAACGTCAGTCGAAACGACACAATATTGTTTTTTCTTCCTCAGGAAACAAAAATAAAGAAATTGTCGATTTCTATGTGGCTTTCTAGGTACCGAAGAACAAACTTAGGGTTAGGGTTAGGGGTTAGGGGTAACTATTTTGGTCAGAATGGCAGAATTATCTTACCTGTCGACTCCTGGTTGGCGAGTTGCCGGCCGTAGGAGACTCAGTTTTGGCGCCAAATGTTAAGCTTACAAGTAAACAATGTTCCAACTTTGCTATTTGCACCTATCTCTCATGTTTTTTGGTATTTTTAATCCTTTCAAGCGATTCTTTAATGAGGTCTCCAGAGAGAAAGTGGTCTTATTTACATTCATTCTTTGTGAACATGTACGTGACGTCAGTATAGTGAGGTTCTTTTTGCTAGCTGAAAGCTGATTGGTTAATTCAAATGTCGAAGGCACCGAGAAGGTAGAGAGATATTATTACACTGTAGAGATCTCTTGCTCTTTTAAACTGTTCATGGAAGTATAATTTTATTGAGAGGTATAAAATTGTTTCCGTTATTGTTTTCTTTCTCATTAGTAAGTTGAAGAGCAAGTAGCGTTATCCTTAAGACTAAACAAGAGACATTCCACTCAATAACACAAAACCTACCGCTTTATTTTTACGTAACCAAATATGTACCTATAACTACATAATTGCATGTTCCATTTGCCTATACATAGTTCAAAAATAAGACCAAAATTTTTAGTAATTGCACCTTCCAATTGGATAGCTGGGGTACCGAATTAAAACAATTTTGTAAACTAAAATCAGTTTCATTCAACGCGAAACGCGAATTGTTATTGTTAAGGTGAGAAATATTTACATCTAATTAGCGTTATTTTTTACAAATTGATTTGCTTGTCATTGCTTTGTTTGTCAAAACAACTTAACAAGCGACATCAGCCAATCTCCCAAAGGTGAATATTCATAAATCGCTCTGTGATAATGTGGCATTCCTAGGCTTCGTTTTAGTATAAAAAGAAGCAGCGTAGAAATTTAAGTCGTGTAGTTTAATTTGTAAACTGGATTCTGGGCCCAAGAGACACTTAACGTGACAATGAGACGACTCTTACGAGTTTTATTGTCATGACAATTCAATCATCGAGTCCATTGTTTGGACAAACTTGTGCGCTTTCATCCGCTTCAGCTAATTCGTGAAATATGTGCAAGGTTAACTCTAAGTTAGCAATTAGTTTTATTTAGTGCAAGGAAAGACCACAGGTTAGGGATACCCCGGATCAACACTCGAATCTAACAACCCATTAACCTCTCCAGGCATATAAAACTGAGAACTTCAAAAGGAATCCCAGTCTCGCGAACACAGGACTAAACAGTTCATTTATCAAGATTGCGATGAGGGCCAACTCGCGGAGAGTCACCTGATTTAAATCCAGGCGAGTTTTATTTTAAACTCTGTTTTTAGATTGCATCAGGGGCCTACACTGTATTTCACGAGGTTATCATAGGTTATGTGTCTTCAAACGCTAACTTATGTATAAATGAATAACCGTTTTTACTCGTGAGATTTTATATAGAATGGCTTTTTTACTGCCAGCCATTCTTGGTTTAGGGGCGAGAAATCTTTTAGGATGTTAAGATGTTACACGATAGTTCCCGTTTCATCAGAAGATGATAGCCCGGCTAATATGCTTTAAAAGAGACAACGCTGCAAGCGTTTTCATTTCTTTTACATGAATCATAATTTTCGATCAAGAGTCAATTTTCAACGGCAAATTTCAAACAGAAGATGTTTTCTTTTAGACTTATCAAAAATAGTCACATTCATTTTTAATAGTAGTAGTTCGTAACTTGTGATTGGCTGCGTGCTTGCTAGTGAATTTTAATTGCCGTCATTTAAAAATAACTAAACTTCGAAAAATCTGGTCAACTAATTACTCAACGTGAGTTATGAAATAAAAGTGTTATTCCGGGGGTAGTCGTTCACAAACAAGACTCGAGACTACATATGGAAATAAAACTCTAATAGGTAAGGGTTTTTCAAGAATAGTGGAATAATCATAGTCCTTTTCTGGTATTGATTGAAGTTCAAATTATTTCAAATTGA
>Ga0126338_10001843_pt1:0-5000 | contig 14126 bp, 6 predicted proteins | sample OrbCmetagenome_2_FD_92529 | JGI IMG/M metagenome (GOLD analysis project Ga0126338, IMG submission 92529) | Coral microbial communities from Petempiche,Puerto Morelos, Mexico - Orbicella C C metagenome | ecosystem: Host-associated > Invertebrates > Cnidaria > Coral | place...
GTTGGTGAGCTAGAGCCATTTTTCAACTGAAAGAGCTCAATATCAAGGCAAATCCGTCATGTTTTCAATATGCGCGTGCACGAGCGCGCGCTAATGACGCCAAAAATTATGCGCAGTAAGGATGCGCAATGCAAATGTGAGGAATGACCTCAAGGTCATTCCCCAGTATTGCATTGCGCATCCCTACTGCGCATAATTTCACGCGTGATTAGCGCGCGCGCATTAAAAAAATGGCGGCTTTTTCTTTACGGCTGGACCTCGCCATAGAGGTAAATCGTCATTTTCTCGCAAACGAGTATAGTGATCTATCATTATTTTTTTTTTCTGTTGTCTGGAATTGAGTAATAAATTTCTCTGTGTAAATAAATATGGACCAATTCTCAGTGTAGAACAAAAAGCAATCGTCGGAAACGCGAATTTAGCAAGCAATCGTAACTACAACCATGGTGCTTTTATAAGGATTTATATGGGTATAAACAAGGTACTTTTGCTCCCAAACGAACACGGAGACCCCTCATTTTTATTTCAAAATTTAAGTTCCTATAATATAAACAATCGATAGGCAAAGTTTCAATAAAATCTCAGTGCAGGTTCTATTTCAGCGGAATGACCTTAAGTTTACTGTCCATCTCTGGACTCTGCCTGAGCGGACGTTTTATCCTTCAGTTGGTGAAATCCTTCAAGATATTCACAAATATGTGAAAACATTTCAACCATTTTTTCAGACTGCTAACAGTGGGCAAATGTTTCGTGGCTACTTTCGTTTCATCAGATCATGTGTTAATTTTATGAAGAATGCGCGCGCCCAGTGGGTTGTTCAATATGAATCTGAAAAACGACTCAAATATATCTATTTTTTTATGTAAATGCTGCGAATAGTATTTGCCACCTGGGCGACTGACACGGTCTTCAAAAATAACTGGCAAATATAGACGATCCATGCGCAGAGAAAAGACTTTCTTCCTCTTGTTTTTTCCATTTTGAACGTTGTATCAAAATTGAATAAACGTTGATTGTTTTTGGCGTTGCTTAGTTTAAATCATTTGGGAGCGCGCGCGTGGTGTGCGCGAACGTTTATGTATCGTGATGATTTTTACGGGAAACTTTTTTATGCGTCTAGTGAAGAAAGCCGTAATGTCGAAGCGCCCTTTCGTAAAAGCCCTTTATCCTAGTTATACCTTTAGCACTAAAATACATGAAAGTAAATTACAATATTTAGAGAGGAAGCCACGTCAGTCTTAGCTGGTTTTCACGCGGGTCCTGGCTGAATTGGAATTTAGAGATGTTGGTTTTTGTGGAGGGAAGAAAACCAGAGAACCTGGAGAAAAACCCTCGGAGCAAGGCGAGAACCAACAACAAACTCGACCCACATATGGTACGGGGTCGGGATCGATTCCAGACCACATTGGTGGGAGACAAGCGCTCTCACCACTGCACCATCCTTGGTCACCAAATGCTTTGTCCATCTTACATCTATTTATTTGCCAGAAGTACGGACGATTTTAATTTCGGACAAAAGAAAGTGACCGAAAATAAAACCGTCCGAGAATTTCTTAAAAGCATCCGAAATATTTCCAGTACAGTATAAACTTTTTATGGACTTTCGCCCGCTTTGTGTTGCTTGCCGTCAGTGAAGAAGCGAAAAATTTACTTCCATTTTTTTTCGTTCAATGTACAATAAATTATTAGATTTGGTTTTTGTGATATCCAGAATAATCAAGATCTCGGTAAGGGTTATCAGCCTAGCCTTAGGCTTCGGCTTATAACGCCTACCTCAACCTTGATTTTTCTGGATTCGCAAAAACCTCATCCAATAATTGCTTATTACCGTACGCAAATTCACAATTAGTCAATCAGAAGCCGTGTGTACTGCCCTGATACCTTGCAATATCAAGTCACCGACTTAATATGGCTATCATATCATGATCACTTGGCCGAATTTGGTTACAGAAAATACCCAAGCGTACCTTCTTTGCTACGTTTCGGCGGCATATCAGGCCCCTTTTGTGGGATTTCCATCAAGGTAAGGCTACAAAATGCTAAAAATCTATATAAATGCAGATCATTTCAAGGCAGGCTAATGAAATTAATTGGTCCTAGGCACCACTTAATGCTTGCTCAATTATTTTTGAATGAAACATGATAAATTACATGGAAAATTCTGACCAAGTTAGCTGTTAGTAGATGCTTGAATGATAGGAACGTTCAAATCAATTATCCCTGAATATCAGGGTAAGGAGGGTCCATGTTTATCACTTCTATGAAACTAACCGTTAGCTTCAGATTGCAATTTCGTTGTTGTTATTTACTTTGATCTCCTAGGTCCACCAACGAAATGTTCCTCCGATAAGCCGACTTGCAAGGCTAAAGAAGGAAAATGTTTCGATGGGGTCTGCCGCTGTGTTGGAATGTACGCTGGCGACGGACTTATATGCAGGAGTAAGAAATACGAAAGATTGCGGAATAGGCCATACTTGTATTCTCGGCATTGCACTGGAACTAGCTTACAATAGAGGCTCACGCTGGGGAATATCATTAAATTAGAGATTAATGTCATTTGCGTTTGACAAGACTTCCCGCAAAAGCCTCACTTGCAAGCTAGTTCCAGTCCAATACCGAGAGTACGAAAATGGTTTGTTGCTAGTGTGAACGAAAATAAACCATTTTTTTTTTTTTTTGCTGTTAAAATATTGTCCCCGTACGCAAGGTTTATGTCTCCTATTCTATCACTACCAAGATTACTAGACCTTGGAATCGACTTAGTATTTATTTTTACGATTTTATTTCTCCATTTCCTTGATATTTTCAGTTTCGATTGAAAAGATATATTAAACATTCAAGACAGTGTTTGACCAGATTTCCAAACACCTCGAAGTTCGTTAAAAATACTCCACTGCGCGTCGTATTTTCAACTCTGTTGTCGGCGTTTGGAAATGCAGTGCTCCAACACGGTCTATCTTGTTTGATATATTAATTTTCTACCATGTTTTACCGACCGTTATTAAACCTAGAAATCTATTGATCACATACACAAGTTGATTCAGAACCTACATAGTATATGTCGTTTTATTAATCATTTTTTGCGTTCAAGGCATTATATTGACAGCGTTCTTAACCAACCGTACGAAACTCATAAAGCTAAGAAATATATCTTTTTCTTTAGAAGCATCACGTTGTTCTAAAGACTACAAATGCGGTGCCGGTATATGCATGATCGATCCTTGGTATCCTAAAAATCCATTTTGTGCATGTTATCCAGGCATGAAGAAAACTAAGAATGGAAGGTGCAAAGGTAAGGCCTTTTTTTTTTTTTTCTTCAACTAATTTTGGTTTGGATATCTTTTATTTTCACATTCTCTTCTCTTTCTTTGTAAAGGCGGTAAAACACGTTCTCTCGTGTTTGAAATATTACCTGACTATGCTTTTCTTATTTTTTATATAACTGAGAAAATTAATTCATTGTGATTGGCTGAGCATGAGAGCAGGCCAATTTATCAGTAATTATTAATTTGCACTACAGTGCAAATTAACGTGCGCGCTTTCGCGGTTTTCCCAGTCATATAATAATAAATGATGAATCGTATGAAGTCTCGAGCAGTTAAGTCATCTTCACAGACACCTCGAAAATGCAAAGCGGCCGTCATCTCGTTCACAACCGCACACTGCTACGCTACTCACTATCTACAACAGAATAGATAATGAGTAGCGTAGACAATCACTCGTGATAGAACACTAATATATTTATATTAATTAATATTTAGGCCTCGTCCACATTACGCCGGAGAAATTTGAAAACGTAGCTTCATTATTTCTACGGTTAGGTCTACCGTCCACACGAATCCGTCACGAAAAATGAGCTTTTTGAAAACGTTCTTCAAACCGGAGAAATTTGAAAACATTTTGAATTAAAACGGAGCTTTTCGAAAATGATGACATCACGATCATGACGTAATTTCTCTGTTCGAGTTTTCCTCAAGGACAAATCCAAAATGGCCGCTCATTATTACGTTTTCAAATTTCTCCGGCGTAATGTGGACAAGACCTAAGATACCAGGAGTGATCAGCGTTCACAATATGTATCTCTAATGAGTTTCTTCTTGTTATCGTTAGTTTAAACACGTGTCGAATTGTACCTCAGCCACATGAACGTTATTGGGCTGGAACATACACCCTCTCACACCTTATTTGTCATACGTAAAAAAAATGGTCAAGTTGAGGAACCCAACCTTGTGTTTGTGGCATTTGTTCTGCTTACTTACCCAGAGTGCTTCACACATGCGGACTGCATTTATGGTACATGCACTAAGAAAGGGTTATGCAAGTGTGAACCAGGACGGGTAAAGAAAGGCAGGACTTGCAAAGGTGGTAAGAACATATTTTTTACAGAAAATACAGTAAAATCATAATGTCGGGGGTTGCTTACCGTTTACACGGAGAAACTGGTTCCTCAGTGGCTGTGCAAATGGTAAACAAAATACCTCATGCTAAGTTCTGACTTTCGGTTCGGCCATTTACCATTTACTCAAAAAAAGGACCAATTTACCGAAAAAGCACGAGTTCGATCGCATCATAATTCCAAGATGGCGGTGAAGAATTGCAAACTGGTAAACACATTTTCCACTAGGATATTCTGGGGTGGAATTTTTGGACCTACCATTCAAAATGTTCCGGCTTTTTCGAAAAATTTTCCGGCTGGTCGAATCAACCTTGTCCAACCATTTACATTCTGACCAAAATTTCCGGAATTTTCTGGTAAATGGTAACCAATAACGGTCTCATTTTATTAGGGAAGCTTTCCATTCAACCAAAAAACTCCATAACTTTCCAAACGAGGGCAAATGGTAAGGAAATTTCCTCGCAAAGTTGATGGAAAATCAAAACAAATGACCTCCAAAAAGAGAAATAAATTGGAACGGAAATTTCCCCTGACAAATTTTCAATAATTTCATTGAAGCGCGTTGTCGTACTGTTATCTGGAAACTGCTCCTTTCAACACTGAT
>Ga0126338_10001843_pt1:7500-14126 | contig 14126 bp, 6 predicted proteins | sample OrbCmetagenome_2_FD_92529 | JGI IMG/M metagenome (GOLD analysis project Ga0126338, IMG submission 92529) | Coral microbial communities from Petempiche,Puerto Morelos, Mexico - Orbicella C C metagenome | ecosystem: Host-associated > Invertebrates > Cnidaria > Coral | place...
TTGTTTGTTTGTTTGTTTGTTGTTGTTTTTTTTCTCTTTTTTCTTGCCATTGGCTTTGACAATTATTTGCCAGAACTCAATGAAATTACGATGACTACGACATTGTTTCTTTTTTTCCCTACCAAAATGACACATGCTTTCAAATCTAGTATTCGTAGTTGTACTTTTATGAGAAGGGAAAGGTCTCTAATATTAAGATACCAACAATATTAATGAAAAGAGGACAACAACATTATGGCAAGATATTCGCAAGAGGACGGTCAGATACCCATTGTAAGATAACAGAGACCTATCTAATTAGGGATTTGAAACCCACGCTCAATGATAATGTTACCTGCAGAAACCTTTATCTTTATGGTTTACATGTTTTTAATGTGCAATTTTTTTTAGCTTCTGTCACTTTGTTAATTGTGTCCTCAAATATTTATTAGTTACTTCTCTTGCATTTAAATTCATTTGTTACTTCTATTCTAAACAGTCACTTTTGAGCATGGATGTTGAAACACACGAAACGTCACGTAAAAAGATAGAATTTTTGTTTTCAACTATGCGTTTTATTATAATATTTATCACTGCAGTTCGCGTGTTATTTCTTGTTAAATGTCTTGCCTATAATGCCTATCCACTCTCTTTAACAGTCTTTCTTGGAAGTGCAGTGACAAAGACATTTTATACTTACGTCCACGTTTACTTTTCCCTTGGCTTCTCAGAAATTACGGAATGTGAGAAGAATGGTCTTGTGTGCCCCCCTGAAATGGTTTGTAAAACCGAAAATGGCAAGCATCGGTGCGCCTGTAAGGATGGCTATGAAGAGATCCTTCTAGGAGCCGGAAACAGCACGTGTCGAGGTAGCAAAACTATGAGCAGATAATTTAGAATCAGATTCAAAGCCAGAATCAATTTGAATAATTTGGAATGACAGTGAATAATTTAGTATCCAAGTGATAAATTTAGTATCAAAGTAAATAATTTAGAATCAAATTGAATAATTTAGTACAAAGCTGAATAATTTAGTTTCAAAGTGAATAATTTAGTATCAAAGTGAATAATTTAGTATTAAAGTAAATAGTTTAGTAACAAAGTGAATAATTTAATGTCAAATTAAAGCAAATCTCTTGATTAAAGTGAATAATTTAGTATCAAAGTGAATAATTTAGTATTAAAGTAACTGAATAGTTTAGTAACAAAGTCAATAATTTAATGTCAAATTAAAGCAAATCTCTTGATTAAAGTGAATAATTTAGTATCAAAGTGAATAATTTATTTTAAAATTGAACGATTTAGTATCAAAGTGAATAATCTAGTATCAAAGTGAATAAACTAGTATCCAAGTAAATAATTTAGTATCAAAGCAAATAATTTACTTTCAAAGTGAATAATTTAGCATCAAAGTGAGTGATTTAGTATCAAAGTGAATTTTTTCTTCAGTATCTTTCAAACGCAATCTAGACTTGAAATCATCGCTTTCCAGACGTTGAAATCCAATCTATGACTTTTCAAGCATTCAAATCTAATCTGTGTTCACCATCACGTCCTGAAATTGGATATTTCAACGACCCTGAGGGGGGGGGGGGCGGGCTTCAAACTCAGTGCCAAAAGAAATCATTCGTTTGCGGACAAGGGATGTTTGACGAGTTCATTTATTAAAAATGAATAGTTTTGTTGTGAAGTTATACTGATTGACACCGATTTCATCTTAACAAAATAGAAGCCGAAGCAAACGGACTTTCAGTATCTATCATCAATACTTGCAGATATAGATGAATGCAGTCAGGACGCCTGTTCGGGCATGACCAATTCCGTCTGTGCAAACGCAGAGGGAAGCTACGAGTGTAAATGCAAAAAAGGCTTTCGAAAGAGCGATGACGAAAGTACCTGTGAAGGTATGAAAAAGAACTCCAACAGAACTTTTCGTTACAGATTAAACGTTGCTTTGAAGGGATTAAGACATGAAACGTAAATTCCGAATTCAACCCGTATAAAGTGCGGGGCCAGTAGGTTAGAGTTCAGGGATTGGATTAAAAACATCCTGCATAGATATGAGGCACTAATAAAGTCGCCAAACGTCTGCTACGGGCCTGCCCAGTTGCAATTGTCGCTGTTAAAGTCTTCAAAGAGCTAGGAACTCCATTTCGGGAGAAAAGTTAAGATCTTCACTAACATACTGGATGATACTTTCAGCGATAAAAATCAATTTTTGTTACGTAAAAATTATTTGACCATGCTCACCGGTGGAAAGTCTGCTGGGTTTGTGAATGCGCACTCGCACAATAGGTCACGTGGCTCTAAAGTTTTGCTTATGCACAAGTCATTTCAAACCGAACCACAAGTGAAATCCCCGCCAAACCTCCGCTCAGTCCCCGCATTGTATAGCGAATCCGTGAAAAAAAGTGCATTCCCCTACTACCGGGGAACCTAAATTGAGTGAAAACAAGGTGAAAGCCCTCGGTTTGCCCCAAATATTCCCCAATCGGGGGGAGGGGGGGGGGAGGCGGGGGATTCAAATGACTGGTTCATTACTAATATATTCTTACATCGCAGCTGGCGCAAATCAAATTTGCCAAGAAGGAGTATGTTCATGTTCCCTCGGATTTGCCAAAAACAATGACGAGGAATGCGAAGGTAAGATCCTGCATTTGTGGTTGTACAGTAATTTATATAACTGCAGTGTGAAAGATTTTTGGTGATTCCTTCCTCACTTTCGGAAAGAGCGTTTGCCTTTGACTAAGAGTATAAGTAACATCTGTTTCGGGTTTTGAATCTTCTTCCCTAGCGGAGTGGGTGGTAGGCCACCGTGGGTGGGAGTGGAATGTGTAAGGTTTGGCCACATCAGTTTTCTTCATAAAATTGAAATGATATCGCAAGAAATTTCCTTCATCCTTGCAAAAATTGGTTTTACCTGATCAGTGTTAATGAATAAATAAACCTCCTTTTGTCGCGAAAATGTGCATGGAATTTTTCATTGGGTATCTCAATCTCACGATTTCCTTGCTAAACTAAGAAACTAGCAGATGACGTCGGCAAAAATGGAAATTTAGAGGCAAGATGATAAGTTAGGATATCAACACCGCTTCCTCCCTCGAGTGTAGATCTGAAGTTACTTAGTAATTTTGAGGAGATAAGCCGATTTTCAAGTCGAGATTTTCGTTTCAGATGTGGACGAGTGTTCTCAACATGAAACTCCATGCGGTGCTAATGAAGAATGTTTAAACGAGCAAGGGACGTATTCTTGTGTGTGCCTATCAGGATATAAGAAACAACACAAAGTCTGCGTGAGGAAAGGTGAGCGTTCAATTAAATTATCAACAATAGACCAGTTTACAGTTGTCTGTTCAGTGACCTGGCCTTTGAATGGCAGCGAGGCTGCAGATGACCCTGTTTTGATAAAGACCTCACTGCTTTTGTTGTGTAAACCAAGTTGTTCTTATGCTAACTAGATGCCATTTAAATGAGAAAATCAGAGAGGTCTGTATCACAACAAGGTCATCTCCGGCCTCGCTTGCGTTCAAAGGCCAGGTGACTAAACACACAACTCTAAAATGACCTATTTGCACCGAGGAACCAATACGCCGGGCGGCTTCCATTGCCAATATTGTTAACCTAATAGGTTGGTTAATAACATTACTTGTACATTTTTTTTCCTCCTTCACCTAAAGCATATCTGACAATAATCATTTAGCGAAGAAGTCACAATGACTTATTTCGCCCAATTTATGGGTTTTTATTGAAGTCGTCCATAATTCAATTCCAAGAAATTTCGCTGAAATCAGCTTAATGCCAAGCAAATAGCAACACGGAACACTTTATTTTCATGGTGTATTGCCAACTGTAATTTGAGCAGGGTTTTTGCCGCCTGAAGTACCATAGACGCAAATCAGGAATGCGACGTGCATCAAAACAATGACCAATTATTGGACGAGGTTGAGCAAAATATCGTAATATTTCAGTGGCGAGCAGATCAATTATTTGCGGAAGCTGAAAGCTGAGGCAGACATCGTGATCTGCGAGACTCACCCGAGAGTTCTTCTCATTTCTAAAGGGGATAATTGAACTATGCGCTGAATCAAGTAATCCACATTACCTTTTTTAACTCTTTCCTTAGACAAATGTAACTGCAAACAGCACGAAGTATGCCTCCAGGGAAAATGTAAGTGCAAGGAAGGATACAAGAAGAGTACAAAAGGATACTGTGTTCCTCGTCGAAGTAAGTACTGCGTGGCATATGGCATATGCTCAAGTTAAAGGAGTTCATTAGTTTGGTCGCGTATAAAATTACCTTAGCATTAAAGGAAACCTGAAAATACTAGTTTACTAACATGGAGAAGCACAAGAGAGATAATGATAAGCCATCAAGGAACAAGGATGGAGAAAATTAACACGGATTACAATCGACCAACTTGAAAAATTTGGTCAAACTTTTCAATATGCACAAACCATTGCACAGTGGTGGAACACTTGCATAGAGAACCTGGACCAAATTTATACCGTGGTTAGAAAGTTACATACATACTTTATTTTTACCTCCCCAATGGGGCTTTTCAGGAACAATTACTTAAATTACTAAGTTACTAATAACTACACAATCAAAATTAATCAAATTGAAAAAAGCAGTAGCAGTAACCCGTTAAAAGAACTTCTTATAGGTTCAAATTGTTTCCTGAGATATCTGAAATCCTTTCTCTTTTTCCACTTCTAGGTGAGAGTTTTAAGTTTAGCTTGGGCCTCTCGTTACACGACAACTGTTTTCCAAGCATCCTCTTTCTGGGCGTGCTTGGGCGCCTGGCCTTCACAAAATAAATGGGACCGCGCCTTCTTGTTTCTACTGCCTTGTTTTCTTTTTTTCTCAGCGATGCTTGACTTTTTCTGGTTTAGTTTCAATTTAACATGTCATCTAATACTGTCATATTTTATTTACTAACATTACCATCAAATAAACTCACTTTGCCCTTCTTTACACTTTGCATTTTTAATGATGTCTTCGCCCAAAAAAACTTAACTTTATATGGGTTACTAATCAAGCGTGACCGGACAAGATGGCTGGATATTTGCAAAGTTCTTTTCTGCGTGTTTATGGATCGAGACGGAGTCGAGGTCCATAACCACGCAAAAAAAAGAGCGAGGCCAATGTCCAGCCATCTTGACCAAATAAGCTTGGTCAATTCTTGGGTTTCACGTGACGTCACAAGCTTTGATCAAATCAGTATCCGCCATGTTGGTGTCCCTCGGGTGTCAAATTTATGCTAATAATAGTCCATTTCTATCGTGAAGCTTCTCTATTATCGCTCTATTATTTTGACAAATACATGAATTTCCAGAAAGAAAAAAACGATAAACGCACCGGGCATTGATCTAAAGGTATCCCAGTGCTCTCTGAGTATGCCAAAAGCTTAGGGAGTCGAGTAAAGGAAAGATATTCGCAAAAGATCTCGGTCATAGGAGTTGACCCGGCCCCGCAAGCATAACAGCCGAGCAGTTCAGTCCAGAATGCTTGCCTCCTGTGGAAGTCTCGGACTAGTTGAGTTACCTCGTTCTTGAGACCAGCTTCTACACCAACGAGCAATTCAAGGCGTTCAAGGGTCTGGAGGCGTTTAATCAAATGGTGTCGGGATTTGTAATCTCAGTTGTAGGCAAAGTAATTGCCGGCAAGTATGTCGTGAGAGCAAGTGTTCGGCATTCACAGCGTATGAATGATCCTTTGGTGAACATTTAGGTCATTTCCGAAAACGATGGGACTATTTTGTCAGCCCATTGCTTGGGATGCAAAGCTGGACTGGCTGAGTCATGCTCGCATATCGCGAATGTTTTATTTTATTTAGAGGTAACCACGAATTCACAGCAAGCTCGCTTGCACACTGGTAAAATGCTCATGGATTTTGCCGACATATGTCAATAAAGTGCCGGATGCGAGGGCTAAGGACATCGATTTTTCTTCGGCTAACAAGCTCAAAGAAAAGTTCGACCAGAAAATTGAGGATCTACAACAACCGCAAGCCTCGAAGCATGCAGCAGCTTCTAGTTCTGGGACTGCATCAGCCGGCGCCTCAGCGCATGTAGCGCGCATCGACACCTTCGAAAGAGGAAATGGATCAGCTTTATGCCAAACTCAACCAGTGCAAAATTAAAGCAGTAGCTTTAAGTTTAATTGATCCTTTTGCTGACCAATTTATCGACCAAAGCCGCTCTGTTCAGGTAGTTTCAGAGCGAAATGTTTGCTACAAACTCGTTCACTCTCTAGCACTCTCTTGTTTGTAGCGTCGCCGCGACTCACCGCAGAAATCCACTCGTTTCACCTCCTAATAGTGAGTTTCTCCTGTTCATCCCCTTGATTTGTAATAATCTTAGGTATAAGAGAAAACCCCTAAGCCTTTACGATTTCCACTTTTGCTCGAACAGCCAACAACAACGCGTAAAACCATCCCTTCTTTCTCACATGAACTCGCCTTTGGATACGCTTTATTTACGCTTGAGGGACACCAAGAGGGCGGATAGTAACCGTTGCTACGCTATTGGTCACGTGGGTGAAACCCAAGAATAATTTTTATACGGAAAAAAAGCACACTGTTTTCATGCGGGACACGGCGGGTAATCCCTGGCGGGTAGATAGATCTGAGTCAGTAATCATTACA
>Ga0126338_10001844_pt1 | contig 14125 bp, 8 predicted proteins | sample OrbCmetagenome_2_FD_92529 | JGI IMG/M metagenome (GOLD analysis project Ga0126338, IMG submission 92529) | Coral microbial communities from Petempiche,Puerto Morelos, Mexico - Orbicella C C metagenome | ecosystem: Host-associated > Invertebrates > Cnidaria > Coral | place: Petempiche,Puerto...
TGAGTGACACAAAAACGATAATGTGCAAAAAAAGGTTGCAGGAGAGAAACACGCTTTGAAATGGTAAAAGACAGTACATAAGTTAAGAATGCACAGTCATAAAACGACATTACCAAACAAGGAAGTCGTTTAACCAACAACGTGAAACGTTTTATTCACCAAGAACATATTTCACATTCTTCAAATAAAAATAAAATTGGAGCTCTCTATTTACAATTACAGCGAGTTCTAATTACAATGCCGTGACACGCGAGGATGCCAAAATAATTCATAATTTATACGTACAATTGCAAACCAACGCGTGAAAATTTACAGGAAAATTTCACTGCACAAAAATATTTTGGGTAATTTGTTACATTTAAACAAGAGGACAAAAAGGGCTAGACAGTAAAGTGAGAGTAACCGCAGATCTTAATAACACTCACCTTAATTTCTACACTCTGATTAAAGCTTTTGCCAATTTGAGCTAGAATTCTCTATTGTTTAAAGAGTCACTGGAATGATTTGAGCAAGAAACTATTTTGAAAACGTTTTTTTTTTTTTCCGAGTTCTGTACTACTGATTACCAGTTACCATAAACACCATCATCCCTCCCCAAATCTGAAACAAAACCGACATTTCGTTGGGTAAGAGGATAAGATATTGAGTGGGTGAAAGAAAGGATGGTTACATAAGAAGAGGAAGAGGCGGCTTATTAGAAGGTGCCCTTATAGAGAGAGGGACGCAAAGAGGGAAAATACGCTATCACCAGGAAACAGGTTATACTCCAGTTGGGTGTCACTGGCTGATAAGAGTTCCACTGATATTCCGGTTGAGGTCATAAAGGGAAAGGACACTGTATTGCAGTAGGAAAAGCCCTATCACATTTCCGAAAACCAGTGGATTAATTATAAAATAAGACGACCAGACACACTGCTAGCTGCGCGCAACATCAGCTCTGGCCTCACGTCTTAACTGCACAGCATTCACCACCATCACAGTCTCTGACAAGAGCGATTCAAAGATAGCGTCCGCCACTTGGAACTTCACAGCAAGTTCATCGTCATCGTAATCAATCCAAAGCGGCTCGTCTTCTCGAAGTTCCTGAATCAAGATTGCGTCGACGAAATCCTTTTTCCCCGCCTTCAGCGGCGTTTTACGGCGGACACGTTCCAGAGAGGGTCTGGCGTCGCCTAGGCCAATTAAATTCAACACTTGCTGCTCCACTACGGGAAGAAAGTCTTGTTCATGGACCAGAGGTTGTAGACCGCGATGTAAGCGACGTTTACGCCGCGGTTTTGCCTTCATCCACGATGGACGGTTAGAGGGCGCCTCCTCTGATAAGAGTTCTTTGAGTAAACTGCCAGTCAAATCGAACACCAGTCGTCGGTAGACTCGTTTGCTATTCGCTTCAAGGTCGTCGTCCGCCTCGTCTTCTCCGATTATTTCCGACGGCGGAGTGACGTTGTCTATCGGGAGTCCTTGTCTTTTACGTTTGAAGAAAACCGAAAGAGAGGAAGCTACCAACGGGCTGACTTCGCTCGGACGATGAGGAACAGAGAAAAGCAAGGAAGCTGCTCTGGAGCGCCTAAAGCTCTCCTCGTCTTCATCTTCGTCCTGCGAAGGGAACTCTATTACTGTATTAGTATTGACTGGAAATTCTAAACGTTCGTCATCGTCTTCTACGTGCTGGTCCCTTGCACCATCAAGATGGTCGTGCAATCGCCTCAACTGATCAAGCTTATCTGCCAATTCTTTCTCATCGATCGGTGAGTTCTGATCGTTCGTTGGGCTTCCGGGGGGCGTTAATGTTTCCTCGGTATACTTAAGTAATCCCTCGGGAAACCGCTGCACAGCCATGAATCGATTAGACCTGGGGGACGAAGGACTCGCCTCTCCCGAGTGAGGTTCATCTTCTATCTTCCCCTTAGAGGGTGTATATGAATCAGTGCTTTGCTCTTTCTCTACTTTTGCAAACTTTTCTTGCCGTGTTCTCATGATGGCGATCATTTGTGACGCAGCTTCTTTAAGCAATGCGTCTGAAAGTTTATTTACGATAGCATTACTTCGCTCTTCCCTTGTTTCTTGCGGAGGTTGTTCGGCAAGAGAGGGAGACAGATCTTCACGTTCTTTTGTTCTAAAGTCCAGTCCAGAAACTGAATCTTCGCCTTGTGAAACAGATAAATGATCAGAAACCTTGTCCCCTTCGGACGTTTCTTCCAACGACCGCGAAATCACATCCTTGTCATCTTCTAATGAAGATCTATCTTCCTTATCCAGTCTATTACTCCTTTCTTCGCGAGTTTCCGCCATCTCGTTCGGTAAATCTTCGGTAGGTCGTCGGCGCTTTTCCAACACGCTCGTCACGCAGTTCATTGACTCGGTCAACAACATGGCAGACAAGTCGTGAACAATTCTCTCAGCTGTCTGGTCAACAGATCGTTCGCTTTGCGGTTCCGGCGTTGGAACATCAGGTAACACTGAAGCTACTTCGTTGTTGTCAATGCTACCCTTCTCGTTTGAGAGTCTTTCTAATTTTTCTTCGTTATCCAAGTCGTGTTTTTCTAAAGTGCTGCTATCTTCTTTGTCACCAATCTCTTCGAGTTCTTCAACGTTTTCACTCAGCTCCTCTGCAATGCTCTCCTCATCGGTAGCTTGCTCTAACTGGACCACTGGAATTCCTGCAAGCCGCTGGTCATTGGGCAGCAGGGGTTCATCTCGATGAAGCTCCTTTTGGGGCGACATCTTATCGCTTCCTTTACTCGCCTCAGAATGTTCGCTTTCCTTAGAGTGGTAACTCAAGTCTTGGGGCTTTCCTTCTTGCTGGAAGCTTTCGTCGTCCTGTACGGAAACGTTGGACTCGGATGCGTCGAAATCTGGAGTGTAGGAAGCTTGACGTATTAAATTGTCAGATTTTCCTTCTTCTGTCTCGTCCAACGCCGAAGGCTCGAAGTCAGCGCTGTACGAAGGAGGGTGATCTTCATTTTTCTCTGGTCTAAGTAAATCTTCTTCTTCTTGTACAGACGTTTGAGATGCTAGGCTGCTTCTTTCATCGGACACAGATATCGTTTTTCGAGTTGCAGGAACATCTTCCTTAATTTCAGATCTTTCATTCCCGACGCTAGAAATTTCCTCAGGAACTTCCGAAAAATCAATCGTCCTTTCTCCATCCTTTGATGGGTCTCTTTCTAGTTGGGTAGATACCTCATCTTTAACGCTGTCCTTTACTCCAGACCGTTCATCGTCTTTTATATCTTCCTCAATACTAATATGTTCACTAATGTCGTCCTCGGTGTTATCTCCTTCACTGTGGACACTTTCAAAAGATGAACTGTACAACTGATGCGAGCTTCGGGATTTTTCCGACGGCACCGGAGATTTTGACAGTCGGGAAGACTTTGAAACCTCGGAAACAGTCGACTTTCGCTCGCTGGCGATACTTGAGCGATCACCCTTCGATTTTGTAAGTCCATTGGATTCAGAGCGAGAGGATTTTGACCTGCTAACAACCTCGCTCACTGATACATCATCTGCAGTCTTGGCTTCATCCGGGATCTTGGAGTCTAGATTGGACCGTTCCTGTACCGAACTATTCCAATCATTTTCCGATTCGTTCCCACGACTAACTGACAATGATTTACTAGAACCTAGGGACCTCTGTTCGAACGACTTTTCAGAGTAAGATCTTTTAGACGCTGTTCGAACTTCACTTTCTTCACTCACAGACAAATCTTGGGCTGTTTTTGCTTCATCTTCAATTTCTGCTTCCGAATCTTGTCGATCCCTCACGGATGTCTTGATTTCACTATCCGATGACTGCAGACGATTTGCCGAGATTGATTCATCAGGACTTCGAGTTCTGTCAGTAAGATCAAGGTCTACTCTTTTATTCAACGTAGTTTCACCTTTCTCAGGTAATTTCGTTTTCTCCTCTGCTCCAACTCCACTCGCAGAAGACAAATCCTTTTGTTTCTCTTTCAAGCTCGGAGCATCAGAAATTGTTCGGTCGCTTCGACTGCTAACATCCGCATCCACAGCAGTTGAAGCTCTCCCCCCTGCCGGTTCACTTCTGGCTGACACACTTGCAGGCTTGTCCGGGGGAGTGTACTTGCGACTTCCACTGGCATCTGAGGTTCGGGAGAGGTGGTATCTGACTTCACGGGTGGGGATAGTGTCACTGGACTCGCTTTTGGAGTTCACAGCACGTTGCTCTGTTGAGCCAGTCTCTGGTCTCTTGGAGTCCGGTTGAGGTCGATTGAGTTCGGCTTTTGTCCTTGAGATTACCATTTCCACAGCCTGACAGAAGTAACAAAGAAAAATAATCAATATTCCTCCACTTAATTGCGTTCGTAGAACGTAGTCCTAATGCAGACTTGAGTCGAGTTTCATGGGACGGTGGACCTTCGTCCGAAGTTGCGACACCGATTTGGCCGTCCCTCAGCAGGGGCGAAACGAATGACATCATCGCCAGACCATGTGCTGTACATTTCTTTCGAGTGCGGTTCTTTGTTTCGTTCAAGTGCGGGTTTTTATGGACATTTACACTGTAATTTGGAAGCTGTAAGTATTCAATTGTGCTCTCAGCGTTGGATTTAGGTGAATTTAAACGCCTCGACGGTGGCATTTATCGAAATCTGACGAAATTGTCCTTGTTTAATTTATTTGTTTTAAAACGAACACGACTTTGAAGCGCTTTGGCTTTCCGGATGTTAACCGTGGGAAAAGCTATATTTTGATTGCATTAGTTGATTATTTCCAGTCGCGACAGACACGTAGATAGCTCAGTCCTTATCCGGTTAAATATTGTTTGGAATCGGTGGAAAAGTACTCTGAAGGCAAGATCCATAAGAGTGAGCCTGAACCAAGGAACGGCAAATTATTTAAATACTGTCTACCTTATTTATCAGGGGAACATGATACGCGAATTAGTCGCACGGAGTTTGTTTAAGCTGACGATAAACGAGCACACGATTGCAAATGTTTGCTTACATTTGTGCTTCCAGTTTAGAATAATGTTTGTAAAATTTACTTTTACAAATTCGCTTTTACGTTCAAACATTACCAGTTAATGTGAGAATATTTAGCACGAAATTTGAAGGCTGTAAATGTAAATATTTTCGTTCTATTAAACTTGTGAGTCTACGGAAACTTGCGCTGTCACGCAACGTGTCAACAAATGGTGGACTTTGACACTATGATAAATCTGTCTGTATAAAAACCGCGGTTATCGATGAAAAACGTTGATTTTAGCAATAGACAGAGGTTAAAAGTCAGCCAGTGAAATTATTTATATATATTTAATTAAGTGACGGCGTCGAACGCACTCTCATAATCTTTGATTACTTCTAGTTTATTAGTGTAAATCTATTAACACTCTGTCAAAATGCCGTTCTCCTATTAACCACGCAACTCACTACCTATCCTGTTTCAGTATAAATCTACTAGCGTTTGCCGTTCTCTGATTGGCTACGCTACTCACTATCTATTCTGTGATAGATAGTGAGTAGCGTAGCAGTGTGCCCTTGTTAACAAAATGACGGCCGCTTCTTGGCGTTTTCGAAGAGTCTGTGAAGAGTATTTAGATTAAGTTTTGAACTGAAAGTGGATTCTCTCCTGTCAACATTCGCTGTCGATTTCCCGCTTAAACGCTAAACGAACGAGCACGTGACTCCGGAGGTCACTGGATTAAACAAAGACGTGTACGTAAGCGTTAAGATCAATTACAAACGCATGCACGTGTAGCGGATCAGCACACATCAAAACCAACGTTACCTGCAGTTCCTGTCTCAAACTAGCCTCCTGTGCCCGTAACATCGCTTTCCTTTGCTTTTTTCTTTCATTATACAAGCGTTTTACCTCACGCTTGCGTACTTCCAGTTGGTCTCTCAGCCGGCGGACGCGTGACTCGATGTCGCTGTGATCCGACGTTTCTAAAAAATAAACGGTGGAAATAGAAGTCAGCCTGTGAGTAAGTCGTGTCTCGAAATAAACAAGGCAAAAGATCAAAAGGAGGGGGGAATTCTTAATTTGTAAACATTTCAATGAAAGGTTAACTGAGGCAAACATGGAAAGGAATGCAGACGAGGGAATTGGGGGTAAGCAAGGCAGCTTGAGTATTAGGCTTTCCGATGGTAAGGTGGAAGGAGGAGGAAATAAGATGCAAAGGAAAATGAAAATAAAGCTTCCTCCGCTTCTCGTCTCCTCCCCTCTCCCCTCCAGTCTCTTCTCCCCTCCCCCTTCCCTCTCTTCTCCCCTTCCTCTCCTCTCCTACCCTCCCCCTCTCCCTAAGAAGACCTGATGTTCAGGCCAGACGGAAGGCGATTTTCCTCTCTCTTGGTTTAGTTACGAGAAATGAGAAATGACACTAAAAAACTAAAAACGAAGACCAGTTTCTATTTTTTTGTGCCTGTGTTGCCGCTTTTTTTTGTCAACTGAGGAACTGAAAATAAGAACGAGCGTGTTAGTTTTCTTAGCGCTTGGTTCTACCCATGTTTCTTACTATTGTTATTGTTATGTTTCATTGAGGTGTTATTCTCATGCCTACGCTCGTATTACTAATGAAAACCAAGCTTAATTAAAGAGCAACACAGGAAGTGTGCGAGAAAGACTAAGCCCTGATTTGAATAAATGACAAGGATGTAAACTGTGGGAGCAAGCCATGTCTCGTGTCACCTCCTACGCGTACACGAAATTCCCATTGTCTTAATTCAAGGTCTTATATAAATTTACGTTTTCAGTTCTCGATCGCCACACGACCAAGACGAACGTCCAGTAAAGTGGAAAAGGTTCGGTTAGTTATTCCAGTAATAGTTATAATCTGTCTCTGATGATCAGTTGAAACTCTCTCTTTAACTTCGTCTAGTTTCCATTTGATCGCCAGCGATTCTTCGATGGCGTGATTATATAAAACAGCAATCAGCGACCATCTGTTTTGTTCTAATTTTATAACTAACAATTTGCATACGTGTTCCGAGTTTCATCTTGTTTCAAACGTTAACTAACGTTTTCTTGGCCTTAAATCTACGATTGCTGCACATCAACTTTACACTTTTGAGAACACAGTCAGCTGTCAGCTGGTAAACTTCCATCATGCCATTGGAACAAAAGACTAAAGAAATCATGTTTGTGGAACTTCTGATGGCTAGTGAGAGAGGAAGAAGATCGTGTCTCCTCTTGTGATTATAGGCGACTGCATTCGCCGATGATCGGTAGTGCTTTTCAGAGCTTTTGGCTAGCTATCGCCAACCTGCCTTTTAATAGGCGAAATAAGAAAGGCTGAATGAGCGACATTCTCAAATATTCGATGTGATAAAAGCGTGCGACACGCGATTCAAGAGAAAAAAGGTTGACCCAGGAAATTATTTAAAACCCACTAGCAAGTTTGATGTTACCCAAGAATTTTGATTTTAGTATGCTAAAAAACATGACACACTTGAGCTTCTTGAGCGTGTTTGTGTGCTGTAATCCCTCACTGTACCGCAAACAATCTCATCTCTCCTATGGAAAAATGAGACGAGGTTGAGAGCAATTTTCACTAACAGTTCAGCAGTCAGCGAAAACAGCCGCTTCCGAACATGTATACGTGCTAAGACCTCTCAGCTCTAACTTGAGAAGCCAACTAATCCGGCTGGCCAATATCTAGCGTGATTCATAGATGTTAAAGTACAACTTTAATTGATATCGGTCTCTTTTTAAAAAACATAAGTCGCCAAGATACACGAGCGATGGCGGGCCCCAGAGCGACCTTCGTGCCGCTTCGTTCTCATTGCAGGGTTTCGCTTAGTGGTCTAAGTTCAACCTTGATTTAGCCCACTCGGAGCTATTTTTTTAAGCTTTATCCCGTCTCTTTTTAAAAACATAAGTCGTCAAGATACACGAGCGATGGCGGGGCCCCAGAGTGACCTTCGTGCCGCTTCGTTCTCATTGCAGGGTTTCGCTTAGTGGTCTAAGTTCAACCTTGATTTAGCCCACTCGGGGCTATTATTTTAAGCTTTATCCAAGTTTCATTCGCAACCCACATATAACGGATTCTGCAACTCCTTAACGTTGAAGCATTGTAACTGACGCAGGACAGACACGGGAACGTTTCTTGTTAGGATTCAATAGCAAGACATCGGCCTCAAGCTGTCGTTTATATTTCCTAGAAAATCCACGATAACTGTTTCGTTTTGGGACAAAAACGTTTGTTTATCACCAGCGGAAATTTGGTATATAGGAATTTCACGGTTATATAAATGATAAAGCCCAGCGATTCTCTTCAGAAATATCGAAGTTGTACTAAGATATCTTATAGAGACAACTTCTTGATATCTCCCAGAGAGGTCGCCGGCTCGAGTTAACAAGTTCGTTAACAGCGCCATAAAGCATACATTGTAACGCCGGAGAATTAAGTTCACAATCATTTCCCTCTCACTCACACGATGCCTTGAGAGTACCTAAATCCAAACATGGAAGTTAGAAAAGCCTCTGAGATTATTATGAATCTCACTGAGTATTTCAAATTAGTTTTGTTTACCTTTTAATAACCTTCTCTACGTCGTTACCTAAAAATTTACGGCTACGATATAATCAGAGATAGCAATGAAAATTCAGACTTTCAAAAGTATTAGATGATGCAAAACGACTTCGCGACGAAATAAACGAAGCAAGCATTTATGTCACTAGAAATTCAAGAAGCCATTTAGATGACCGCCTACACAAGACCTTGCAAAATACAAATATTACAAAAGGGGTGTGTAAAACTTACGAGCTGTAATCCAGCATTTCTCAGGAAAGAGACAGGTAACGCCTGAAGGTAGCCCAAAGAGGGAACGCAAAACAAACTTAAATTTGCCTAATGAGTAAACTTCGTGTTAAAACAGAAATACTTTTGAAATATCGCGGAAAATATTTCTTGCCGTCCCGTCATTCCACGAGTGGGAAGTTGTTTCGGAGCTGAGCCGACGTTAAATATTCATTGCATATTTCAAGGAACAGGGAAATTCTATGGAAACTTTCCTCGAGGCGATAGCTTATGATCAAATGAATTCTACTGCAGCTTACAAATGATATAAAAGGGTAAACTTGAACTAAGCGTTAACAACTTCCCTATCGATTTTCTTTTCAGCAAGGACAGCGAAAAGCCAAAGTGAGGAAGGGGACAAATAAAACGAAGTATTTTAGCGAGTTTGGAGGGAAGATTGTAAAGGTGACTTTGTCATGCAAATTATCACTAACTACTTAGAAGGTATGATATCATCGACTATTTCTCTTCTATGGTTCTCTTCCCTTTGATTTTAAAATAGAAAGTTCTGATGAATACTAATTGGGGACACCAAAAAGATCATATTAACTTGAATTGTAAGAAAACGCTGGTCCGATTCATTGCGCCAAGTTGTACTGAAGACGTCAAAACAGGTTGAATTTAGACAAATGTCACGTAGAAAACCGAAACACAGAAAATACATTAGCAGGGAGTAGTTGTAACGATATTAGATTCGTTTAGGGGGAAGAGCTATTGTTCAAAACCGTAGGAAGATATGTACAAGACCAGAGCCCTGCCACGACAAAAACAAGAGGTAACGTTCGTTTTCAATAAATGGAAACATGAAAATGCGATGAATAAATCAACTAGTCCTGGCAATACCGACATTCGGAAATACTTCAAACATTCACTAACACGGCTTGGCTTGAGTCACTAAGAGCGAATGAATCGTGAACTAAGTCAATATCAATGTTAACTGACACGAGCCTCTAATTTAATAAGTCTTTTGTCACGCTTACAGCTGATGGAAAACGGACGAAAAGATCAATTTATTTACTCGTGGGTGGAATATTGTCACTCATAAATAGTAATTAAAATACATTGAAATGCTGCATTCCTTTTGACCTATTTTCTTCACGGGAAGATATGGAAAGCAATGATTCTACAGTCTTCAAGACGGGACAAGCATTTTGAATTGGGTAAATTCCCATAACGGAGCTCCAAAAGCGTTAAGTAAAATAAAAAGCGGTAATCACTATAAAAATGAAAACACTGCGATCACATACCGTTTACCATGATGTCTCTTTTCCCTTTCTCAATTGTTACGGGGCTTAAAATACCCCGGGGATTATACAAACGAATAAACAAACGAACACCTTCTCACCATTTAAGGTAAAATTATCACTTGACAGGGAAATTTAATAGATTTGCAGTCACTTCCATTAGAGGAACTAACTCTCGCAAAGGAGAAATTTACTTCCATTAATTAAAAAGAGAATAAATGTATATTGATAGACGGAACAAAGCTCTTGATCTTGTGTGGTGAAAGTACAACAAAAGTTAAACGATGCTAACAAAACAACACAACTGGAACACTTACAAGACTTGAAAAAGCAGGCCTGAAGTTCTAAGTTTGTTAATATTCTAATCCCTTTTCATCCTAGACTCCCTTACTGAACGTTATTTCCCAATGGACTCTTGTTATTTGTTGAATACTGTTCTACAAAATCTAACCACTACTGGTTGCCTTTTGCTATCTATTGACTAAATAGCACAATGAATTCTTACTTTTTTTTTCAGGTAACAACTCACCAGTCATCGATGCCTCTTCCTCGCTTTTACTCCCTTCTCCTGCAGAAGACCTGCGGCTGACCGCGGGAGAGGTGTCTCGCTTGAGCGACAAATCGCTCCGCACAGGGGTGGAGTGCACCGGCGTGGCTGTGCTATCCAGAGACTCGAAAGTGTCGTTGACATATTCCTCAGGAATCTCCTCAGGAATCGAGCTTCCCTGGGACCGAGTCTTCATGTCCACCTCGGGGATGGAGCTTTCATGTGACTTCTCCGAACGATCACGTGACTTGTCACGTGCAGAGACGCTGATATCCTCGGGGACTGAACTCTCGCTGACGCTACGTTCGTGGCCACGTGATCCGGAGACCTTGATGGATTCGCTGATACTCTCTGTTCGTTGAGGGGATCGACCTTTATCGCTAACTTTACTCGAGGGACTTCGGGACGCCGAAAGGCTGGCAGATCCTCGACCACTGCGATCTACTGAAATTGCAACGGAACAATAAACATTAAAGAAGAGGGTGACCTGTAATGAGGGGAGTGGAACTAATACGGCAAAACGTTTCAGTCACAATCAATCATAAGATCATGACATAGATATATCAGATTCAACTCCCTGAGAGAACAAAGAGGACATAAATGTCACACATAATGGGTTATCAAATAACTGTGTATTCGTTTTCTCACGAAAACTGCAAAATTCTGAAGTTAACAATTCTTTTAATTTACCTTTCAATTTGGGCTTTAGTTGTTCTTAAACTGTAATTGAATATTAGTTAAAACCAGCAATGAAAACAACTGCCCCAAAGGAAACGAAAGAATAGAAGACTCGGATGATATTCATTAGCTGTTGTCGATCAACTCTAGCCTGAAGACTGTTTTTCATATGAAAAGGGTCATCACTGCTGTATCAACACAAAGAGAAGAAAAAGTTGAAAAACAAAAAAACGTTTTTTTTTCGTTTCTCCCAATCCTAACAACACTGAGTACGTATTCCTTGAAAGGATTTAATTTCAATTTCTTGACATGATTAGATTCATATTCTCATGACGTGTTCCTCTGAAATTGCCGTGCAGTAGTATGGAGAATTTTAAAACCGATCATTTCTAAGTGATAAGTGGGTTACAGTTACGGTTTTTCATTCTCGGAGCATTTGTTGTTAGTCTTTCTATTAATCTTATCTCTTACCTTTGTGTTCTTCCTCTTCACTTGTAATGCTTGTTGTTCTTGCCTTGTTCCTCGAGCTCTCGAGACTGAGAGCTTCGTTGAGAAGGTTCCTTACAAGACTTTCCTCTTTATCAAGTCGTTTTTCCCATTCTAGGAGCTTCTTTTTGTCTTCCAACAGATTTTCAGCCTCCTTCCGCCGTTTCATAAGCTTCTGCTCTCGCAAGGTTAGGTACCTGCAACAAGCCAACAAAAAAAAATAAAAACACATCTAAAATATGGTCAATAAATAAACTCATTACGGACAACACAGGACGTCTGTTAAAAACCTGGCCTCCTAATACTCTCACGGATCGTGTGCGGTAAATAATCGACAAGGCGGGTAAAGCAAGCGAAAATAAAAACCCGGTAACATTGATATTTGCGTGCACGACAATTGTCGAACTGGCTGTTAAAAATCTGAGTTACGGTTTCACTAATCTCAAACTCGCAGCTACGAGTGTCTAGATTCATGAAAAAGTTAACTGTTCCGCCCTTTGTTCAATGTTTTTTTTTTCCTTTACCCCTGCAATGAATTTGATCAAAACCAACTTTTTTGCATGCAATCCGCAAATAAATTTTTTGTCCAATCAAAAAAATCGTACAAGTACTGAGGTGAACATACCGGCCGAAAATTGCTTATACGGCAGCTGGTAGTGACTCAGATGCCACGTTCGATAAAGACGAGTGAAAAACGTGAAAACCAGCGCTCGACAACGAAGCTGTGTTAACACGTTAATAAGCCAAAGCCAATGAAAAACACATTTCCAGGTCAGAAAAGCTGCATAATTTTTGTGAAATTACAATCGCCTAATGACATATTTGCGTCACATGCCTTCGAATGGGTACAATTGTCCTAAGCAACACACGCAACCTCATTTCTACGAGAGCTGAGGTGACCAGGCTAAAAGCTGAAGAAGCGGATTTTTTACAAAAAAACTAAAAACAAAAAACATGATAATTTTACAAAACAGGTTTTAACGAGTTAAACACGAGAGCGCTCGTTCGTGAAACAGAATATATTACCGAATGTTGGAAAGTGACGAGGTGACAGTTGCAAGGAAACCATTTCAGTGTTAACCTTTTAACAGGCTCGTTCGTCACATTCGAAAGAAAAAATGATTTCAGCAAGAAACTGGCTGCATCGGTAACTAAAACCTGTCAATATTTTCAACGTAGCAGAAAAATAAAATTTGAACGTTGCATGTAACTGCCAGGAGCATGGTTGAACATCACCTAAGTGCCTTCCGGTAGCACATCTGAAAGCTGAAAGCAAGTGATGTCTATCGGCCATGAAGCTCTCCTACCGAGGCATCGACTGTTAGATGCTGTTGATCAAGAAAAACGTTTCCAAATTCGTAACGCAACAACAGCAGGTGGATCAGTAAAGAAGCAACAAGTGCAATACCTTCTCATGCAGAAAAACAGCCACATGACGGTCAAAAATCCACACGATTGAACTGCTTGCGAACGTTTTACAGTCTGTCAACCTCAAAACACGACATTCTTAAGGGCACGAGCGACTGCGAAGCTCGCTTTTAACAGCGGTAAAAATTCACTGCAGCCATGGCTTTGAGATGTTTTACCGGGTCTTTTGTTTATTTTTATATCCACGTCTTTTCTGGCAGGAATCCACGATATTCTTGGCTAATCGTGTTTTAAGACCACGTGAGCTGGGGAGCGATGACTCTCTACAAAACAAGTACAGTGCAACGCAAGCAGATATTTTTTATGGCGCAGAATACTTATCGCTACAGCGCCAGAAATTCGGGTTTCATGCCGCTTTTGATGTACCGTAATTTTTTGAGCAGCTATCTGCAGGGCGCAATTTCTAAACTAAAACGAACAGGCAACAAGAAAGTAAGCAATAAAAAAAAAAAGTCCCGAGTGGAACCGGAAATTACCCCACATTGTTTGCTTTTGGTTGTTTTTTTTTTTCCGCTATCGCTTTGCACTCGTCGTTAGACTTAAAGGCGCTTATAACGAATCACGGCCAAACCTGAACCTTTTTGGAGCTCATTTGCTTCAAAACAAATCCCATAACTAAGCTGGTATGTTATACTTTAACGAAGATAAAAACGCGATGTGTCTATTGGAACCGACAGAGCTTAAACCAAAACACTATATAATAAAATAACGACAAATTCATAAACAGCTGGCGGCAACAATGAGAACGTAATTTAAGGTTATTTGCAACGCAAGAACACTGTTTAGGAACACTCCTGTAAAAAAAAAATTAACCCGCGTTATCAAGTATAGCAAATCCTCCCAAGGTTTGTTTTGGACGCGAGTAAAAATTTCTGGTGGCATTCTCTTGCAAATCACAACATTTCAAGAAGTCATAAATAAAAGGTCTCACCTGCGAACTATCCGGCACAACATACAAAGCATCGCTCCGCGGAAAGCGCA
>Ga0126338_10001845_pt1 | contig 14122 bp, 7 predicted proteins | sample OrbCmetagenome_2_FD_92529 | JGI IMG/M metagenome (GOLD analysis project Ga0126338, IMG submission 92529) | Coral microbial communities from Petempiche,Puerto Morelos, Mexico - Orbicella C C metagenome | ecosystem: Host-associated > Invertebrates > Cnidaria > Coral | place: Petempiche,Puerto...
AAAGTTTCTGGGAAAGGGGGAAACCCGGGGTAACGTCCCAACCCTTGGCTAATCCCAAAAGACCCCCCCCGCCCCAAAAAAAAAAAAAAAATCACCCCCCCCCCCCCCCTCCCATCAGCCACTCTAAGTTGGTGCCGAGGGGGTCTCTTGAGATTAGACGAGGTCTTGGACTGTACCACAGGTTTCCCACTTTGCCAGTAAGATTTCTGGATGGCGAATCCGTCGACTGCGATGGATAAGGTTTTGGAAGGAATCTTTGTAAACTCTTTACCACCGCTATTATACCTGCAGTGACAACAGAACAATACAGTAATAGGTTAGCTAGTAAACATTTCTCTCAGTCCCATTTAGAAAAATTCATTAACTTAAAACAGAGAAAATGTCGGCGGTTTAGAAAGTTTTCAGAAATACTCCGCTGCGCTTCGTTCTTCCTCTCTCCTGTCGGTATTTGATGAAAAGAAAACATTTCGAAATGCAATTGATTACAAAAATAAGCGAAAGTAAGCTGCGATGTTTCCAATTCATCTTGACTTCATTATCAAGTAGAGAAATTAACAGTCGAGAAGTTAATTTAGGGTGAAAGGTATATGAATATATTTAAGTGTAACACGGTCTAATTAAGAGTTCTTAGGTGTCAACAGTTAACGTACGGGAAAAACTTAGACGAATGCTTTCGGATGAATTGAGTCTGTGTATTTATTTAAGGTTCTCTTCCACGAATGAAACGCATTTCGTGTCTTTAGTGTATAATCATTTCGTGTCTTTAGTGTACAATCTAATTGTTATTCTTCATAGTGAAGTGCAGTGATAATGTACTTACTTATAAAGACCTTCCAACATTTTACTCGTGACAACACGTGGTCCGATTCCAAATATTTTGAACAGCTGAGAACAGGAAAACAATCAGAATATCAGGCGTTAGGTTCTACCCTTTACGAAGCCACATACCTCTGTAGAAAGCGGTACGTGACTTAGATCTATTAATATTGAAAATAAGGGTTGGTGCACAAAACAACAGGACGCTGACAAGCGGGACAGTGCCATATCAATATTCTGAGAACGGCGTTTAAATTCCTGCCGTTCCGTTGTTGTTTTCTTTGTTTGCAGCGCCATTTTAAAGAGGTAAGTCACGGTTTGCGTATCTTAAAAAGTTTAGCCTAAATTTTTCAAGTTCGTCGTTTGTAATCTGTGTTAATCTTCTCCATCCTTGACCATCTTTGTTCCTTTATGGTTTACTATTATCTCTTTGGTGTATTTCTATCGTAGCAAGCTACTATTTTCAGGTTTCCTTCAATTTAAAGGTAACTTTGTACCTGGCCAAAATAACTCAAAATGTCATGACTGAGCTCCTTGAAATCTCTCACTGTGTTTCTCTCTGGAGCTGACTATTAAGCAAAACTGATTTTACAAAACGAAAGTTAACACAGAAAGAGCAATAACCTGGTCGTTTTCAAGGTTGTGTACATATATCCCTCGGAACTTGAGTCCATCCTTAAACAGGATCATGAAGTGATGACCGTCGGATTCCGATATAGCCTGCAGTCACATTAAAACACAGAAATAAGAACATCGAGGAAAAAAAGCAAGAGAGGAAGTAACAAACATAAGGAGGCGCGGTGACCTAACGGTTAGTACCTCGACTCTGGATCGAGCGGTCCGGGTTCGAGCCCTGGCCGAAGACATTGTGTTGTGTTCTTGGGCAAGAAACGTTACTCTCACAGTGCCTCTCGCCACCCGGGTGTATAAATGGGTATTGGCGAACTTAATGCTGGCGGGTAACCCTGCGATGGACTAGTATCCCATCCAGGGGGGAGTAGAAATACTCTTGGTCGCTTCATGCTACTGAAGCTGGAGATAAGCTCCAGCCGGATGGGCCGCTTGGCTCGTATGCAGACTCAACCAGTAATAAACATGTAGTAAGGCCAAAGTCTAACGTTTCACTGCTTTCGTGACTTGTAACGTGGACTAGGTGGAAGGAAAGACTACTTCACTGCTTAAAGAGGTCACTTGACATTAAGAAGATCAAAAAAACGCTACGCTGGTTTCTTCCTACAGAAAGTGTTCGAGATAAAAAGCTGTCGATGCGCTGTTGTTGTTGTTGTTGTTGTTTAGAGGGAGGTCGCTTGATGTAGAAAATGAAATGGAAACTGAGCCCCCTTTGAAATATCTCATCTGTAAACAGAAAGAACGAGTCACGGGACACAGGCATACCACTGGAACAGACCTGTAAACACTTCTCTTTTTGATCCTGGTTTACTGTTCCTGATAAACACACATGAGAGATGGCATTCACGATAATTTTCCTGTTAGACTTGCCGCTCGGTTTGACATAACACTGTGGGCCTACAACAAAAAAAAAAACACAAATTTAGTTTAAAATCTAGAAAATCTCACAGTTTTACCCAAAAGCTATCCTTACCACTAAATTCAGCAAAACCAGAGGGCTGCGCAGGGGCTGGAACGAAATAACTGTTAGAGTCATCATCGACGTCATAAACATGTTGCCTAGACCCAGGGCGGCGGTAGGTGGAGTAGGAGTCTGGGACTCGTGCGGCCTGGGCCTCTCTCATCCTCAGTTCCTGCTCGGCTTTTTGTCGATCCAGTTCTTCTTGGCGTAGTCTCTCCTCTTCCATTTTCTGAAGCATTTCTTTTTCGCGCTGTTTTTCTTCTCTCCTGTGAAAAACAAACGATTTAAGTCGCCATTACTGTTGGTAATCTTTTTCGGAAAACCGAAAAAAAAGTCTGCCACTTTGTTCGATGTTGCCGGGCAAGTTGCACGTTGCTTAGTGTAAGACCAGCTAGGTAACGCAGGAAAAAGGACAAAAATCTTTCACAGTGGAATAATATTATTGCTCATTAAAATTCCAAAGGGAACGTATCTATTCGTAATAGCACAATTTACCTTCTCTTTTTCTCCATCTCTGCTTCTTTTCTAGTTCTATCCTCTTCTTGTTTTTTCTGCCTTAGTCTCATAAATTTCTCTCGCTTGCGTTCTTGTTCTGGAGTCAAGCCCTACACAGGCAAAAGAGACCCACCCATATTACATAGGGATCGAATACCGATTGCCATATATTTCTTTTAACTCTAGTTCTGAGAAATCTGGAGTTTCATCAACTTGATTATTATATTTATTCTCAACATCACTCTAGCTGAAATTGTATCGATATTATAAAGGAGAAGATTAATGCTGATCAACCTCGCACTACTTGTCTAGTTCCAGGCTTGGTTTCTGTTTTGATTACTTGTTCTTGTTCTACTACCGCCTCCATCATTTTTTAAAAAGATACAATCAAATTGTACAATCCGAACAAATTAAATCAACAAAAGACAGCTGCAATTCTTCGAAAACATGGCGGGCTGAAACAGCACCAATAAAAAAGTTATCATATTTGTTAGTAAATACAAATCAGTTTACCTGTGTTGTAGGTTGTGCGTCATCACCAATAAACATTGCCAATCCTTTCTTACTAGGGGTGTGAATCTCCACCTCAATTTCCGCTGTACCACCCCCAGGAGGGTGAACGACGTTGCGTTCTTGCTTGGTATCGCTACTCATAGAGGCTGTGTCCGGATACACCAACGGGGGTGGTGTCGGTACTTGAGCAACGTCCACATTCCAACACTTCCGCGCGGGTGCCGTGTGGCGGGAAGCCGCTGGATCGTGCGAAGACGGGCGTGGTGGGACTGGTGTGGGCGTGGAACTCACTTCGACCGCTGGTTGGGATGACGGGCGCATTACATCCTGATTAAAGTCCAGATCTTCACCAGGTGGGTAATCAGAAAGGCGAAATTCACGTGTTTCAAACTGCGGTTCACCGGAAGGACTGGGTTTAGAGACGGACGCAGGAAGTGGAGAGTTAGCTGGAGACGACCAAGCGATGGGTGGAGAGGGTTGATTAGGAAACTCGGCCAAAGGTTTTCTCGGTTTATCGTGGGGAACCCTGTCCACGTGCACCGCCTAAAATTGGAAATAAGATAAACATGTTGATAACTTAATCCAGAACAGCTATGTAGCCAAACTGAAAGAGTGCTGGGTTCGCCAAAAAAGCCCACTGTTTAGTCTCCTCAGTTGGTGCTCCGCTTTTTGTATCTGATTCAACCTGCTTTTCATGAGTTATTAATACTATCATGTTTTTTAGGAAGGAAAAAAAAACAACAAACAAACAGACAAATGCGGCTAAATTTCTCACCTCAGACCCAGTTCCTTCTCGGACATTCTGATTCCCTTGAGCTTTTCCAATGACATACCAAAACGCAGTCTGCCCCAGTCTCCTTCGCTGATCTTCCCACTCGGCTTGAGCACGGTATTTTTCAGCCTCGATGTGACGCCGTTTCTCTTCAAGCTGCATTTGCAGGTAAGCAATCTGTGACGTCACTACCTTTTCGTCTTCAACTTCATCTGGCGTTTCGTCGATTTCACCTAAAACACAAAACCACGTCAGTAAATATATTTGTCTGTGTCACGCTACGCAGTGCCATATAACGCATGACTAACTGTCACGCAATCCTGGCTTGTTGGCTGGTACTGGACTGGAAATCCCTTAGACATGGCGCAGTAGGAGTTACGATAAAAAGAAACAAAATTACTTTATACAACTTTTTTTTCACCGATAAACCTTTGAGTCTGTGGATGAAACCCTAGTGTGTGACCATTCAAATGAAAGCTATTGAGCAGTACTTTCATGTGGTACTGTTTATTATGCTCTACAAGGTAGTTCTAACTTTAAGGTCTGTGCATGAAAACCTAGTGTGTGACCATTCAAGTGAAAGCTATTGCACTTTCATGTAAAACTGTTTACTATGCTCTACGAGGTAGTTCTAACTTTTAGGTCTGTGCATGAAACCCTTGTATGTGACTATTAAAATGAAAGCCATTGAGCAGTTCTTTTATGTGGTGCTTTTTATTATGATTTCACGTCTGTGGCTAAAACCCTTGTGTGAAGCCATTTGAATGAAAGGCTTCCGAGTATTCATTTAATTTTACAAAATGAAAAAAAAAAAATTAATAATAGCTTGGGTACTCTTCGGGGTGAAAGGGTCTATCGTTACAAAACAAACCTTCATCATCGCAAGGCAAGTCAATTACTTGATTAAGAACATCAGAAGGAGACAACCCACAGTCCTCTGCAGCATCCATTAGACTGGCGATCTTATCTAATACACTACCACTAGGGCGCCACGTGGCGCGTCCTCGGGGAGACGCAACGTTTGAGTCAGTTTTCGGCTCCACCGATTCAAGGTCCTTAGTGGGTACCAAGTCGGCCTTTTTGTCCATCGATACTTGACGAACCGAATCAGCACTTTCCTTGACACTTTGTTGTGAAACAAATGTCAAAGGTGAAGAAACACCTGATTTGACTTCATTTTCCGAATTTTGGCTGGGTTTTGAAGGATTCTTAGTGTTCGCTTCACTGTTGTTTAAGTTAACCTCTTCAACCTTGTTGTCAACAATCTGAAATTTCGACGCATTTGGTTGTTGTGGACCATTTGATGAAAAATACTCAATAACAAATGCGTCCGAGTTTGAATTTCCTGCGTTTGATTTCTTCGAGATCTGTCGTTTCGGTTTTGGCGGCGATTGCTTTTTCCCCGAACCTGAGCTTTTCACACCAGTTTTGTCCGATGTTTCTGTGGAACCATTTTTGGCGTTTTCTTTCCATTCGATTTCTTTCGCGTTCTCCTTCTGAAGTCCAGCACTGTTTGATAACTTTTCCAGAACCTCCATTACAGGAACACCACGTGACAGGTCACGTTCCACCGAACCGCTCACGTGATCAAGCGTAAACGTTCTGCGATTTTCACTCTGGTCGACCACAGGAGATTGCGTCGCGTAATCGCCATGAAGTGTGTTCTCCTTTACCCTCGGTTGTACGATTTTTGCTAAATCGAGCTCTTCGTTGGAACTATCAAGAATGAAAGTATTGCTTCGGTTACGCGAAGAATCGAAACTTTGCGACGAGATATCGTAGTCGGATAACGAAGACAGAAAACCGGAATCCACAGAACGCGGTCTGACGTCCCTGGAAGATGAAACCGGTTCAGCAGGTTTTTCAGATGCAATGCTGTCCAAAAAGTCACTTAAAGACGTACCAGACTGGAACGCCTTCTGCACAGCGAAGGCAACGTCATCTAGCGAATAAGCTTTCCTTATGGGTGGGGGGTAAGGTGACGCGAGGGGAGAGGTGTTAGGCGATTGCTCACGCGTTGGTTTATGATGGCGGATAGTTGTTTCTGAGTAGCGCTTACGTTTCCGGTTCTCTTTGTCTAATGGCGCTGTCTTCAACTTTCCTCCTAAAGTTGTTCTTGAGAATTCCACCAGTTCATTTGTGAGTTGGTCCAGTGCTTGTATGACAGGTATTCCTGCCTTCTTAGCGTCTTCAAGTGTCCTCGACATGTCCTCTAGTGAGTGAGTGTACCTCTCGGCCGAGTGTTTCTCGTTACCTTCATTAATTAGCTCTGAGTCGGACTTTGAGTTGAGGCGCATTAGATTTGTCCTATGTGTATCAGTTTTCGCAGCAGATGTGACAGCTCTTAGAGCGTCAACAACTGGAATTCCTGCAGCTTTTGCGTCGTCAATAGTCTGTGAAACACTGTCTAAAGAATAAGTCCGGCGCTCAGTTTGATTGCCACCAAGACAAGATTTTTCATTTTTAACGCTTTCGTTCACAAGTTCAGGGTGATCTTCGTGTGGTCTTCGTACAGATTCGTCCGATGTCGGATTGTTCCGAGTATTTTCCAGACATGGAGCAGTCGTCTGTAGATCCTTAGACATCTCTTTAGCATTCGCTTGTAACAAAAGCTCGCACGCGGAAGTCAAGAAATCTAACTTCTGAACGACACCTAAGCCTCTAGCCTTGCTCTCATTGCCACTGGTTTTTGATGTTGTCAATTCTTTAGCTTTCGCGTGCAAACTCAGCGGCGACATCAATTGTCTTTGGCTTCCATCGTAAAGACGCAACTTTGCCCCTTCGCCAATCGTCTCCAGCGGACTCGCCAGCGCATAAGTCTTCCTGTTTACCAGTTTCTCTTGTCTTCGATGGACAGCGTCTGGCGTCTGCCTGAGCGAAACATCTTTAAGCACAGTCATTTGTCCCAAGGCATCGACAACAGGAAGCCCTTTTTCTTTCGCCTTTTCCAAGGTATAACTCACTTCATCCAGAGTGTATGTTCCTCTGTTTTCTGCACTTCTCTCTGGTATCTTAATCAGTAGTGGACTTGGTGGTTTTTCCTTTGACAAGGACTCGAGAGCTTCAATAACAGGTATCCCGGTTTTCTTAGCGTGCTCCAGAGATTTCGATACGTCATTCAGGGTGTAAGTGCCTCGCTTCTGTGCACTCTCTCCAGTCCCTCTGGCAGCTTCCTTAGCTTTCGTCATGTTTTTCAAAGCTTCCACTACAGGAATGCCCTGTTCTGAAGCAGCCTTCAACGAAAGTGAGACTTCATCCAAAGTGTAGGTTCTCCTTTTTTGCACAGACAACTGAACGTCTGAAACCTTCTCCTTGGAACTAGTGTTCGTTTTAGACAAACGTTCTAATGTTTCAACCACGGGGACGCCATCTTGTACGCCGCCTTCAACTGTGTTTTCAACGTCGTCAAGATTGTAAGTGCCACGCTTCCCTGACGTCTCCGAAGATAGTTCCCGATCAGATGACGATCGTTCCCGATTGGAAGGCCCTCCTTCCCGATCAAGTGACGATCGTTCCCGATTAGAAGACGATTGCTCCCGATCAGAAGACGATAGTTCCCGACCGGGAGGCGATCGTTTCCGATCAGAAAACGGTCGTTCTCGATGAGAAGCCGCTGGGAACGCTACAAAAGTCACACAATCCTCAAGTTGCTCCAGAGCATCCTCAAACGAAGCCTCGATCTCGTCTCGATGGTCGGGAGAGAGCGCTCGGTGAGTTTTGAGACCACACGCAGCATCGCCACAGGAAGAATCATCATCTCCATGCGCAGGGGTATTCCGTAATGGCTTCCCTTCCTGAGCTAGGCGATTTAATGTCACGGATGCAGGAATTCCTAATTCCACTGCATCCTCAATCGCGTGTGACACCGTGTCTAATGTGTAGGTTCCCCTGTTTTGGGATGGTTTGGACGTGTTTTCTAAAGATGTGCCTAGTGACGGATACGACTCGTGTTCAGACGCAAGCTGATCTAACACATCCACTGTTGGCAAGCCTTGCTCCTGAGCATCTTCTAACGTCTGTGACACGGTGTCCAGAGTAAACGTACCACGCTTTGGAACATACTCAACTTGCGCTGAAGAATCACCAGCACCAGGCAAGGTTGATGATTTCAGTTCTTCGCGTTTGGCGAGTTGGCATAAGACCTCAGCAACAGGTACACCGTCGTCCACTCCACTTTGCAGCGAAGAAGAAACTGCATCTAAGGTGTAAGTGGATCGTTTCTCTGAAGGTTCGTTGATCTCTTTCGATGTTAAATCCTCTTTTGCTAATGCATCATCTGGAACCGGTTTATCTGGAAGAGAGTTGTCATCCCGTTCACTCAAGTTCTTCGCCGTTACATGTGAAACATCAGTTACTATTCCACTTTGTTCGATCACGCTTTCTATTTCTTGAGACACGCTATCCAAAGTGAACGTGCCTCGCTTCTGCGCCTTGTCATCTGGCAGCGATGAGGTATCAGCATCCGACTGCAGTTTACTTTGTTGAAATTCCGCCTTGTTTGCCAATTCGTTGAGCACTTTGACAACAGGTAATCCTTCACTACTTGCATTCTCTATAGACTGGGACACAGGATCTAAGGTGAAGGTGCCACGCTTGGAGACTTGTTCACCTGTTGGTACACCTATATCCACTTTACATTCCTCTTTACTGGCAAGTTCGATTGGCAACCCTTCGTCGGACACCGTATCTAAGGTGAAGGTGCTACGCTTTGAGACTTGCTCACCTGTTGGTAGACCTATATCCTCTTTAGATTCCTCTTTACTCGCAAGTTCATTCAGTACCTTAACGATTGGTAACCCTTGGTCGGACACTGTACCTAAAGTGAAAGTGTTTCGTTTTAGCAGCTTTGGTACTTCAATGTCACTCTGCTCTTTAAAAGCTTCCGGCTTTATGGCAATAGCGTTCCAAGCAGTATCAACAGGTAATTCTCCACTTAGTTCTATTTCCGTAACGCGTTTTTCTGAAACAAAGGAAAACTCGCATTGTTTCTGCGTTGCTTTTAGATTGCCAGATGAATCTGACGCCTTTTCGCCAATTTCACTGCCAAAAGATGGATCGCGTTTGGATTTTGACTCATCCCTCTGAGAAGAAGCCAGGAAACCTTTATCAGCAACGTTCGAGAAAGAAATGGGTTGTGCACCTTGAGGCTGACAAGGCTTTGATTTTTGATGGCGTCTGAGGTTTGAACGCGTTTTGAGTGCCTTAAACGGTGACTGCAGCAAAACCGGCTCATCTTTGGCGCGTTTTGAACGCGGTTCATCATCGAAACTCACTTCAAACGCTACAGATTTGTCCTTTACTGCCTCAGTTTCAGTGTTACTTACAATCCGAGGTTGAGAAACAACGGCCTCGTCCTTTCGTTCTAGATTGGCAGTCGTAAATCTTGACAGCACACGAGGCGGAGGTCGACTCTTTGATGCATTTTGAAATCCAACATTGAATGCAACACCATCTTTGGCAGAAATTTTTGAAAATTCGTGTTGACTTTCTGTATCGGCCGCTTTTTCGCTTGATTTTGATGATTCAGCGAATAAGCCTGCTCTAATCCTTCCGTGCGTTTCGTCCTCAGCTGACCGAATGGCGCCTTTTGTTATAGTAATCTTCGACTGTTCCCTGCCTGGAGTCACGTTCAATCTTGACACGCCTGCTGCCGCGGACAGCGCCGCTATTCTAGCGCGGATACTACCGCCTGCACGCGTATCTGGCTCAGACTCGGAAATAGATGAGCTTGATGCCATGTTTCTTTCCTTTTCAGATGTCTCTTTGGACTTACCCAAACAAGGGCTTCTATCAGCAACATTTGTTAGCGACTCTGAGCCAAATTGTCCATTAGAGTAAGACGAAAGACCCACACGCGTTACTGCGGGCAGCCCCAAGACTTCAGGTACTTTCGCTCCATTTTCAGTACCCTTCCGGGGAGTTTCCTCGCCATTGCGCACGTTTTGGGGGCGTATGACCGCTGTCGCTATGAAACGCGGTCCTTCATTAGGTAATTTGTCAGTAAAAGGCTTTGTCCTTGCTTCCTCCTGCATGCAACCTAAAAATTCAAATAATATTAGAGCAAATTATCTCACGGCAGCAAAAGCAGGATTAGTAGACAACAGAAACAAATATTACCGGGTACTTTGCTCCAAGACAACAATTTGCTACGCAAAACAGCCTGAACTGGTCATTTTGGCAGGGTCTGCTTATGAGAACTGATACTTTATACTTCAATACAGAGAGTTCTTTTTTCCTCTTTCAGCGGCAAGTCAAATGTATGATTCACTTCATAGGTATTTTACCACAAAAATTGTTATATTGGTTGAAGATAGCTGATGCTTGTACGACACTAAGAGCGACCAAAATAACCACTCGTAACCTCTATTTTGAATTTTAACAATGTTTCTATTTTCCTATGCAAAGAGCCGATATGAGAATAATTTATATTGAAATGGTCCATATCATTAACTATCCTTTTGCGCTTAAATTATGACAACATGAGAAATTATGACAACATGAGAGCAATTAACCCAAAATTAACATTTTTGCGATTAAATTTATCTTCAGATGGCTACTTTGCTCCTAAGAACGCGTGCAGACACCCCCTGAATTTCACAAACAGATATTCGTGTTGGTGAAAAACAAGATATATCGAGTGAGCATCTGTCAAATCTATTTATTATTTTAATATTTACACAAACGTGCCGAACAACCCCTAAAGAGCCAAAAATGTAGAAAATGTAAACACGGTGGAAGATAAGTTTTTGACAGAAGTTACATAAATCAAAACTGCTTGTGTAAACAAAGACTAACAGTCAAAATTGACCAACAACAAAAATGTCTCTTCCCTGGTTACAATGAGAGAGACTATGTAAGTCTATAAAATAACAATTTAAAATGTATTCACAATAATAAATATTCGATATGAGGCCAAGAAAAAATATTAACTTTGCAAGATTGTGACGCAAGAAGTTACGTGACATTTCGACAAGAATCCATTACAAGCAATTAAGCTAAAATCTGTTTTAAAAACAAGAGTCTCATTAGAGCAGAACTCTTTCAATTCACAAACTTCTGCTCGCGAAATAAGGAATTAAAAACCCCGCTGCTAAAAGTGCTGTATTGTATTCAAGATAACAGATATTCGAGACTTGCCTAGACAAAAGCTAAAACGAAGACGTCTTTTCGTAAAAGTGAAATTTTAGAACATAAAAAGCTACACTATATATGCGTTCGTATAGATTCTACCTTTAATGCTTTTCCGCCAAGCATCAGACTCCTACAGTTGATACCAAACACCCAAGGCACCGGACTATAAACACGCTTCTTTCCGGTGGCGTTCTGGTGGAATAACTCGGTGATCTACACAGCGTGTTCACCCAGCTTTTCGTAAATTTCTTAGAGGAATATCCCCAAGAGTTAAAGCACAAAGATTGACGAGATAACAAAATCAAGTGCGGTCAAAACCATGCCAGGTACTCGCCGGCCATAGCATCACGTCCTGCTGTTGATCGATCGTGCGCTGTTCTGAACACAACACTCGCAGTCTTCAATATAAACCACACAATGCTATTTCCGAAATATGACGATCGACCCATACACTGGCTACTTCGTTCCTAGGGAATGACATCACCATTGCCGAGTGTTAAGCGACATTTCCCACACAAACATCCAACACGGCGAACCGATAGCGAAGAGTAGGTTATACGATGATTATAAACGGGCTGTTCACAAATTTGACGTTGTTTTCGTCTCTTTTCGGTTCGGTTATTTCACGGTAAGCCACCTCTAACAACCCCAAGGGATCCGTTGAGTCACGAGCGGTTAAAAACGACACAAGATCCGATTAAAACACTCGAAAATATACCGTGCCACGACTACAAGTTAACGTATTCAGATTTCTACATGCAAATTACAGACCTCGCAGCGCGTACACGCAAGAATCAACAATTATATTATTTCGCATATATTATTTATCAATATGGTAAAAGGCTCTCGATGGACTCACCTGATTGTGCAGTGGTTAAAGATATTTCTTTGAATCCAGAGGCGATATGGCTCGGCGAAAGTCTTTACAGAAATCGACCCCAATGTTATGATGTCAACATTCAGTCGAGCGAGTCTAATGAATCAGCGACACGCGAAAACACGGTCACACAAGGCACATGTAACGCGCGGAAAATATGTAGCTAAAATCGAACGTCTGTTTTGAGTGAAACACTCCTAGCTTTTCACCAGACGAAAATATCATCTGCAACTCACGGGCGAACGATTGACAAAGTAGCCAAGCGCTGCAATCCGCAACAAATTGTGATTGTTATGATATGGAAATTGACAAGAGAAATTAATTTCTCCGCCACACCTCGGAATTGCTTCATCAGAAGGAAGCGATAAGGATTATGCAAAATCACCTCCGGATTTTCCACACCTTAAATTGCATCTTATTTTAACCAAACTGACAGGCAATTTGTTTCGCTGTAATTCCCCAGTGCCTGGTGGCATGTTTGACTTCTTTTGGCTGTAAATCCGTTTTCTCTACACCAATTTTCTGTGCCAGGGTGACGTTTTTCTAGCGTCATTAATATCCTTTTCACCGCACAGACAAAACTTTGAAGATCGTGTCAATGCTAAGTACACCACAACGCCTGCATTACTCAAGGGAAAAAAAATCGATTTTTCTTAAGGAGGGCAGGCGGTAGAACAGAAAGGACTTAAACCGCTTAGTTGTGCACAAGCGTTTCTTTGTGTCTGAGTTCCATAAAACAGAATAACAGGTAGAAGATGGTTTATAAATCGCTCGAAAACTGTCAAGCCTTTACACTGAATATTTCCCGAAGGCTATAATTCGTTCATCCTTCGAGACCCTGGGTGGGGACAGTGAAAGGTTTTAAAATGGCGAAACATGTCAACAAAAAAGATTGTCTTCCACTGATCTAACTTTCACTCGCTCCGGTCATCAGTGCCTGGGCATTAGCAACGTTCAATATTCAAAAATCTTTTCTACAGAGTATAAGCTCATTTATCTCCTCGATCATAAGCGTGCGAACTGGGGGGTGGAGGCGGAGGCGGAGGTTGCAGCTTCCCATCTACGGAAATTATGTAACTTTTACGAGCAGAATTGGCAAAAATTTGGGCAAAAAATGGAGACTGCTGATTGAGGTCATTGAGTATGCAAGCTCTCAATGTAAGTATTTCTGAAATTATAGCAGTCCATTAGATGCAAGAATTGTGAACGTTTCTGTTTTTCATGCAATTTGATCATGAGTGCGTTTTGCATCTCGATTTCAACAATCACGCATTCGGGCATTGCGTAATTTTTTTCGGGCAAGGTCACCGTACCCCCCCCCCCCAAAAAAAAAGTCTGAAGCCTGTACGCCCATGTCCTCAATCACCTCATGATGGTGAAAACAGGCCTTTCTTTTAAGTTACATATTTCCGATCAAATGGTAAGGAATGTGTTATCTCACAGCAAACGTCACTTCAAGATGGTCATTCCTTTTTCCAATGCTTCGCCCCTGTCCAGTACCAGCCAGTACAACTGTACGCCAACACTTCGCACCGTCCCCTCCCTACTATCCTTACCTTTGTCATTCAACATGACTTGCCCCCCTACACCACTCTTAGCTGCTGTCAGCCAACTGATCCTTGCCCCAGGGCTCCCGCGGCCTGTGTGTCTGGGACTGCCACGCCTTCTGGGACTGCTTGGGCCAGGACTCTCCTGAGCGGGCTGCTGTGTAAAAACACACATGATCGACTTATCGCACCGATCATAGGGATCATTTAAATTAACAGATACCTGTCAATCATCTATATAATTCATCAAAACTGGAATACATTCCGTCCGATCATCTCCCCCCCCCCCCCCCCCCCCCCGAAAAAAATTTCTTCCTCTCTTTTTTAAAAAATGTGTTTACCAACCCCTGAATTCTTCTTTTCTAACACCGCCTTCATTT
>Ga0126338_10001846_pt1 | contig 14121 bp, 27 predicted proteins | sample OrbCmetagenome_2_FD_92529 | JGI IMG/M metagenome (GOLD analysis project Ga0126338, IMG submission 92529) | Coral microbial communities from Petempiche,Puerto Morelos, Mexico - Orbicella C C metagenome | ecosystem: Host-associated > Invertebrates > Cnidaria > Coral | place: Petempiche,Puerto...
TACTTTTCCATCACGAAAGTGATTTTACTTGATTGACAGGTATGGGTGTATAAAAAACGCGCTTCTACTGCTTGGAGTTCACTTGACACGATGGATTGCAGCGAGGAGACTCCCCTGGTTGAAAACAAGACCACCTTGAAGAGAAGGAAGAAAACGAATCCATTTCCCAAGGAGTCAATCCCTGTTGTTAAGATGGAGGTGGAAGAAGAGAAAGAAGAATCTGATGATATTTTGATCTTGTTGATCAAAAAGACCATTGATACCATCATGTTGGAGGAAGCTGCCGAAATGGGGAATAAGATGGATAGGTACCGAGGCGCTTTGTCTCGGGGGATTTTGAAAGTGGCGGAGAAGATGGATGCAGCGGGAAGTCGCGTCAAGTTGCATAAATTGGTGGACGCCATGCGATTAGGGTGGAAAGAGTGGAAGACGAGTGGGGATGAGAAAGTGACCCTTGACACATTCATGAGAGCCATGGACAATGAACATTGGTTTACCTCGTGATTCAGTACTTTTTTGGGTGGCGTGTTGCGCTATTGACCAATGAGCGTCTTGCGTTTTTTACTATAAAACATTGCGGTGTAGTTGTTGTTTTTATCTTTTGATTCGAGATGTTGACCGTGTTGTACAGTAACAGTAACGAGATCGTTCATTTGATCGTATCGCCTTTGGGTTGCATCGATGAAGACAAAGGGGTCGGTGACCTGTTGGTGTTTGACATTTTGTTTTATGGTAAACCTGAGCACGACTGGACCATTCCTGAACTACTCCATCGACGTCCTGAGTGGGGATGGCAGATTCTTCCTTTGTTGAAATCTCAAGTGCACAGAACCTTTCTGTTCACCATCGATTGGTACTCCATGGTCTACATCAAGGAATTGGATGTGATTCGTTTTGTGCCGGCTGTTGTTCCGCCGGTCAGATTGAAGGACCGGTTCTGTCTATTGGCCACATCGAGTTTGACCTTCATGATGAGGCAGAAGATCAAGAAGATGGTGGAGCCCCTGACTCATGCCCGAGATATCTCTGTCAGACTGAGCGATAAACTGAATTGTCCGATTTCATTGGGGACTCCCGCTTATTTCAGGGAACTGACTGAAAAGATGGAGGACTTGCTGGTGGAATTGATGACGGAGAAAGAACAGTGCGACCTTGTAAATAGTTTCAATCACTGTTTGATGAACGAGGATGACTAAATGGTGTAGTGGTCAGCACGTTGGGCTCATAACCCAAAGGTCCCAGGTTCGAATCCTGGTTTAGTCCCTTTTTTTGTATAAAAAACAGTGATGTGAAATAAAAAAATCATTTTTTTGTCAGCATGGCTAGTGCATGGTATAGTCTGTGCGAGTGCTGCGAGCTTTTATATGCGAAGTATGAAAAGAAATATCCCATTCCCTCGTTGATAGGGTTTGACCCCGAACAGGTGTTTTTGGAGACGCATGTCGAAGAGGATGTCTGGCGTTTTGTCGTCTTCATATTGTGGTTGAAACGACAACCCATGCCAATCGCGTGGTACTCTATCATAAGACGAGAACACCCCGAGCTGATTAGACAAGCTCTGTGCCAATTGTCGACATTATGAGTAAGAAAAAGAAGATGGATCGGTATGCCAATTTGGTGAGGTCGTACAAGGATCTCAGTGTCCCAGGAAGTCTGGGAGGCGTGACGCATTTTGCCAAAGCCCGAGGATTACCCATTGGACAGGTACGCAAGCGATTGGAAGCCAGTTTGGGCTACATGCTTCACAAGCCCATGCGTCATCGTTTTCGTACTGTACCGGTCATAGTTTACGGTATCGACGAACAATGGGTGGCAGATCTCATCGAAGTGGGGAACATTGGCAAATCGAATCGAGGGTACAGGTATCTATTGACGGTGGTGGAAGTGTTGTCAAAGTACGCTTGGGTGGAACCGGTCAAGTCAAAGACTGGCAAGGACATGACGGCTGCCTTCGAGAAAATTTTGAAACGCAGTGAGGGCAGGATCCCTCGCAAGTTGCAAACCGACGACGGCAAAGAATTTTACAAGACCTTTCAAGTCTTGATGACGCGAAAAGACATTCGTCATTTTTCCACCAGTGGTGATACCAAAGCCAGTGTGATCGAACGATTCAATCACACCTTGAAGAAACGCATGTATCGATATTTTACGGTCAAGAACACGTTCAGTTATTTACTGGTCTTGAAGGATTTGGTGTTGGGATACAATCGTTCCTATCACCATAGTACAAGATGCTGCCCGAGAAAGTCAACCTGGGTAACGAAGAGCAGGTGTGGAAGAATCTGTATGCGGATCGACTGTAAGCCAAACGTGTGCCACCCGAGTTGAAAGTGGGGGATCGGGTGAGATTGAATAAGAAATATCGCCTATTCAAGAAAGGGTATTTACCGGGTTGGACTGAAGAAGTGTTTGTGGTGGCTCGTGTTGTGCCGGGTGTGATTCCTACCTATAAGATTAACGAGTGGGATGGAACACCTCTGAGCGGTACATTTTACGCCCAGGATTTGCAGAAAGTGACAGTGAAGGGCGACGATCTATTTCACATGGAAAAGATCATTAAACGCAAAGGGGATAAAGTCTTGGTTCGTTGGAAAGGTTGGCCAAACAAATACGACACGTGGATTGAGAAAGGGGCATTGGTCAAGTCGAGATGAAGGAGTTTTATGTACAATTGATCAGCAGTTCCAGTACCACGGAATTCCCCTCCAATCAAGCCAACAGTTTCAAGAACTGTTTGTCTTACCAGATCCAATTGAAAGAAGAAGGATGGAAAGTGGGTTTGAGTAGTATCTCTTACCCGGTCCCACCCTTGCGACCTCATCAATCACCGCCTCGCCGACCACACCTCTTCGAAGATGATGACGTCTTGTTAGAATTCGATTGGACCATGGAAACCTTCCAACGTAGTTCCAATGGTCTCTGGTTTCCGTTGGTCTACCGCAATGGATTTTACATCAAGGGGGCCGACCTGCACAAGGACCAGGTCAAAGTCACGAGTGGTAAATCGCTCATGCGATACTTGGTCAATCGTTTCCAACATCGTCTGACTGAGTACATGGAACGTGGCAATGAAACTCTATGAGCTCCCAACGGTAAAAAATACTACCCCGTGTTTCGTTGGGAAGGTGATTCTTTGATCATTGACAACACCGATATGTTCCTCAATCAAAAAGAAAGTGAAAATAGATTGTGACCCAAAGTGTGGTTCGGTCCTAAGTTGGTCAAGAAGATGAAGTGGGTGGAAAAGACTGGAATTGATGATTACAAATTGACCAATCACGTGGTGAAACTCTTCAAAGACAACAAAGTGCCCACCAATTTCAAACTCGATTGGGTCAATCAAAACAACGCTCATTCCACTAATTTTTGGAACATCAGAGACGATGGCTCCTTACAGCTCAGTTCCTATTGCAATTGGCACTTCGACTATCTGGACGAGCTCTATGAACAGAGCTATGGTGGTAACGTGACCATCAGTGAGACTCTCCGTCCGCCCATGTATGTCTATTGCAACGTGGCGCAAAGTACAGTGATGGGGAATCAAGTCACCGATCTCTTGAGAGAAGTCCCCCACGATGAGAAGAAGATGAGCTTTGAACCTGTTAACATCCAATATCTACCGGTGCACAGTGACGTGTTTGACATTATTGAGACGCAAGTGGCCGAGAACGACGGTGAGTTGGTGAAATTTCCTTCAGGAGTGGTGACTGTCACTTTGCATTTTAAACATGACGGATTTTTACGTGAGTCTACCGAGCCACAGTAGTAAGACCGAGTATCCCAAGAACCGATCCAATCATTTCAAGATTTGTCTCCCTCATCCTTTGAAAATGGAAGGCGTGAATTGGAAAGTGAGACTCAGTAGTATCTCGTTACCAGACCCCAAGAGTCAACTACCTCCCTTGTTGCAAGGGGACGATGTGATGTTTGAAGGCTATTGGTTTGTGGAAGACACAGTGCAATTGAACAACCGACACAATGCTGACGGGGCGGATTTCAAACCCGAACACCTTCGGACAGGCGATTTGTCCAATCTGATGGGTGTGGAATTCATGAAGACTGTCAAGACTTTTTTTGACACCACCGTGATTGAAAAGAGGCTTCGAGCGGGTTACCTGTTCACGGATAAAACGACCAAGAAAAGTAATCTCTTGAATTTCCAATTCGAAGGCGAAGATTTTGTCATCGACAACACGAATGTCAACCTGAGACTCTTCCGAGGTCATTACTATCCGCAAATCTACGTCAACCTGGAACTGGGTATCGACATGGGATGGTTTAAGATGAATGGAAACAATGTGGATTTGGGACCGAATTTGTCCATGGAACTGAATAACAAAGAACTGAAAGTACCAGCTGCTGTCGACATCAACCGACTTACAGGCGCTCCCTATTGGCAATTCACACCCGACAAAAAGAGAGTTCAGTTAACCCTAACCTTTAACTGGGGGTTCATTAACCTCAACACGTTGTTCAAGAACGTGACGGGCTCAAGCTCGTGTTCGTTGATGATTTACTCGGATGTGGGGAGTAGTGGTGTGGTGGGGAATCAAGTCACGGATCTGTTACGAGAAGTGAATTACAGGCGAGAAGGCAAAGGATTCCAGTATTTTGAACCTCTCCATGTTCAATATATTCCAGTACACAAAGATTACATCGACATTATAGAGACACAAGTCGCGGAGACCACTGGTGAATTGATGAAATTTGGAGCAGGCAATACCATTGTCACTCTACACTTCAAACAAGAATGAGAGGCGGTGCTTTGACGCGTTTCAAACCCGACGGTCAAATGGGACGAGGTTTCTTACGAGACTTTTTGGGATCCAGTTTATGAGAAGGATGGCAAGGTTTAAAAAAGGGCGGACCCATGGGATTACCCAACATTGTGGGTAGCATTCCAGGCGTGAACGCAGGTGGGAGACGAGCCATTAAACGCAAAGCCTTGAGCGAAATCAACCGAGCAGCCAAACGCAAGTTGGACAACATTTTTGGAAAATGAATATGAATCCTATTTATTTGAGACGCGTTCAACGCATTCCACCCATCATCAGTGAGTTTACTCGAGGAAGAAGGAGAAGAGTACAAAAGGGAGGAGCCTTCTTACCACACCGCAGACGAGGTCTAGACCCCACTTGGGTATGGAGCGCTCTCAAGAGAAGACATCGACGAGGACCTAAGCGATGACGATGATGGACATTGTCCCTCTCCCTGGTTCGGCTGGGGTCAAGAACCCCATGTTGAATTTGTTTCAGGTACCACCCATGGACCTGAGTATCTCAAATTATGGGATGGTACCTATTCATCCTTTCACCACAGGCATCAACCTGATCAATTTTCAGATCGATCCGCAAGAAGATTACATCGATTTGTCTCGCAGTTACTTCGAACTGGATTGGAAAGTGCAGAAAGCAGCAGGTGGCGATGCCGTGGCAGCCGAAAACACGTTTTTGGTCAACAACATTGCTCACTCCCTCTTCAAACAGATCAGCATGCGACTGAATGGTACGCTCATCAGTCCTCAGACGGATACCTACCATTACAAAGCTTACTGAATTTTGACAGAGATGATGGAGACACCATCTTGAAACCTCAAGGCTGGTTCAATCATGTCAATGTGCCCAATACCTTGAGAGCCACTCAACTGACTTTGACACACAATGATTTCAAAGCTCTACCCCCCGAAAGACAAGACCTGGTGCGTGAGTTCAGAACCCAAGCCGCTAGCATAGACAGTATGACTCGCACTTTCAGCTTTGTACCCCACATCAAAGTGTTTCACCTCAACAAACTCTTGATACCCAATGTGTAGATTGGTATCCAAATGTACTTCAATTCACCGGATGTGTGGATGTGGCAAATGGATGGCGCTGTGGCCTTCCGTATCGATTCCAGAGACATTAAAGTGAAATTGTATCTTTGCCAAGTGAGACTCAACCCCTCTGTCTACAGAGAATTGATGAATGACATGGGTAGTGGGAGAAACATGGTCAGCTATCCCACGGTCAGAAGCTAGATCAGGACCTACAACATCACCTGAAACGAGTTACATTATGAAATTACCAACCCGTTCCAGAACCGGTTACCCAACATGCTAGTGGTGGGATTGGTGACTTCCACAGCCTTCAACGGAGCCGCCGACGAGTATCCCTTCACATTCCAGCAATTTAATCTGACCAGCATCAAACAAGTGGCGAGAGGAGAAACCTATCCCTATCAAGCCTTGGAATTGCTACATGACAATGGAAGTAAAGACCTGAGAGGCTACAGGCAATTTCTACAAGCCACAGGAAGTTTGTGCAAGAGCAAAGGAAACATGGTGAGAGCAAAAGATTGGGGACGAGGTAAAGGATGCACTCTGTTTGTATTTGAGAATGCAGCCAACGGTTGCCTGGACAGTCCAGTGTTGAACCCCAAGCTGAGCGGTGAGTTGCAGTTGGTGTTTGACTTTGGAGCCGATCAGGGTGCTAACGTCACCGCCATCATCTATGCTGAATTTGAAAATCTCCTGGAGATCAATAGCAACAAGACCGTGCAATACGACGTGTACCAAGTCTAAAATGGAAAAAGTCAGTTTGAACAATGTGCAGTTGGATGTGTTGGCCAGGAGTCAACCCAGTTTGAAACCCTATTTTTACGGCACAGTGCCTTACGATCGTTTACCTGAGAAACCCAACAAGAAAGGACCCACAGGTCACATCGTCAACACGGACCCTCAAGGCCAACTGGGTCGACATTGGATTGCGCTATGAACGTTCGAGGACGCTTGCAAGATCATGGATAGTTATGCCCTTCCATTGGACACCTACATGACCACTGAACCTTTACAGAGGTGGTTGGATCAACATTCGAAGTTCAACATACACAACGGCAAGAGTCTGCAATCGCTTTACAGTCAGAGTTGCAGCGATTACGCTTTGATGTTTTTGATCGATCGATCGAAAGGTCATGACATGAACACGTTTCTATGTCGTTTCAGTCCTCACGATTACGTACAAATGATCATAAAGTGGGACAAATGTTAAAAAAATTGATACACAAAGAGCTGAATTGGGATCAAGTATGTCAATGTGATTACGTGCAAGACACTTGTACCTCTCGTTGCGGTGTAAGACATTTATTGTAATAAAGTTTGAAAAAAATGTATATGAAACGAACTCCTCTTTTTTCTCATCCATATGGGACTTGACCATGGAACGATGCGAAGCATTTTCATTCAACACACCTTCTAGCATGATGGTGGTGGGTCCGTCAGGATCGGGTAAAACGGTCTTCACCACCAAATTATTGGTGGACAATCTCGATTTGTTCGAGACACGGCCCAAACACATTTATTACTGTTACAGTTCCTAGCAAGACGGATTCAAACTCATGAAAGAGTATGGGGTGAAATTCCATCACGGCATTCCCGACTCCGATCTCTTACCCATCTGGTTTCCCAAGGGTGGCTTACTAGTGTTGGATGATCTCATGGAAGAAAGGAGACAACAACAAACGGGTCTTGGATCTTTTCACCAAAGATTCCCACCATCGAAACATCACTGTGATCTATTTATCGCAAGACATGTTTCCACCCGGTAAATTTTCCAAGAGCATCTCAAGAAATGCCCATTATATCGTGGGATTCAAGAACCCTAGAGATCAACTGGGGATGCGAAATTTGTTGTTACAAGCCTTTCCTTCGTGATGGCAAGATGTGCAAGACACCTTTCGAAAGGTGACTGATCGACCGTTTGGTTATCTCTTGTTGGACTTACATCCCAAAAGCCACGACAATCAACAGATTCTCAGTCATCTCCTAAAAGAAGAGGGCTGCATGCGAATGCATCAGTTGAAGTGAAGATGCTGCGCAGTGAAGTCAAATGGTTTCCGCGATTCCTAGCCATTTGTCAATCGCAATTTGACTGGTGCATGAGTGAGCGAGATGTGGAATACCAACCCATGAAACAGGTCTTGCAGTGCACCGGTAAATGCGAAGTGGAAGCCGTTTTAAACGGATATAACGACGATAATTTCACAGATCACATTCAATATAAACTGCTGTTGGCACAGACTGGTGGCTCGAGAAAAGAAATATACCAACCTTCTACAATGAGTAGTTTATCTCCAGCCGGCGTGGGTACAACTCCCAGTATCATCGCCCAAGCCTTACCTTCACCTCTTTCACCGCTGGAGGATATCAACTTGGCCTACGTTTACAACGACGACTTTTTGAGCCACTACAGTCAAAGTTTGAGTCCGGGAGTGGGCACGTCCACTATGCCACCCCTAATGAATACACCCCCCGCTGGTGCAGGCACCGCAGGACCTCGTCCTCTGGCTCAAAGTACGCCAATACGTAGTCCCTCGGCTCATAGTCCACGCTCCACGGGTAGTGTGGCTGGCATAGGTGCGAGTCCTCCCCCAGCCCAAGCGGGTCCATCGGGTTTTAGCACTCGTCGAGACGTACCAGGTAGAGCTCCTACACCACCCGGACGAGGGTATATGGCTCGTACAACCACCGGTAGAACCACCATGGGATACAAGACACCAGCCAGACGAGGTCGAGGTGGCAAGCAACCCAGACGGGGTCGAGGTGGGAAGAAACCCAGACACAGTTTCGGCGGTCCAGGTAGAGGTAGAGGTGGTCCTGGCAGAGGCGGTCCTGGCAGAGGTGGTGCAGGAGGCGGTGGTGGTGGAGACGATGATAATGACGATGACGACGAAAGCAGCGCTGTTTCCACACCCAGACGCATGGATCAAGACAGTTTACAACATCAATTGCAAATTTTGTTGAACGATCAATGACAAACCGCTCGAGGACAACGCATCGCTGGTATCACCACCACATACAAAGACAGAGGAAGACCCCAAGTGACTCGCAATTCAACCAGTGTCTCGAACTGAACAGGGATGACGATCGACGTCAGTTTACTCAACGGTGCTTACAGAAATAGTGTGGAAGAGGAATCCTTGTCGCGATTGGATGGATTGTACAAATATTATCATCGACAATGGTGGTATCGGAAACAAATGTTTTACCATTTCAAAATGTGGTTCTGTTTTCTCAATCGACTGGCCTTACTCATGGCCTTGAGCATGATCATAGGCGTGCTTTGGGAACAACATGTGGTTGTGGCCATCTTAACTGCCTTAGGAACCTTGGTCAAGGGATGGAATGATTTCAAGAATTTTTCCATGAAGATGGACATGAGTCATTTCGCGTTCACCATGCATGAAAAGACCTTGATCGAATTGAGAACCTACGTGCGCGGGTTTCCCTTGGATGAGTTCGAAGGCTTCCTCATCAAGTTGCAAACTATGGACGACACCATCACGGATTTGACCCAACCCATCAAGGACGCCCACGTCAAACAGGATGACCTGAAATTTCGTTACATTCCTTACCAAAAAGAGCATAAATTAGAGGACCCAGCTGCATGAGGGTTCATTGTTCGCCATGAAACAGAAGGGTGGTAACCTACCCACGTCCCTCCTCACTACCACGGGGCTCGCGCTCATGATGAGAAGACGTCAGAAGAGAAAGAAACAGAAAGGCGGTGTCCTGCCTTTGGCCGCTCTGGTGCCGGCAGGCATCGCACTGGGTAAAGCCGTGGGCTTGGGGGCAGCTTCCGGAGCAGCCAGTTACGGAGCCAAAAGAGCCTTGCAAGCCATTGGTAAGAAGAGAAAGAAACAACAAAGTGGAGGGAACATCTTTGCCAGTGCCACCAAAATGGGCTACACCTTGGGAAAATGTAAGGATTACCGATGCATGGGTTTGACAGACGCGGCTCAAAGCACCTACCGTCATTGCAAACAACCTTGGCTCTATAAAAAGCGATGAGGAAAAGCCTCAAGTCATTCAATACCATGAATGCTGAACTTGAAGCTCTATACAGATCCTTAATAAACAGTCCTCAGAGACTTCAAGACCAGTACAACAAGAAACACAGTGTCCTTAACACCGGTGAGTTGCCGTCCACGGTTACAACGCGTAGGAAACGCAAGAGAACTCCCACCATGGCAACACTTTTCAAGAAAGAGATAGAAAAAGAATGAAGAGGCATTGGTACGAAGACAAGTTCGGAGATTTGAGAAAATTCATAAAGAAACCTCAAAAGAGAGCGCCCACCAAGAGTCGAGCCAAACCACCTGTCTGTTTTAATCGTAGAACCACCCTCTTGAGTTTATTGAAACGCATCCCAGCCGTCAAGACACCCTTGGCTAAGATGATGGGATGAAATAAAAGCTCAGTCTTCACTCCAACCACGTTCAAAAATGGCAAGACGACGACGTAAGCTGTCCAGGCTCTCCCGACCCAAGACACCGCAACGAGGTGGAGACAAAGTGTTGGGGGCAGCGCGGTGGTTGACCAACCTTTTTGACAAACAGGTTCAAAAGCACCGACCCAAGTTGGAACGTGCCATTTGCAAAATACCCTTTCAATCCACCCTCAAACCTGTCAAGAAAAAATGCAAGACCACGTTGCGTGTTCCAGCGGGTGCGAAAGTGGTGGAGTCGATTCAAGGCATAAAAGACTTCACTCCTCGCTACTGATTCAGAAAGAGACGATGAATCGATTATGGCGACAACGTCCGTTCTTGACCAGTATTCTCCAAGAAGCCAATCGTTTCAAACGTCAAGAGATGTTGAAACACGCCAAAGCCGACCAGATCGATGCTGTCAGTGAAATGGTCTTGAATCTGTTGAAAAGGAGAATTCCCATCAAGCCTCAGACGCTTCGAAAACTTCAACGCCATAAGAACGTGTTGCGCGAAGTGGGGAAGCGCAGAAATTCACTGACATCTGTTGGATCAAACAGGGAGTGGATTCTGGCAAGGTTTGAAAGAGTGTTACGGAGCATGTCGTTAAAGACTCGAGATGCAGATGGTTACCCCTTGCAGGGCATCGATGTGGTGCCTGAACGTGTGAGCGAGAACAGAAAACGAGTCGATGTCAAAGACAACCTGTCGAAGCTCATTGGGTTGTTACAAGAAGCCAATCACAGAGAAGAACAACTCAAAGTAGTCCACGAGCGTCTGTTAAGAAAGTATTGAGCTCTCGAACAGGAACATTTGGCTTTAAAATACGGTAACAGGTGCGACGATTGCATACGAGTCCAAGACGACGTGGAAGACGTCATCATCCCCTGCAAGACCTGCGCCAACCCCGACGAAACCATCAAGAGTCTGCAATTGAAATTGGAAAAAGCCCACCAAAAAGCAAGTTACTGGCAAGACTGTTTTGAAACCGTGTTGCAATATGACAGAAGAGGTCATGATGGTGGCGGTCAGTGAATTCGAACGTTTACAAGATTACTACAAAGGACAGATTCCCCAAAGTGCCCTGTTAAACAAAGCAGCACGACTAGGCGCTGAAAAACAATTGATCTTAGGGAATCCCACCATTCCCGACGGGATTGCCGTCAAGATGGCCAAACCCTTGGCTTGTAAACAGACTCAATTGACCAAACGGATTCACACAGGAGGTGCCCCACGGGCTGGCGTGGGTGCCCCTGCACCGGATGAAGAAGCCCTGGACAGTCCCTTGGAAAACTTGTTGAAACAAGTTATCAAAAGTCAAACCCCCGCCAGGATCAAGAAAGAGGTGTCAACACCAGTGGTGGCTGGTCCCTCGGGGATCAAAAAGGAAGTCAAACTGCGACGACTCTTGCCCGAAAAACCCAAGGCCGGTAAAAAGCCTGCATCAGGTAGTAAACCTAGCCTAATACCACGACCCATACCTCCATCAAGTGGTAAGAAGCCCAAATCGGGTGGTTTGAAACAAAGCGTTTTGAGTGGAGCCAAAAAAGGCTTTTTAAAGAGCCTTGGTCAAGATCCCAAATCAATTGACGACGACACCGACGACGAAGAGGGTGGTTACAGCCCCAAGAAAGTCACCAAGAAACCCCAGAAGTGCAAACCCACAGCGGCTGAACGCCTGAAGCCTTGGGAAGAGTGGGAAAGACCCAGTCGGCGACGTCTTGGCTATGACACGGACTAGAGCCAACAAGACCAGGACCCGCAAAAAAGCAACGCGGCTATGGCTTTGACATTCAGAAACTGTTGAGTAAGACGGGGATCGAATTTCATTGGCCGGGGTATCAGTACATGGGACCGGGCACCAAACTGAAAAAACAACTCACCCGAGGAGATCCTGGCATCAATCGTTTGGACCGACTAGGCAAACAACACGAGATCAATTACAGTCAAGCCAAGAATATACAGGACAAGTGGAAAGCCGACACCAAGATGATCAAAGCTATTGACAGGTTACCCGGTAGAAAGACCATGACAGAAAGGGTGGTGAAAAGAATCATGCAAGCCAAGAAACGATGGAAATTGTAACTTTTTTTAATCACGTTTTGATTAAAGATACATGTGTTCACTTATTTTGGGCTTTCTTCTTCTTTTCGGTGTTCAAATAAGCCACTCTAAAATTGTTAAAGATCCCTTTATCCACGCAATCGTAAAAATAACTGCAGTTGGCAATGGCCACTATATTGGACATATGCTCCTTATCAAACATAGATGCAAAGCCTTGACATTCCAGGCAATGGGGACAGCGGCAGGTCTTGACCACACAAGCCCGAGTCACCACCTCCTCATCGTGGATGGCACACTCCAGCAAGTGATCCAAAAAATGGTGAAAGGCATCCCCTTTCTTATCCCTCTCCACGCGCAAATCGTAGCGGTAACACATCTCAGACAGATTGTTGTAGATCAGACCCAGGGACAGGCGAGCGGCTACATCCTCCCACTCGTAGTAGAACCTTTTCTCAAGAGGCGTCCAAAAGACCAGACCCATCAAAAAGACGTGATGACACATGGCACAGGGCGTTCAACCCGGGCACATTGACGGCCACGCATAGCCCATGGATCTCCTTCTGCGTCATAGGAATGCGCGAGACCACCTGATGCTTCAAGAAACACAGATCAATGAGATCCATGTCCTTCTCAGAAAAGTGATCGTTCTGAATCACGTGATCGTGAACGCAAGTCTCAATACGACATTTGGGGCAAACCAAGCACCCACCGTTCGGTGGTTCCCTCAGACAGGACTTGTGCACCCCCTCTTTGCAGCATTCCAACAGGAAGAGCTTTTCACCGTCCTTCAAGTTGGATTGAGAACACGCTACAAATTGAATGGAGTGATCCACAGGATTAAACCAAGCCATTTTTTTCTGAAAAAAACATTTTAATGAATATTCAATAACCTTTTACAGGTGGGACATGTGTCATTCCCCTAGTGGGACGACGCCCTATTTTTCAAACAAAAAACTGTGTGCCATTAATCGTATCTATTCTATAATAAATGAAAGACTTCACATGATTACATCGTCTGATAGCCTGATCCAAATTAAACACCAAAAAGGCCCTTCTCTGTTGACCTGATGTGTCTACATACTTTCCATACCATTTACAATCACAATGTTCATTCACCCCAGGTTCGCATGGAATCAACAGAGGTTTACACAAAACAGATCCTATCTCCCATTTCATTTTCAACGCGTGAAACTTTTCAATCTCCTCGCATAATTTCTTTCTTTTTTCTTTCTCCACCTCATCTAAATGTTCCTGACTTATTTTCAAATCCACAATTCTAGACGCAATATGCCATGGCAGTAAATCCCAGTAGCTCTCAATTTCTCGACTCAATTTTACTTTGGTCTTCACATCCATTTTTTCTAAGGAAAAAAGATGGTTAAATTTTCTTTAACGTCATCTATGAAATGTAAAACTTGTTGCAAACAATTACCTAACATCACCGCTCGACCGTTAAGAACCAAACACTTTTTCATGATAGACGGTGTCAGACGTTACATTCACATCCTTCCAATTGACTCCGTTACAAATAAAACACTTAAAAGGTCGACATCTCACGTGACCTAGGTTCCATTTACATTTCACGTGATGATACATTCGAATTAATTTACAGTTCTTTTTGTTCATCTGACACCATGTCCAATCGTTCCTGTCGCAACTTCAAATCGAGAATGAAAGTCTCTCAAGTTACTCTGGTTTACAAAAGTGGTGATGTAACTGACCCAGGAAACTATAGGCCCATTTCAACTCTTTCACCTTTCAGTAAGGTATTTGAAAAATTAATTTATAATCAACTATATGATTTTCTGGAAAAACA
>Ga0126338_10001847_pt1 | contig 14119 bp, 3 predicted proteins | sample OrbCmetagenome_2_FD_92529 | JGI IMG/M metagenome (GOLD analysis project Ga0126338, IMG submission 92529) | Coral microbial communities from Petempiche,Puerto Morelos, Mexico - Orbicella C C metagenome | ecosystem: Host-associated > Invertebrates > Cnidaria > Coral | place: Petempiche,Puerto...
ATACAAGAAGACAATTCCTGTAACGCGGCGATAAATATTTCACGGTCAGTTGAAACCGTACTTGTGGAATGGAAAGCTTGACTGGATTGCTATGCTAAGAAAGTGACTGAACTGTTTTTAATATTAGGGAATTTGGTCTGCGATTATCGTATTAGAGGCTCCTTTCTGAAGAGGATAATCCCGTGAATCTGTTACATCAGAGTGATTTTAGGAAAGCTATCATAAAGCAACACCGGATCACGATATACATCAAAAACTCAACTGGACATTTCTTTTTCTTTTCACAGCTAGACCAATAACGACGACGACGACAACAACAACAACTAGCTTTATTTGCATGACCATAAATACATACAATGTTGCAAAAGCTTTTGTAAACTAAAACTAAAATAGGAATGATTTTCGTGAAAAAATATAAAGGTCATGATACAGCAATCAAATTATCGCTTTGATTTGAAAGAAAAAAATGCGCAAATCAAAGCAAGACGAAATGAATTTTGCTAACTGAATATTAACATAATGATTTGGAGAAGTCATAAGTTCGCAGACGGCTTGTAACAACAAAGATTGATGGGGTCTTTACCTTTCAAAATTTTGAAGTTAAGCATATGGTTTCCAGCTTAGCTATATTTAGAGACAAAATGGCTTTTTTCCTACGAAGCGGAGGCGTTAAAATCATCAAACAAATTAACAAGCTTGCTGATAATTCTCTCATTGGTTATTACTGAATTGACAGCGGAAATGGCACTTAGAGCCATCGTCAAACCAATAACGAGTTCCAGACTGACGAAGGGGCCGTTCCTTCAACAATCCATGTACCGGCACCAAGGCCCTGTCCAAACTACGGCGAAGAAATTTGAAAACGGAGGTTTCACTATATAAAAACGCGGCTTTAATTCCACGGTTAGGCTTGCCGTCCACACTATTAAATCCGTCACGAAAACGGAGCTTTTGGAAACGCTCTTCAAACCGGAGGAATTTGAAAACGTCAGCTATACGTGTAAGTCCGTGGTTTTAGTGTGGACGGAAAACAGTTTGAAAACGGAGCTTTTCGAAAACGATAACATTGCGATAATAGTGTCATTTCCCCGCCCGAGCCACGTTTTCCTCAACCACAAATCCAAAATGACCTCCATGTTATTGTTGCGTTTTCAAATTCCTCCCGCGTAGTGTGGACGGAAAACATTTGATGCGTTTTCGGAGTGAAATCTCCGTTTTCAAATTTCTCCGTTACAGTGTGGACGCGGCCTTAACCTTATTCATACCTGAATTGGTCTTCTGGGACCAGGAGAGGGCGAGCTTTTGAGGCCCTCGCGCTGAATCTTTAAGAGTTTTCAAACAATCACAATGAAAATGGATGATTTGAAAACGTCTAAAAATATTTCCTTTAGTCCCGTAACATAAAACGATGACTCCGTGTAACGTAAAGTCGATGTCATTATTTCTGAACCACCGCCATCTTGATTTTCATGATTTTTGCAAAACATTAGAAAACCAACAAAAATGACTAAAAAATTGTTAAAAATGTTAAAGAACGTTCATGTTGTCTAAAAAATTTAAATAAATAAAAGATTCTGGAAGGAAGTTAAAATTTCAGAAAATTGAAAAGTTCAAAAACATGTCTGCAAAAATACAGTTCTCTAATTATGAGCATTATGAGCAAGTTGGCGAGGGCCTCAAAAGGTCTCCACGGACAAAATTGCCACAAAGATTACTTTGCGGTAAATACATTTTCATACAAATTAACTTAAAACGAAACAAAAACAAGATTCATGTCGACGCGACAGAAAACTGGTTTAGCTGAGTACAATCCAGTTTTGACCGTTCTTAAACCGTTTTGTCCAATTGTTTCTTTTGTGTGTTATAGGTTTAAAACCATTGCATATAGAATTTACAGTGAATTATGTAACTAAAGTCCTCGACCTAAACCTCTGAAGATCTCTTTGTTAATAACATTCCGTCAAATGAAGACATGGCTGATCATAGCAGTTATACACGCAACTTATAAAGCAGTCGTGAAATTAAAGCCTGAAAAAAAGATTAGGCTTGAACGGGATACGAAATCACGAGCTCTGCGATACCGGTGCAATCACTACCAACTGAGCTATCAAACCAACCTTGGGAGCTGGTCACGTTGTAAGTTCGTAAGACATCATGTCTTCATATCTTTCTCCGCAGTTCAAATATATGATCTTTCATATATTTACTTGCATTCCGTCAAATATTGCTTTACTGGTTTTGAATTCGACAGGCAGGAAATTAAATCCTGTTCTCGATGATTTATGATTTGCATTCCTTTATGGAAAAACCTATAACCCAATCTGGATTAGTCAAGACCCGGAAAAATACCAGCTGTAATCTTTTTTAATTAAACTTGCTCTCAGAGGTTTTTTTTTTTCTTAAAAAAGGGTTTACATTTACTTAAAGCAAATCTAACTGTGCTGTTCAAAGGCAAGTTTCAAGTTTACAGGTATGTAATTTGTTAACATATTCTTGTACGGGTTCAGATACGGGAGGCAAATATTCCAAAAGGGAACACTATAAAAGTCCCATACTAAATTGTTTCATTTCAGTAAACATTTATTTCAAGGTCATGCTGGGTGCAACCAAGAGACACTGAAGTCCGGTGAACTGTAAATGAATTTGCACAGCTCATGATTAACCAGAATATAGCAAGAGAATGAAATCTCTGAATCCGATAAACCAGATTTTGCAAAAAGTGGGAGTTATTGGGTATGATCCGTTCCATGCTCTAATGTTGGAATCCTATGGCTAGATGTCCTAGTTGTCAAGGCAAAGTAGCTAAATTACGTATGACACAAACCTCGTAAGTTTTTGACAAAATACGAGAATCTTTCAAATTTATAGTTTCAAACGATTTCAGTGCTAATCTTGTCAAAGACTTTCAGTTGACAAAATTTTACTGGGGGACTCCGGGATACAGGATGGCAAATCAATTTTAGTTGTATGATTACTTTAAAGTAGTTGGTAAATTATATACGATAAGGTTCATTAAACTTGAGTCAACTCTTGTCATTAGGGGAGTATTCACTTAGAGTCTCAGCTAATTTAGTTTAAAATTTCGTCAAGCTGTAAGAAAGATAAGCATCTCCAGGCGTGAATAGAATTCCGTTCGAGACAGGACGAAACGTCAAGATCCCTCAGAGTTACAGAATATTTGCCCATAAAATAGTCTCGACTTTTTTGCGACGCAAATGAAATTGAACACTATTGATTTGATCATTATGGAATGCAGAAAGTCTGATAAGTCAAGGAATGACACAAAAGAATTTTTATCCCCTTTGATTACGTTGTCTGCAAATATGGTGATTCCCTTGGAATAGAAAAACATCATGTAAAACTCGTTGGAAACGAAATTCCTCCTACGTGCTCAATTAATAGAAGAAAGTCTCGCTAACCCTAATACCTTAATTTCTTTCTTGGCGCAGAACAGGGCTGTAAATGCGCCAAAAACGTTAAGAATAGAATCTTGAACTTTTCTAAGGAGATATATTACTGGGTCATAGATCTTTTATTGTTTCTTCTTTATACCTTGTACCTTGTGTCGTAAGATAGATTAGTCCAGATAGATTGCTTTGTAAACTGCAAGCTATAATAGATGTAGAACTAACTCAGTACAAGAACGTTAAGGATATATTTTACACGCGTGCTTGTTAGCAGAGAATCGCATCTAAAACAATGTGAAACAATCTGAGCTTTTTTGTGTGTTAATGTTAGATTACGTATACATGGAATTCTCAAGATAGATTAGGCTAGATAGATTGCTTTGTAAATTGCAGCTGTAATGTATGTAGTATTACATGAACGTTGATACATTTTGCACGCGTGCTTGATACCAGAGGCTCGCAGCTAAAACAAACTTTGTGAAACAATCCGAGTTTTTTTTATGTTGATGTTAGATCACCCCAATTTTCTAGACTATTTATGTACAGGAAAATTATCTCAGCTGACACTGAGGTTATTAAAAAAAAGGATTGTCAATAAGCTGAAGTTGTTTAGATGAAGATGAGTCGCCAACCTCGATAGTTTAGCAAAACAAAGATGTCTTGCTAACCAGACCTTAATTTCAGACAATGATTGTCGGGACACGCGAAGAATTTCTTCTTTGGCCGTATCTAAGATGGACCCTCAATGAACTTTCGTCAATGTTGCAAAAAGGCGTCTTATTATACAACGATTTTCAACATAAATTGTGAAGACTCTGAGATAGAAGAAAGGGCTGTAGAATGCAGATTTTGGGGCGACCATCCTTCCATAGATTTCTTCGTCTGGCATGCCTATTTTCAGAGCATCTGTGTTGGTCTACATTTTTTTAATCAACCCTAGGCGTAACATTCTTGGCTAGAACTCAGTTTCGGGGGGACCTCAGAGTGACAGACAGCTCAGTGGCTTAGGCAGTGACCTGCGTGGGCATTCAGGAAATTCGTTCCACAATTCATGGAGTTAACAAAAACAACAACAGTCAAAATGAACTCTGTATGGTGAAAAAACCTTTTACAGCCATTCTATGGTGACAGTTTTCCTTTTCCTTAATTAAAAAGACAAATTTTTAATAACATACAATTTAAATTTCATGAAAAGAAAGAAAGAAAAAAAAAAAACAGGGATTTAAAGTTTTCTGCAGGTTTAGAGTTTGAAAAACAAAACAAAAACAAAATTCAAGCCAAACTGAAAATCGCGAGGCCCAAATTTCAGGTATTTCCATATGGTATCCATTGCTATCTTTGCTGTATATCGTTAGCGTTCGTCACATGCCAGTGAATTCCTGTCATTGGCCCAATGCTGTTACAGTGCACAAAGCAGTTATTTAAGGTTTCCCTATGATCTGAGTTTTCTTACATGCTTTTTAAAGGTGGCCATGCTATAAATAGATGATGGCATGCAGTGCCCTCTTAACCCGATTTTATTTTTTTACCAAATGTGAATAGACAAAATGACTTTGTTCGGTGTAAAACATAAAAAAACGCGAATAGAAAGTTTCCTTAGCACTATTTATTGTCATTACGATGGGCAGAGCGCTTTTCCTTATGGACTTGCAGACGTTAACAATTACCGTCAATAAGGTCGTCAAATTGTGAAAGAACCTGTACCCCTCTCGCATAACACAAGCAAGCTGAAGATACACAAAATGCATCACAGGACTTGTTAATCCTCTGTCAGCTATTATCTGATTGGCTGACTGTCATACTGTTGTAGAAATAAAAAGAATTGTGCAAGACCTAGATTCGACAACGCTGAGGAAACACTCGCTCCTACGCACAGAAGCAAAAGCGATTCGGAATGGATCACTTTGTTTGTTGCAAGTGGCTGTTTTGAGAACCCGTCAAAATTTGCTCGCTGAAGCGTTTAGGTCCGTTACCAAGTTACAAGGCTTCAGCCAAGCTAGATGAGCACAATTAACAGTATACAGGGCAAACAATTCTCTAATCATTGTGTTTTCAAAACACTTGCCCAGCTTTTTTTTTTTTACTTCCGGCTGAACAGAGCTTCAGCTTTCCGACCGTGGAACTACTACAGTTAGTCATCACGAGTTTCCTATTATTAGTCCATTATCTTTTCTTCGCGTCAGAACATAAGTTAGCAATTACTCGTTGCTATTTTAAGTCACAGTGCACTTTACGGCCTATCAACATTTGATCTTGTTTCAATTAACGACTTGATACTTGAATGGTCGTATGCGAGGGGACCATTACGCGTGCCCTAACCACAGAATGAATGAAACGTGTCGCTAGTCGACTCTTCGCTTCTTTAACATTTAGCTTCTCTATCTGGCCTTTAAGTGCTGTTTGGTGTCTTCGTTCTGCCCATCAGATGCGCCTTCCGAGCGTTTAATTCAAGGCAGCGGAATTCCTTCACAATAGGCAACAGTGAGTTTGAAGTTTGCTCTGTTTATCACGAAGTGATCGTCATAGGGGACTGCGGGCTATTTTGGGTCCCAGCCAGTAATTCAGCAGCTCCTAAGAATGGTTGAAAGAACTCTAGAACTGTGATGTTTAACCATATTTAACCGAGGTATGCTACGAATCTGCCAGCTATTGGGGAACAGATAAACTGCAACGTTCTTGAGGGGCCATTGCATAGAAGATACTTATAAAATGTCACAATACATTTCTACACTCCCTTTCGATGGTTTATTCGACGTTTATTTAGACAAAAATAGATCAAATTTAGCCCGTTGTGGTGAGCTTTAGTTAGTCTCCCGATATTTACCCAGTTGATGTACTTGACAGGCACCAATTGTGACTTTGCTACAGTTTAATCTTGCTGCTAATGGATACATCTTTATTGTAGACACCTCGCGCGTTGTTTTTGACGCCTTTAGAATACCAAACCCCAGGGGCTATTATTGTTACAGACACCTTCATATAAATACAAACACAGGACCTGCAAAGTCTATTCCTGTACTATCTAGAGCTCGTTGCTGGTCATGTTATGTCCAATTCTGTGCTCTTGGGACACGGTACAAAAATCTCGATATGAACTCTTTTATTGGCCGCTAAACCATTTATCGCTGGGGCGCTCTTTTATTTGCACTCATTTTACAGATTTATCTTTGAGTCCAATACTTATCTTCGGCGTTATCTCGATCACCTTTATGACACTGCGATATTTTTATCCCGTTTTGTTTGACTTGGCCTTCAGTGCCCTAAAAAAAACTCGGGAAGTTTGTTGAAGTAATAAAGAGATGGAGGTGAAGGCTGCTGCTACACATGAAACGACAATGTTTTGTACTGTTGAAACCTAGCTTTTCCACAGCTCTCTTGCAAGTGCTGTTTCTAAGATCAAGCTGGATCGACTGAGGGCTGTCAAAAAAAACCGTTCTGATTACAGTACATAATTATTTGCATTCACTTCCCTCATCACGTCAAGATCGAGAGCATATTTTCGTTCCTGACACATGACTGAAATTTTATTCGTCTATCTATTGCCATTGTTGTTCCATCCGCACAAAAAAACATATCGCAACTCGTTAAATCCGCATACCATTAAGACACGCGCGATGGACGCGCGTGACGTGATGCGCATCATATCGCCCGCGATCACTCGAGTCGAGAAGTATTCAAGTTATGCCCGGCAATGTTTTTCAAATGCTTCTGCTTTCAATGCCTCTCTGTTGCATGGGCTACGTGAAACCATCGCTCGAGTCACGGATCAATCAAATACGCAAGGTCACACTGAGGCTTAATTATGCGAGCTCTTGTTAATAAATTAACAAAGGGAAAAATAAATTAACAATGGCAAACCGCGGGGAGGAAGTTTAGAGAAAACAAACATTCAAAACAAATAAAGGACTAGGGAATGTGCGAATATCAGGTGTTTTTGTAAACTTCAAGTCACGCTAACCTGTAAGAGCTGGTGGTTTTGCCGGCCTGTTTTATAATGTGTGGCGCATCTAAAATAGAGTGAGCCGCGGTGAGCCGTGCAAATCTGTGTCAACAGCGAGGTAACAATGCGAAACGTAATCCTAAATGCACACAGCTAAGAATGAAATACGAGCTGCTAAAGTCGGCTACGATAAACGACCAGTTAATATATAACCACATAACTGTTTTAATTCACCCCCCCGGGCAATACCCCAATGGGCTGGAGATCTGTAACATAACAGAATGGCAAAGGGATAACACAGTGAGGAATTCACACGTGACGACTTTATTTTTGAACAAGACAAGTTGAGGTTAGAGACAAAAGTGGTTACGATTTCTTGTAAGGTAACATGATCCAAGAACCTCTCGGAAGTACTGTACTTAACCAATAACCATTTTTTACTTAATCAGTATTTTCGTTAAATGCATACTTGTGAAAAACAATTGATTTAGCAATTACACTGTAAGCACTTTATGGTGCCGATGCAGACTTTCCTACATTCAGTGAAGCAAAGATTTTTTGTCACCCCGCGCCACACATCAAGGTCTCGTCTTTGTTTTTATTTTGTATTTGGGTCATTTTTTTCCTCAAAAGACGAGTCTTGTCTAAGCGACTTAGTTAAAGAGTTGGCGAAAAGAAGCGACAAGAATTTCCGGGGAATGAAAACTCTTCAATAGAATAGTGATTGATAAATAATAATCTACTAATTGGTTCGGCTTTTGGCACAACTAGCCAATCAAGACGAATAATATATCTTTAATTAAGCCATAATAGAGCGTAGACGTTTAATTGTGGTGCAGCGTGAATTTGTTTTTCCTCAAAATTAACACTGATTGGAAACTCGCTAACGATTGGTTTTCTGAAACAATGCTTTGCGCTTAAAATGAGATCCAACAAAAACAGAATGCCTTTGTCTCGCGAGAAGAATAGCTTTGACACCTTTCTTTGCAGGTAGTGTACTGCTAAAATACTGCGTCAAAACATTGTTTGGTCGGATGAAGTACTTTTTCCACTTGTTTGCCGATGGGCGCCTTTGGGACAGCTTAGTTGGCTGAATCTTTCAGAAGCCTTTTACGTGTGTATTTCCGGTGCCTTTTTTCGCCCACAATTTGCCTGCATTCAATGATTAAACTTGCAGAATTAACCCGTTAAATCTGTTGAGTTGTAAAGTCTTTTAGCTTCAGCAGACCTCTGTGATCGGATACACCGCAGTCTATGCGCCCACGGTTGTCAATCAAATGCGCGCACCGGTGTTGAGTTACTACCCCGTGCGCTAAATTTAGCGTAACAGATAACTTCACTATGAAGGGTAAATTTATGTACGCGTGAGTGCGTCTAACCTATAAAACATTGTGACACAAATTTTTTTGTTTCCCTCGAAGGTTTTTTGACGTCGTGGGCGCGATTTACATGACACAAGTGTGTGTGTGTGCGAGCTGGAAAGACACTGTGTTGGTCTTACTCATCAAAGCGATCCTAACCTGTTGGAGTTAAATATGCGAATGAAGGCAGTGTAATGTCTAGGAATCTTGAGCATTGTTCGTTGAATCTTGGCGTGTGGAATCGAAGATCTGTTAGTGGTAAATATTTTAGTGTTATACATCTGTGCGCAGTGAATTCGACGAACGACCACGGACATCTGACGGCGCAATTGAATTCCTACAAACTGTAAACGAGGATGTCCACTCGCCCAGCACAATTTGACGCCGAAACTGGCAGATCAGTTCCACCGAGCGCGACACAGGCGCGCTCGAGAAATGAAAGACGGCACGAAGGGAGCAGAGAAGGGCGAGGAGCCCATAGAGCTCGGATGGGAGCTAGTGAAGTGGAACCAACGGAAGTGAGCATTTCGCACAAAAAAGCGTACGGGAAGACGAGTGAAAAGGCTCAATTAAAAATCTCCAAAGCGCGCACTCATGGTAGTCATGTTTCTAGTTCTGCGGTAAGTGAGGGCCCGCAGCCATCGCTGGACTATGTTACACCGCACTTATCTGGGAGAAACACACAGGATTATTCTCCTAAATCGAGCTCGAGTCTCTATGCTGGCACGACAGCCGATTCGGAAAGAACGAAGTTCATGGACAACATTCCAGGGATACCAGCAAGTGAACAGTTAACTCAGCGAGGCGACCGGGCCGGCCGCACGCTATTTCCGCCCCCTTCAGTTTCCAACTATGGACAAAATGCTACTTATCCCACTGGCCTTTCATCTGACGTGAAAGGTTTGCCTAGAGACACGATTAACAACAGTGACTTGGTTTTCTGCAAAGCTCCAACGAACAGACACTCGAAATCGGTGCGTGTTAAGGGCCAAGCAGAAACAGAAATGCAATGGAATGCGACTCAGGAAAATAGCTATCGTCCCCGAGACGATCAGAGAAACAGGCCTGCGACGAACGAATTCCATTACTCGACAAGAACGCGAGGAAGGCGGAATAAAGATGGCGGCAGCATTGTTTACAACGATGTAAAGTTTTCGGGATCGAGCCGACAAAATGTTACGAGACGTTCGACTTCTACCTCGTATTCGGAGTCACCGACAGACACCCAGGGTTCATCGACAGAATCGGAAAGCGATATCAGCTCATCCCTTGACACACCGCTTAAGCGCAGACGGCGCATTAGGCGAAAGCCGTCCAATAAGTCGATTGGCTCAAGTGTATACGGCGACGACAACACCAGCGAGTCCGAAAACCAGAGCGTCAGTGAACCGTCCGACACGAGCAGCGCGGCTTACTCGCAGAGGAAAAGAAGGACGCAGTTTCCATCGGATGAGCCTTCCAACGTAGCGCCTCTTGTGAGCTACAAGGAGCTCCGAAATGCTGCTAACAAAATCAGGTCAAGTAGTATGACTTCTGTGAGCTCACTGGAGGGAGCGGGACTTTCTAGCGACCCTTCTAGAATCCAGTCACCGTTGTTATCTCCAAAAGGGACTAGCATAGCTAAAGTCAGAAAAATCCAAATTTGCTCGTTTACTTCGTTTGCCGATAGTCGGTTGAACGACAAAGAAAACCTGCCTCAAAGGAGGAGATCTACCGAGGAGAGGGAATCGTTTAAAATCAGGGGGAGACCTCAGACTGAATCATCTTCCAGAGAACTGTCCAGGGACAGACCCCCTTTGACAAGGCAAGGTTCAGAATCTCCATCACTGTCCAAGAACCCGTTTAGCCTCAAATCAAAGCCATTCGTGCGGAAATCAAGTAAAGACTCACTTTTCAGTGACAGTGAATGCAGTAATATTGCCCCTGATAGAGGGCATGCTAGCACCGTGTACGATGTTCCTGTTTTGCAGGAGCAGGAGGCACGCTGCAATTCTGCACCCCCTGCCTCTGCGCCAATTGACACCAGAGAGTCCAGATTGTATTCTAATCTGCCTGATAGTGAACTAGCTTCTCCGCGAAGTGCATTTGTTCCCGTAAAACCTAACAAAAGAACTATTAATGACCATGAACCAAGCCCACCTGTATCTGCTCCTGTAGCATTTGCAGACTCGCGGCCAGAGAAGGGTAATTCAACATCAGCCGATGTTTTATTGCAGCCTGTGCCAAGGCATGGTAATCGACCTCTTTCTATTGTCCAAGAAACAGATGAATTTGTGGATATACAGGAGGATGATAGTTACGAGGTAAAAAAGGTTGAAAAAATGTCCAAAAAATCACACCTATCGAGGAGCTCACCTGTAAGGACATCACAAGATCATAGAACAACATCACCTTCTGCGGAGGACACTAAATCTACGTTACGGAGGTTATCCTACGTTAGGGCTCAGAAAAACTCTGCAGAACTCCCCATGCAGCCTCTAGCAGTGCCGCCATTGAACAACAATTCCAATTCTGATTCTTCACCATCCCATTCGGCAGTACCATCCTCAAGGAGGTACAACTCAGAAGAAAACAGTGATACAAAAAGAGTACTGAAAGAGTTTGATCCAGTTGACCCCCATGAAACAATGAGGACTGCGGTGCCTCCAGTTGTCGCAGAGGGTGACTTGATAAGTTTTGATGATGAAAATAGTGAGGTGAAGGAGCCAGTTAAAAAGAGGACAAAAAGAATCTCGCGACCTAAAATACCAACAATTCTAAGTGGTGAAGAGGAAGAGGATACAAATGACGTGGACCATTTTGAAACTTCAAGGGGTATGGTAGAGGAGGGCAATGTTTCTTACAACAAAGGTAATGAGTCTAAAATGCTTTTCGCTGTAAGAGTACATAATGTTGTTCTTCTTGCCAATTACTGGGCACATCTTTTAACAATATATAGTCAAGAGAAGTGTAACGGTGCATCACAACACTTACCCCTGTTGATTATTTCTTTACTCTCCTCACTTGCCTGCATGAAAATATATTGATTTTGTCAGAAGAAATTATATGTGATCGTAGTTGAAAATTGAAAGGTCAGATATGTTCTTTCAGACTGACTTGACGCAGCACTAACCTTTTTCAGTTTAGCAATTGCACAAGTACAACAAACTGTACATCTTAAGCAGAATTTTCATTTTCATTTTTCATTGCCATACAGTGAGGATGGAAAAGAAATTTAACGGGAATTTATGCTGATGTGAAATTTTTCTGTAGCACTGTACTATCCATGACAGATTTCCCTACACATTATTATGAAATGTACATGTTATCAGTGGTAGGATTATGTATATGGCTGCATCTTTGGCGATATTTGCATAAACTATAACAGAGAAAAAAATTAGGTGTAAAAATTATTTAGAAATAAATGACAAAGAAAAAAGAAGAGTTATATCAAACAACAGAGTAGTTTTAAAAACAAGTAGGATTGTTCTTTTGAGTTACTCCTATCAAGTGCTTTTGGAATTTTCAAACAATGCTATATTTAATTTCATTAATGGACATTGTGTTGTGGTCTGTCATTGTTTCCCTACAAAACACAACTTATTTAAATTGATTTAAGTTATGTGCCACAGGCGTAAGTCTATTTATACAAAACCCAAGATTTGTTTTCAAATTGGTTAACTTTCATTTAATCACATTTCTGCAACAAAGATACATTCCTAATGTGATTGTTAGTTGCTCATTATCTTGAAGTGGAGTATTCATGCAGCAAAATTCAAATGAGATTCTATACTTTGCATACTTTTGAGATAAGTCAAAATTGATGACCTTTAAATCAATTTGCATTAAACATCAATGGCACATCTTGATTCGGTTGTTGTCAGAAAAGCTTTAGTTTCCAAGTTAATGTCACTTGATGCTTTTAAACTAAAAGTGTAGTCCTCTAGCTCTGTTATGTAGCTTTTTTACCAAAAAGGGGTGTCCTTTTCTCTGGTTAGTTCGTGCTGTAAAAATTGAATTAAAACTGAGTACCTAATTTCTTGTAGCCATGAGTTTAGTGTCAGAGGTATTTGTATCTTTCCCCCTTCATTGCAGTTATGTTGTTCATTTTCTTTGTTTTCGTCCATGTTTAACAGAAATTTCAGGACTGTTTGATGGATCAAACAGAGACACCATTATTGCACATGACACTGATGAGGACAGCACTCCCAGGGCAGCTTCCGATGCTGAAGAAAATGACGCAGCAGATTCATTGGGCTACAACGGTGGCAGTGAACTGGACCAGGGGCTAGTTGATTCTTTCTACCATAGTAAAGATGATGTTTTTGAGGATATTAGCCAAAAAGTTTCCCCCAGGAGAAGATTACAGAAAAGGGCTTCCCTGCCATTGATTAAAACAGAACTTTACCAAGATGAAGCTAAGAAAGTTGAAGATGTGCCAAAAATGGAGGTAGTACCTGAATCACCAAGTTTACGGAAAGCAGAAACCATAAGTGATCTTAGTTTAGATCAGGTTTCACGTCACCTCAAAGTGATTCCGTACGACAATGGTGATCTTAAACAGCATACAGACTCGTCATTTCAAGATGATAAGAGTTTAGAGAGCTGCAGTCCTCCACCCGGGTCTGTACCTTCACCAAGTCCTAGTCAAATAAGTTTTGATGCACTGTCTTTAACAACCAGTGGTTTCAGTGAAACCCATTCTGAACAGGTCAGCACTGGGGATCTCAATGCCGTTGATGATCTCTTAGGTATGGATGCTGCAGCTAGTGTTAAGTCCTTGGATGCGTGGCGTTCCCAAAGTGACCCTAGTCATGGCACTCAGTTAGAGGATACCATTGCTGAGGCGGAGCTGCAAGCACATCGCAACAGTAACAGTGAACCTAATCTGTCGGGAGAAAAATTAAAGGAAGAAGCTGAACAGTTGGCCAAGAGAGTGAATGGTGGAAACCAAGTAGAACCAAAGAGTCATGGGATAACAGAACATGATGATGATGATAATGATGATGACAAAGATACCTCTTTGGCTGAGTTGAGTCCAGATGATGGTTGTTATGAACTGGACAAACCTGAGCAGCACACGAAACCAGTGCAGCGAGCCAAATCTGCACCAACACCAACCACGCCAACTACTCCGAGGTCGCAAAGAATAGCAAATTCTTTTGCGGTAGAAAAGGCTCAAGTTAAACTCAATAAACTGGCAGCAATGGAAACAATAATTGAAATGCCACATGCTGAACCAGCTATCATTATAGAAAAGCCAAAAGTTGAGAAAAAGCGAAGTACCGCACTGGAAGGTAGCTGCACCTCTCCGGCAGCCGTACCAAAAGAGGACAAGAGGAAGCTGTCAGTGACTAAAGAGCCAGGAAAGGCACAGAAGTCCAAACATGTGAGTAAAATGTTGATACTCTAGTTTTTGTTTTACTCTACAA
>Ga0126338_10001848_pt1 | contig 14117 bp, 12 predicted proteins | sample OrbCmetagenome_2_FD_92529 | JGI IMG/M metagenome (GOLD analysis project Ga0126338, IMG submission 92529) | Coral microbial communities from Petempiche,Puerto Morelos, Mexico - Orbicella C C metagenome | ecosystem: Host-associated > Invertebrates > Cnidaria > Coral | place: Petempiche,Puerto...
ACCTAAGATACGCAAATAGCCAGGGCTGACAACAGGTGTGACGTGTACCCCACCAAAAATCTTCAGGGAAAAAATTTCCTTATAAGCAAAATCCTGATGTTAAAGTTCAAAATTATCACATCATATCCTGAATTATGATTATTTTGTGTGCTGATGAAAACATTTTCATTCTTACGTTTAGTCTTAGGTATATTTAAGGTAGTCCTTTGCATAAGCCTTTTGGCTTCCCTGGACTTCCTTGCTTTTTACACATTGATATTATGTAAATATGGTGGAACCCTGTTTAACGGTCACCGTTAATATGGCCACCTCGTTAATACGCCCAGAGTTTTGTGGCCCGTGGTGACCAGGTTAACAGGTTCCCATTAAATATTTATAAATGGCAAAAAATAAAACAGACAAACAAAACATAGCACGCCACTTATGACCATGACGTGCCATAAACGGTTACTAACTGGAGCATGTTCATTGTAAATTAGAGGAATGCTTGAAGTGTAGCGCAGTTTTCCTTCGCCCGACAGCAAGTCATCCAACATCAAGGTCAGTTTGGCCTTGGACAGTGACTCCTGCTCTTTGGACACACACAACCCCCCTGAGAGCCAGTCATATCTGATTTGCTTCCGACCTTTGTTCCAAAGAAATATGACCTGAAAATTACAAAATAATCCAGTATGTATGCGTTAAAATAACAGTACAATTATATTACAAAAAGCCTGGATAGATCCATGCATGAGGATGGTATCAGAAGAAAGGAGAAGGGAAGGAAAGGGAGAAGAGAGTGTAGGAGGGGAAGTGAGGAGAGGCAAGGCAGGGTGAGGTGAGCCAAGGATGGGAGAGGTGAGGCAAGGCGAGGCCAGGAAAGGAGGGGAGAGGCAAAGCAAGGCTGGGCAGGGCAGGGAAGGAGGGAGAGGCGAGGTAAGGGAAGGCAAAGCAAGGATGGGAGAGGTGAGGCAAGGCAAGGCCAGGCAAGGAGGGAAGAGGTGAGGCAAGGCGAGGAGAGAAGAGGAGAGAAGAGGAGAGGGTAAAATCATCAAAACATGGTACATTGTTTAAGAAATAAAAAGCACGTTCAATGTTTCTATCAAGTTATACAGAGATGAGTGGAAGTGTGGGAGAATGAGAAATGCTGTGGGAACACAAGTCGATAGGGGAGTGTTTCCACAGCTTTTTCAAGTTCTCCTAAACTTTCATGGAGATTTTTATAACTCAATAGAAACACATAGAACATGTTTTCTATTTCTTTTATAAAATATGGTGACAAAAAAGAAAATAACTTGTTTACTGTGATCATCAAAATGTAATTTATCTTTGCTTGTGCCATCATAATTTTACATCAACAGCATGTGCTAGTTCTGTGTCTCTATCAAGTTTTAGTATAAATCTACTAGCTTTCTATCATGAATGCCATTCCCTGATTGGCTACGCTACTAACTATCTATTCTGTGATACTGTAGAGAGTGAGTAGCATAGCAGTGTGCTGTTGTTAACAAAATGGTGGATGCTCCTTGGCGTTTTCAAAGTGTCTGTGAAGAGGATTTAGGTAAAGTTTTGAACGACGAATAGATTTATACTAAAACAATAATTAGATTATTCACTCTTGATATCTTTGCGTGATAGTTGACGCGATAGCAATCAAGAGCAAATAATCTAATTGTTTAATAGAAACATGATTTTTAACCAATCAGCATGCACATTTTCTTTGGGCTATTTTCGAGTCAAGAGTATTTGTTCAAAAATCAAGTTCACCATTTACCTTTGATGCAGTTGAATTATCTGCACATTTGTCATCCTTCCTTCCATCTTTGAACTCTTCAATTAGCTCTCTTTGCACATCAACATATACATACAAAAATTTCACTCGCTTCTCGGAGAGGTACTTGTTATCTTTTGCTAATAACTTCAGAACAAGCTTCTCTTTCTCATGTTGGTCTTGCTTAGTAAAAAGAATGACACAAAGTCTGAAAAAAAAAAATGCATTCAACAACCATGTCAAGTAAAATAGGACCCTTTGCTTGGCAGATATCTTTGAAGACACAACTGCTAAAAAGGACCCCCTCTCCTAAGTTGGCATATCCCATAACTGGACACATCCCCACCAACTTTCAACAAACATTTCTCCTAAACAGATGCATTTCCTAACCCTCTCCTTATGTGGACACAGCTAATACAAAGTTACTTCCTAATTGGACTCTAGCCACAATAATCTTGACAACTCCTTCTGGTGGACACCTCCCTGTAATAATGCACTTGCCATAATTGGACACTTCCCCTAAAGAGACATCTTTCCAGTGTAAACTCCCTTATCTGGGCCTTTCCTAAGTAAACACCTCCCTTGTCACTAAGCAGACATCTTCCCTCTGCTACACTCAAGAGGAAACCTCCTCCAAATGAACACCTCTCCTAATTGGACACCTCTAATGAGTAAACAACTCTCATAATTGACATCTCTCCATAAACTATGCACACATCCCCTAAACGGGCACCAAGTCCAACACAAAAGCTAATACCTCTTCTAAGCAGACCACAACCACGTTCTAAATCTTTTAAGACCTCCGGTGAAAGGATACCTCCAATTTATTATATTATATTAAAAGTGTTACATGGATATATTTCATAAAAACAGGTTCACTAACCTTCGTAACGATCTAAACCTCTCCTCAGGACAAAGCTCATCAAACAAGGCTCTTGAAGAGAGTCTTGGAAAGTGCAGATATTTGTGAGATTCAACTACTTCCCTCAGCTTTCCACTTGTTAGTTCTGAAGCCTGCAGTAAAACAATGTTATATTTAATTAAAAACAAAGTGTAGTTCTCATCTGTTTTTGGGATTGCAGCTTTCAAAACATGTTAGAGGCTTGATTTAGATTAATTCCTTGGTCCAAAAATTCTGAAATTTTTTCAATTGATAATTTCAAAAAAATCATCAAGTATACCAATGCTTATTAATTTTTAATTTCATTGAAATTTTTAATTACAACCAAGCAATGATGTCAAGTTATGAATCAATAATTCCCTGTTTTCCAATTAATTTTTTTCTTACTATGAAGCTGTCATTTTTAGATCATAAAAGTCAATGAAATAAGTAGTTTTGTTATGACCATGGTCACAATGGCCCCACAACTACACTGTACAAGTTGTTGGCCAGAAATCATTGTCCAGTCAGTAAAACATCGTGACATCTTAGAATCAATATTTCATGTTACCCTGACAACAACATCTGCCACTGCCACGTCATCCTTAAAGATTAACACAGTTGGTTCTTTTGAGTCCACTCGGAATCGTTTTCTCAGAGACTGCCCAGAGCCATCTGTCAATGAAACAAAGCCAAAAGACTGATGTTTGTAACTGCTGAAAGCCACCAGATGATACAGGAGTGACGGCAGAGGCTTGGGTGAAAACAGCATGACACTTGGTTTGTTGTTAACACTTGTTGTTAGGAAGGTATCAACATTGTTTGTTGTAATCTGAAAACAGAAGACAAAGAAAATCTAGGTTTCATATACATGTAAGTTCACATATAAGCAATAATTCAACAAGTTATCTTTAACATTTTATATTGGGTTCTATCAATTTCATTTACAACAATATATTAGTGACTGTGAAAAGTTGGAACTAGCAGTCTACCACAGGGTCTGCAATCAAACCTAGTGGCCCAGTGGGCAAATGCTTTTCTCTGGGTTTTTATAGTGGGTAGTGACAAGGAGAATACAAAGTACATGTACCTACCACCCCTCCTCGGAGGGAAGCTAGTCCATCCCAGGGTTATCCCCAGAGTATTTAATTTTTATTTGTTGGTACCTATACCTGAGCAGAGAAATGCCCTATGAGAGTAAAAGTGAATGCTTTGCTCACAAACAAAGACCTCGGCCAGGACTCGAAACCATTGATCCAGAATGTAACGCGTGATCTAGGCATGAGGTCACTCTAGCACTCCCTCCTCTCATGTTACTGGTTACCTTTTTGAAAAAGAGATAGTTTATTATTACCTTCTCAATTAAACCTCTTGGAAACAACCCCATCACAAAATCCTTCAGACCTTGAACAGTAACCCTATCATTGTAGAACATAACCCGTCCATTAATGATGCCAACGATAGTGGGAACCCTTCTAGCACCCAAAGCATTGACAAGGTGTGGACTTCTGTTGACGTTGATGATGCCAATCCCTACGCCAACCTTCTTCATGCTGCTGGATGCTTGCTCCCATGACTCTTCAATCTGCGCACCTTTAAAACAAAAGTAGGTTGCACAATGAACCTGTATAAACTAAGATAAAATGTTCGAAGTTTCTTTTTTGTTATCACAACAATGCTAACCGTCAATCTCATTCCCCTAGTCTGCTTTTCTTTAGGTCAGCATCAAAAATGCGCACTTGAACCAATACTGATTTTTTGATTATGCAAGTACAGAGTGCTCATTTTTCTTTGTCAGTGAATCAGCATTACACTGAAATGACTGCAAGCCCTCAAATCAGGGACTTCTGCATCAGTACTAGCCAGAGTCCAGTTCTTGGTGCTGACCAAAAGAAAAGCGGGTTCTGGGGATGAGGTAAACTAACTGGTAGGCAAAAAAATTGGTGCTTTTTACTGACTCCGATATAAATATTTTATTAGTATTAAACTTACAGGCAAAACACCAATCAGAGATGATTTCTATCAAGTATGGCTTCTCATAACTCTCTGGCAAGACTGATTTGTAATATGCTCTCTGGCTGATCTGGCCGGGCTTGGACCAAGTGTTTTGAAAAGGCATTCCATTGAAGAAGAAGCTAAATCCACTGTGAGGGTCATAAAATGGTTTCTCATTATGTCCACCATTGCTTGGCTTTCCTGTGGTACCATACATATCAAAATTCTTTTTCTTTTCATCATCTGACAAAATCTGCAAATTTTCAAGTCACACGGATCAAATAAATAAAAGTGGTTTAATTTGCTCCTCCATCAATTAAGAAATTAAAAACATGTACCATGTTTCTATCGAGTCAGAGAAACATGAGTGGAAGTTTGGGAGAATGAGAAATGCAGTAGAAACATAAGCCACGAGGCGAGTGTTTCCACAACTTTTTCAAGTCCTCCCAAAACTTTTATGAGCATTTCTATAACTCAATAGAGAAACAGAGAACATGTTTTCCATTTCTTTTAGAAAACACCGGGATGAAAAGTAAAGAAAAACAACTTGTTTACTTTGATCATCAAAATGAAAATTCTCTTTGCTTGCGCCATCATTATGTCAACAGCTCGTGCTAGTTCTGTGTTTCTATCGAGTTATAGAAACAGAGTTTTTAACCTATCAGCATTGGTTTTTTTCTTAGGGCTGTTTTCTAAATGCTTTTATTATGCACGACCCAATTAAATAAAGGTTGTCTGTCCATCTTTCTGTCTGTCTAACCTCCTTACATCATTCATTTATTAACTGAAGCACTAGAAATTAATTAGCTCTTGGTTGGCAACAGGTGCCAAACTGAGAGTGGCTACTGAAGCAAAGTCAGGCCAGTTCCAATAAAAACAGACGCTCAATTTGGATTCGGTCTAGCTCACAACTCCCTAAGCAGCATTAATACCAGTAACTGTGATGATCTTTCGTGTAGTATATCCTTCTCTACAGCTCAACAATAAGACATTTCATATAAATTATTCCCTTCCTAGAGAGATTTTTGTAAAGAAGTACAAATGTAAGCTTCCTTATGACATACCTCGTGAGCTTCATTGATTTTAATGAATTTTTCTTGGGCTTCAGGGTCACTGTTCTTGTCTGGATGCCTAAAGATTATAGAAGACGACGACATCAGAGGATCGTGCAAGGAAGCATAAAACAACAAACATGTGACGTTTTGTTCAATATTTCTTGTACTTCAAGGCCGGAAGAGTACGTACACTTCACAACACCGATTGCAAAATCAGATTTTTCTCCCTTTGAAGCAATCGATATGCATTAAAAGGTCTTCGATATCAAGATGAAGATCGCTAAAAGATAAAGCTACAGTAATTCACTAACCAGTTTCGTGCCATTTTCTTGTAAGCTCTTTTTATGTCAGCATGGCTTGCAGACCGAGATACACCCAGTATCTTGTACGGGTCTTCATCGGCTCCCAAACAATCCAAGCGCAACGGAAAATAGAGCAAAACCAAAACAAATGTAACCAAATTTCTCATGAGCAGAATGCATGCCATCATCAGTCGCTAAAAAGGCAAAAATCGGATGAATTGACACGACGTTTCACTGCATTCTTTTTTGCGTTCCCTTTGGCCAAATGGGTGAAGCCGCTGACAAGGTAAATATATAGAGCCTGCAATGCTGTACACCAGCGGTTTTGATAGCAAGCTTATGCTCAGTGAGATCCATGGACGGAAAAACTAACCACGTGATCAAAATTGTAAATTTCGAGGTTCGCCATTTTTCTCTCACCTTTTCTGAACAGGGGATTTTGCAAAGCTCCAGCTGAGTCAAGAGACAAGTTTACAAGGTACTGTTTTCATTTTACGGAAACTTGGTTATTGCTCTTTACCCCTATTTCCCTGGCCTTGTCAAAGTTTGAGGCTGCCTGCCGCGAAGACGGAACAATTGCAACCTACCACTGCCTCCGACAGTGAATTTTAATCGGTCCAAACGTATTAAAATAAAATGGGAGATCTTTGTGAGCATAATTCTTTATGCGTTGAGGTTCTTGGCTGCGGCTTCTCAAAATGGGTTATACCGTAAACTCCTCTAGCGGGCAGCTAAATCTCAGCTACCATCAGTGATAACTTTTGGTTGTTTTGCTGCTGCTCACAGGAATCAGGATGTCGGAAACACTAACGTTTGGACCGGAGTGGTAAGTGCGAGATCGTCAATGATATGTAAATTGGATTGAGCGTCAATTATTTTGACATTTATCTTATTTTGACGGGCTCTTTGTCGCAAGTGCGTCAGTTATTAAATTTACTTGATACTCGTCTCCCGTAATCGATAATTTCGCACTTATACACGATATCAGCTGATTTCTACATGTTTCGCGTTCACGTTTTATTTTGATTTTGACGTCCTCCCATCTCTTGACCCTTCGCTATATTTGGCTCTTAAAATATGATACGTTATGTTATAAATTTATTTAGGGCTCACTAGTTGCGGTGCAAGTGGTCACTCCAAAATTTCTAAAACTGTGTAGTATTTTTTAGTTAAACCAGTGCAGGGTTCTCATTAAGTGCTGACCACTGGCAAAAAAGTTGGCTACTTTGATTCTTGAGCTGCCTCCTCTTCGTGAAATAATACGTGTGTAAGCTGTAATGAGTACTTTGAGGATAACCCAGGTTTTTTGGAATGTGACTAAACCTTGACTGTCCTTGTCCCAGGACGTTAAGACTGTAGCTCAAGATGGGGCATGGGGTCTGTCGTCAGGGTGTGGTGTATGTATTCTAGCACTGTAGGATTAAAATTGAAAAATGTCCTTATAATTCCGTAATATTGTTGGTGTTTTGACCTTTTCGAAATTGATTTTTTTTAGGAAATATCTCCAAGAGAATACATAAAGTAGCATTTCAGAGTATCTGAATAAAACATTTAATTCAAAATTTTCTGGGGGAGCATACTCCCCGATTTCTTTTGAGGTTTGTCCTATCGGCGTTTGAATTGATGTCAGCCGTCTACTTCATGAAACTGGCCCTTTACTCCCTAAATTAATGAGAACCCTGCAGTGTTCACATCACAGAAATGGGTTTTTGGGAAAGCCAACAGATCACTCATAGTCGTCTAATTATTGTTCCATATGTAAAGGCTTCGCGCATTGTCAAGTGGAAACAGTGTTACATCCCCTCCCCCCTCCCCTGGGCCTAAGTACAAACTTGCTGAACACCGGTATGGAAAGGAGGAGATGCTGGCATTGTTCAGTGAAGATGTCGAGATGCCAAAAGAACTGGAGATGTTTGACTCCATCTGCAGAAACAGACCAGTGCTTCCTTTAGCTTTTCAACCTCTTACAGAAGAAGAGCAGGTACACCAATACTTTATTCTTCTTTAGGTGATAAACAAGTGTACCCTAAGACTGTTTTGTTTTTGTGAAACTTGTCACTGAGATCCCCAGGGGTATTTTCCAGGGAAAACCAAGAAGATATGTTAGAGAAATGCCATCATCATCGGTCCTTTCGCACCACGAGAAACATAAGTTCAAGTGCTTATTGATTTAAAGTTCTAGCAATAGAAAGCAGTCAATAAAATGTTATTATAATCTTGTAAACGGCAACTCTGATAGAGAGTCAATTGAAGAGAAACTTTCTCTCGAGTTTGTATACCATTCAGCTCCCCTACCCTCTTGGTTGGTGTGAGGTATGTACAGTGTAGGGCATTTAATATAGAATTGTTGGAAAAGTATTAAAAGAAAGAGTAAAGGCATTGACAGTTTGCTAAACATATGATGATCATCGTAATTACATGTACATTGTACTCATGTATCATTAATTGCTGAAACATTCAACACAAGTTTGTACAAGGTCTTGTCAAGGGATGTCGTTAATAGGCACAGGGTGGAAAAATGGCTGTCTGAGGACTTGACTTCTCTTTGTTACTGTATTTATTCACTTGTAAGGCACACCCTAAACTTTCGAGGACGATTGTGACAAGTAAACAAAATGAAAATTTCACCTAAATACCCTGTTATAAGGCACACCCAGAATTACAGGAAATTTTGTTGACCACGCTCGCTGTACTTACAACAATTTACTTCCAAAAGTTACTAATTATGGTGCTTTCATTCTCAAAACAAAAGTGAAACTTTGAAGAAGCCTTAATTCTGAATGGTTAACTCTTTGTCTGTAAGTGATCTATAAAGAAATTGCCAGTTGGAAGTTGTAGCTACTTCCCAGGTATAGTCCATTGGATCATTGCATTGTTTTCCTTTACTTTTCTTTCAGAGGAACTCTGTTGGATCTGTAAACAGCAATGCGGTGTTGAAGTTAATGGGTCGGGGCGGGGTGCGAGGTGTTGGCCCTCCAAGAGGGCCAGGACGTGGAGGTTTAAGAGGTAACACATGTTATAAGATAATAAAGGAACAACATCATATTAATCTTTAATATATTAATGTATTGTGTGGAAGACTGGTGATAGAGTATATATATGTTATTTGCTGGCTGGGAGGTCAGTATGGTGAAAAACTGTGACCGAGGTCTTGAAAATGCTGCCTGAGGCCGCAGGCCAAGGGCAGCATTTTCGAGCCCAAGGTCACAGTTTTTCACTATACGGACCGACCCTAAGCCGGCAAATAACATGTTTTATTTTCTCCCGCAGTAAATTGGTTTTACAGATTACAAATGGGTTTGTTTACTCAACTCTTGTCACTGAATCGGCTTCCGCGCTGTCTACTAACGATTTGTAAAAAATCTCAGCAACATGCGAGTAACTCAGATATAGTAGGCAAAGAGAGATGTATTAAAGAGCAGATGTTTTTTGAACTACTTTATGTTAGTTGCATTTATTTCACCAGTTAAGTTCTCCAAAATTGTTTTTGCGGTGTGACATTTCGTGCGAAGTTTGAAGTTTTACTACAAAAACAATTTCTGTCAGTCATTGCCTTTAAAATCACTTGAAATCAGACTTTTCTACCGTAAATTGAATAGCAGAAAGCGAGGAAATTCGTTAAGTGTATTCCACAGAAATTCTCCTAAATGAAGCAACGATCAGAGAGGTAAACTCGACTGAAATTGACTCAAATTTTATGGCAAGAGAAACACAGGATTACGCGCCATTACAGCGCCAAGTTACAAACAACCAAGCAAACTCTCACAACTTCAAAACACTCAATTGAATTTACTTACAGTGACTTTCCTTGCCATTTTAAAGTGAACAGAGATAAACTTGCGTTGACTAATCGTCGATGGACGTGTAAAAAAGGCAAAAAATTGACAACTACTGCCAACTTTGTGAAATTTAGTGAAACTTAGTGAAATTTAGGCTGCGAAGAAAAAATCTGGCCTGTGGGCCATATCGTAAAAAGCTGGACCGGTCACGTGCGTATGATTAGCCAATCAAATTCGAGGATTTAGGAATCTGGCCAGCTCAGATGCTTGAGAAAAAAATAAAAAGTGATATTCTCCGATGTACATGTGACATTATATTCTGACTCAAACTAACTTTAAAAGAGACGTGATGATGACTAAGGAGATATTTGAGCCATTTTTGAGCCACGCAGTCCCTCAAAAATGCATCAATATTCTCAAAGGAAATTTTACTGAACCTTTGGAAAAATGTTCTGAGAAGGATAATATATGTTTAGATAAACTCTCTTGCAGATCAGCAACTATATTCTTTGTTAAGAGTAAATTTGTGATGCCTACAGCTGAACGAAGGATGAAAGAAGCCAGTCTAAAAGAACATATGATGCAACTCATTTATAGCCTTCCATTTAATGTTATCGAAGACACTAGACTCGCCATTATCCAATACAAAATAATTCATCAGATTCTTCTCACAAATTCGACACTTTTTAGAGATTCAATCAAGAGACATAATAATTGTCACCTCTGTGGAGAAAGGCAAACGTTAAGCCATCTTTTTGTTAATTGTTCTGAAGCTTGGCTTTTTTGGTCTCTCTTTACTAATTGGTGGAGCTCCAAAAACAGAGAGAGGATCACTCGCAATAAAAATGAAATAGTGTATGGCTCATCGTCTTGGCTTAAACCTCGGCATGATTATAGCCAAATATTATCTATATACTGCCTCAAGAAAAGAAGAAGAGTTTTATTTCGATGCTTTCTTAGCGATTTTGGCAAACAAAATTAAAATTGAGAAACATAAATCTAAGTCGCAAATTAATGTGTGAGAAAGCCTGTTATTGTAGCTAACCCCCTACATGAAAGTAATGTAAGATATTAACAAATTGTAAATAACGTCAGTATTGTAAGTTTTGTTAGTATTGTTAAATTGTAAGTTACGTTAACATTGTAAGTAGTAGGTAATTTTTGTATGTAATGTAATGTTATTGCAATAAAATTTTTAAAAAAAGATATCTCGGCTTGAGATCATAATAAGGTTATCACAATCAGAGTAAGATGCATAACAAGGTTAAAAAATGTTGAAATGAAGTCACATGAAACTGCTGAAATTGTTCAAAAAGTTAACAAAGCTTAGCTTGAGATTCCTGGCAGATTATTTTTCCAGCAAGTGTGTTGAAAATTGTTGGAGTTAGCAGGGAGTTTGAGACACAGTGGAAGTACAGCTAGTGGTTTCATTAACGTTTTCAGCAAGGGGGCAACTGGTTTTCACAGGCGGGCAAAAGTTTTTAAGTGAATGTATTTATAAGAAGAACTTTCCCCTAAATGGTCAAACCAGGCAGGCAGAATCGTTCTGACAGGTGGTCAGTTTACCTGATGCACGGCCCTTAATGAAATCCCTGACAACTGTTAGTTTAAGATGGCAGGGTCCTACTGTAATTAATGGACAATATGGCCGACAGTGTCATATGTGGAATATTGCTCTCTTGGTGTTCAATTGAACATTCTTGTAAGTTAAGCATCATCTCTTAAAAACTTTCAGTGATGTATGCTTCCCTCACATGTATCTTAATTATTCCTTAGTAATAGAAACATCTCAAAAGTTCGGAGACTTCGATTTGCCAATCCGGTAACAGTATTACTAAGGTTGGCCATACTGTTAAATAATATGTTTACTTATTTCCTGATCTATCCAAGGTCGTGGCAGAGGTGATGGAGGATTTGTGAGACAAACATCTTACGAAGAATCCAGGGGCGAAGGTGGAGGGGGCTTTGGCCGTGGCAGTGACACTCGTAGACAAGGATGGAATGAGAACAGGTTTGAACATTACTTGGTACTTTGTATAATTGTTAAAATCTTGTTTCAAGAACTGTTGAATTTGGCAAACATAAATGTGGTAAAGTTCTTAAAGTAATGCCCCTTATTACTTTAAGACTTTGTAGCGGTTTCTTATTTTCAAATTTTTGTGTCAAAAATGTCCCCAAAGGCATGATTATTTGTTTTACAAAAAGAGATCAAAAGGATCAAAATTGAGACTGTAATTTATATAACAGTAGAATTGAATAATATATTGTCTCTGTGACAATGGTTATCTAAAATAAACATCGGATAAGTTTGGAACAGATTGTCGTATCTGTTATTTCCATTGTTTCATAACAACAGGTCAAGCTGCACTTGATGTTGGTACTTTTAGATTGTTATTACTTTGGAGCTCATAACTCTGAATTTTTTGGAGGCTCACTACTTTTGAGAGGGTGTTACATGTACGTTCAGAAAACAGTATGAATTCAAGATTATTGCCCACAAATATGTATAAACGTCAACACATAATTTATCGGTTGTCTATAAGATCATGCACTTGTGCTAGGGACATGTATTTCTTCGTCTAGACTTAACACTTCGTGCTTTGACCACTTTCAACTACAAACAATATATAATGCCATTTGTGTCATTTATGTTTATAGTCGTGGAGGCTTTGAGAGATCACCAAGCCTCAGAGAATCAGGTTTGGTGTTTTTGTTTTCCACCTAGAGGAGACTTTTTTGTTGTACATGCACTGTACTGTATAAAGTGAACTTTGTTTTGTTAACATCGTTTTAAGGAGAAGTTTATATTTATTTCCTTTCATTTCAGGTCCTTCTGGTCCTGGTAGAGGAGGGTATGATCCATCACTAGGTCGACCTCGCCTATCAAGTGACACTTCTTGGGAAAGACCTGAGAGAAGATCAGATAGCAGTAATTGGAGAGCAGGGGGAGAAGATGAGGAGGGGTGGAGAATATCAGGGCAAAGATCTGCTGACAGATCTGACAGATGGAGAGGTACCTAGAAGAAAGCTTGTTGTTACATTATTACCATTATCAAGTGCCCAGGATACTGATGTTGTGGTTGGCAGTACAAAGGAACTGCTAGAGATCACAGAGGCTTGATCAAGGTTCTGTCTCTTTTTTAGGTGGCTCTTCCAGAGGCAGAGCACCCTGGCGTGGGGGAACGGAAACATATAGAGAACGAGGTCATCCTGACGATGAATGGCAAACAGCCCGGGGCAGTCGTCGGTCTTATCACGATCATGAAGACGTTCGGTGGGGCTCATCAAGTGAAAGACTTCCCGAATGGAGTAATGATGATAATGACGATTTTACAACACCGGGGACGTTCGATTCTTCAGGGGCATTCGTATCAAAGGTAATTCTTTTTTGACTCCAGATCAGCTTTTGAATTCTTGCTGCATGTACCTCTTTTCATGCATTTTGTTAAAATTGCTTTGTTTTCTTCAGCAAAAGGAAGAAAGAGATAGAAGTGAAGCTGAGACAAAAAGTGATGAAAAAACTGAAAATACAGAGAAAAATAGGAAAACTCAGGTGAGTTGACCAAAATTACTATACTATGATTGTCAGTTGAGTAAGGGGCGATGGAGCCTTGGTGACGAAGCTTTGGTTGCAAAATTACAATGTTGTTGTGGCAACTTTCCTTGTCTCCAATGGTAACAATATCAACAGCCATGCATTGCCTACAATTTCACACACTTTGCTGCTAATGACAAAGGTCAAAGCCCGACAAGTTGTGACTGGAAATGGAGCCAGTTGCCTGTGACAAGAACTCGACTTAAACTTTAAAACTTGGTCACCATACTTCCATCATGCCTCATCAACTGATAGTCGTAGTAATGTGTGAAGTATTGGCTAGATTTTGTGGGGAGGTATTTGCTGTTTGATCTGAATTCTTGGTTAGGAGTACCAAGTATAGCCTCGTACATTAACTAGTGGAGTATTAGATTTGATATTGACTGACTTTTTATTGTTTTACTTTTGACAGTCGGAAAGTGATACTGAAGAGCCTGATGTATGGAAAGAAGAAGAGCAAGGTGAAGTCTATTATAAATTCATGGATACAGCTTGTGACATGATGATGTTGGTCTTAATTTTTGTCTTGTTTATTTATGTCATGATCAATGTGTACAAAAAAAAACAGTCCAGCATTTTCTTTATTTTGTTAATATTGGTATTTTATTTTTAGGGACGAGAAACACCAGTGAAGGGAAACCTACAGAAACACCACAATCACAACCGCCAGTATCACAATCACCTTCCACAGATGAAGCATCTGACTCCTTAAAAAAGCCCTCTTCATCCTCCATTTCTTCTTCTCCTTCACCACCCCAGAC
>Ga0126338_10001849_pt1 | contig 14117 bp, 12 predicted proteins | sample OrbCmetagenome_2_FD_92529 | JGI IMG/M metagenome (GOLD analysis project Ga0126338, IMG submission 92529) | Coral microbial communities from Petempiche,Puerto Morelos, Mexico - Orbicella C C metagenome | ecosystem: Host-associated > Invertebrates > Cnidaria > Coral | place: Petempiche,Puerto...
GATCCCTTGTCATACCTCGCTATCCATGTGTCATCATGCATGAAGTTGTAGATGAATCACTGCGTAAAATATGTCACTATCAATAGAATGTGCCGCAGCATTATTATCTTTTAGATACCCTAGTATAATCATAATCGCATGCGAGAAAAAAACATTTGGTTAAAATTCATTAAATTTTTCATATTTAAAACAGCACGTGACAATTTTGCTAAGACTATTCTCGGTCGGGTAGCTAATTTTCTATAGTTAACAAAATTTCATAATTCAACTGGTTATTCGCCAATTGCGGCCATCAGCGAAAATTGCCTAAGACATGTAAGAAGAAGAACATACATCATGAAGTTTTTACAACAAACGTTCGTGATATAATGGGGAAGGTTTAACGGACTAGTCTCTACAGAGTACGTAGTTTCGCATTGAATATTTAACAATTATTCAGCCCGTGTTAGATACGAAGTGATGAACAGCCGACGCACGTGGCGCCGAGTTTGTCAACATCATCTCAAGGACGAATCTTCTAGGAAATAGAGCAATTGTTTAATTAACTGTAATATAATCGAATAATGTGGACATTTCAGTGTAATCTAAACAAAGGGATACAATGAAAAGGCGGCAAAATTGGTGGAGCGGTGTTCACTCTTTAAGTACCCCGCGTGACAGATTTCTGCTTGGTGAGATTGAGACGAGAGGAAACTTCTGCTTGCAACACTTTGAACCCTCTCTGTCATGCGTTAAGTTAGTTTTGGCTTTTGTGGAGAGAGGAAAACCGGAGTATCCGGAGAAAAATCCTCAGAGCAAGGCAAGAACCAACAACAAACTCAACCCACATATGGCACCAGGCTGGAATCGAACCCGGGCCACAGTGGTGGGAGGCGAGCGCTCTCAGTGGTTAGCCTGCGAGCAGGCTCACCTTTGAGTCACACGCGCGAGCGGCGAAGAGCAAAGCGATCCGGCGGGAAGGAGTCTGGTGAAGAGAAGCCAAGAAAGTTCTCGTCTCGCGGCTTCGCCGCTCGATTTCGCGCTCGCGGCTACGCCGCGCGCCCTTGTGCTCCAACGTGAGCCTGCTCGCAGGCTATCAGTGGTCGAGTCCGAGCTGGAGAACTCCAGGAATTCTTTTCGCGAGTATGCTTGTACAACAGAGAGAAAAAAAATCGTCTTCTCATATATTTAGCTATATTTACCAGGCTAAAAGTCCACCAACATCTCATTTATTATCAAATCAAAACTTAACAAATGCACAAGAACGGGTTACAATTTTGCAGTCGTGAATTGGATAAATGATCTGACTCCATAGTGTGAATATTTCAGTGATAAAAATAAATGCTGAAAAACGGTACAGACCATGCTTTAAAACCAAAACTGAAAATAAGCAGTCCCTCTAACACTCGAATAATCACACCTTAGTCAGTTTAAAGGCAAAGCATATAACATAGTACTATCACATGGCCTTATTTCTCGGATTGAAATAAAAGAGATTACAGCAAAAAGCCAAATGAGGCTTAAAACGATGCATCCGTCCCATCGTCCACGTTTACTTGCCAACGGCTTTAAGCTCACGGTCCATCTGGCACAACACACAGGCGGGGCAAAACATCACAAGCAGGGAGTCGTTGCAAAGAGAGCCCTGAATAAAGAACAACAAAGGTCAGGAGAGTGATAAAAGATTTTAGAAAATAGCCCAAAGAAATACGCGCACTGTTTGTTAAAAATCGTGTTTCTATTAAACAATTAGGTTATGAGCTCGTGATTTCTATCGCGTGATAGCTGACGAGGGCGCAGCCCGAGTCAACTATCATGCAACGCGAGAGCGAATAATCTAATTGTTTTCGTGTAAATCTGCTAATCGTTCAAAATTTTATCCAAATCTTCTTCACAGACACTTCGAAAACGCTACGAAGCGGCCATCATTTTATCGACAAGGGCACACTGCTACGCTACTCAGTATCTATTATAGAATGGACAGCGAGTCGTAGCCAATCAGGGAACGGCATTCGTGATAGAACGCTGGTAGATTGATACTAATCTGTGATAGGTTGTGAGTAGTGTAGCAGTGTGCAGTTTTTACCTCTCGATTTCTATGCGTGATAGTTGACTCGAGCTGCGTCCTCGTCAACTATCACGCGATAGAAATCTCGAGCTCATAATCTAATTGTTTAATAGAAACAGGAGTAGAAGTTTGGGAGAACGATAAATGCTTTGGAATCACGAGCCGAGAGGCGAGTGTTTCTACAGCTTTTTCGAGCTGCTTCCTTGGCTTGCTCCGCGCTCCAGGCCTCTCTCAGACATTAAAAAAAAAAAACGAGCAAACCTTGAGTCTTTCTTTAATTTCTCACATCTATTTCTCTCTAGAAACAGGTTGCAAGGGACTAGCCGGATTCAGTCCGTAGAAATGTTGTAACAATCTTCCTAAGTGTACTTACCTGAATATGCTGCTCTGATCTCAACTTGGCCCTAAGAGTGAATGGAGCGATCTCAGAGCAACAGCAACCATAGAGAAATCCTTCACCCATACGGGTGGAGATGTTGCACAACAGGAAGCAAGGGCAGCACAAACCATAGAGGCCTGTTCACGAACAACAAAACTGAATCAGACAAAATCTACGTTATTTTGTCACTCAATGCGTGACGCGAAACTTTGCCTGACGACAACAAAACGAACCTACGTCATTCTGTCACAAAACGCGTGAGGAGAAACTTGTATCAGAAGCTTTGCGTGACGACCTTTTCCCGAGAGCTCCACACCACCTTCGTCCCCAAGGCGCTTCTCCCGCCAAATGTGAAGGGGAAAAGGCCCTGGGGACAAGGTTGGCTCCAAAGAAGACTGGCGTTTAATAAGCCATATTCGTATTCCCGGTATTGGACTGGAACCAGCTTGCAACTGAGGCAAATGCAGAGAGTCTTTTCAAATGCAAATGACATTTTTCTCTTTTCAATGAAATTCCCCCGCATGAGCCACCATCGCAAGCTAGTTCCATTCCACTTTGTAAAATCACTCCTAGGTAACACCTTACTTACAATGGTTCGAGGAAAATAACTAAGAAGGCTATTGAAAAAGGAACGGTTAACTTACAAGAACCAATATCAGAAAAGCAGTCAAATACGCTTGAATTCCAGTCCCTCAGAACTTGGGTTTGTTGTACAACAACAGTGGTTCCTGGCTGGGCTGTTACAACTTGTGCCATGTTAAAATGGAGTTGTTATAAACTGTGTAGCGTATATCTGGCGTGAGGCAAGAAAGAGTCAATCGCTAGTTTACACTGTCACGCAATCGAAAATAAAAATCGTAACCATTCAATAAACTAACTCGAGAATCTGCGATATAAGAGATGATTAATATATAAAAAACCTTGCCAAAATTTAGGTCTCCCTGATTTTTCATTCGCGCGTTCTTCGGAAAAGTGTTTCACTCAAATTTATAGAGCTTTGTATGGAGACGCCATGTTGGTGACCGCCAGTTCAATGTCACGCAACGCATGAACTTGGGAAATTCAAACGTCCTCGGAGGAACCCTGTCGAGCTTAAACGTTGTAAAACGTCAAGTTATTTGAGGGTCTTATGTCTGATGAAACTAAAACTTCGGAAGGATTGGGAATTTTTAATTTTGGAAAATGACGACGTTACATGAAAAGCGGGAATATTTTGCAACTTTCAGGAGCTATAATATTTTTTTGGTAAAATGGTGCATTCTTATTGTTAAACGTACTTTATGGGCAATGCTCCATTTCATTTGACAATATGCGTGGGTCGAGAGAATTTATTCATATTGAGTTCAAATTTATATTTCATTAGAAGAATACGGCCATTTACGACGGAAGTGCTCTTTACATGTAAAGCAGCTACGTCACGGACCGCGCATCTTGAAAATATTGGCCAAGTTTGTCAAGTTTGTCGTTTGTAATCCGTGTAAATCTTTCTCACTCTTAGCCGTCCTTATTTTGTTTTAGTTTTCATTACCATTTTGGTGTCATTCTGCCTTAGCAAATTATTATTTTGAGATTTCCTTCAATTTAAAAGTAATCACAAATCGTTAAGAAAGTTTAAAAGCCCGGCACGACGGTTAACTATTTTATTGTAATTCATTTTTTATCATCCATTAATTTAATTTGCAAGACATGTCTTGAATTTCCTGTCATAAAACCGTCCACTCTTCTCACATAACGCTATTTCTACGCTCGTTTTTTCAAGGATCTGTTCCAGACATAAATAATTCAGAGTTTTCTCCATGGAAACCCTACACATCTCAAGGTGGCTATTGGCAAGATTTCACGAACATAAATAACATGCGCCAATACAACTTAAGAAAAAGAAACTTAAACACGTTTTGCTTCTAAAGATTGATTTAATTAAGTTATGTGGAAAAACTCTGGTAGCAGGTGGTTAGGCAGTTATCCATCCAATCTTTCACATCATGACGACCAGATTATGATCGAAGGTCTTCAATCGATTTCTTCCTCGGCATTCCCGAAATGGAGATAAAATGTTGTTTTGTTTGCGAATAGTTAAGCAAGAAATCTTTACATAATTTATTCATGGCTTCAGCAAGCGGAAAAACATTCAGGATATGACGAAATAGGCACAATGCGGAGAAAAGAATTCAATACCGACGAACTTGGCTAATCAAATCCTGTAGACACTGCAACGAACATGCTTAATTAGGACGTCTTGTGTCAAAGGTCGTCTCGTAATTGGGTAATGTCATGACTTCAATTGAAAAAAAACATCGTTTGTCACAAGTTTCTAAGGAGACCGATCAACATTCAATGTAAACAGACTTTAAACGGGTTCAAACACGCCAAACTGCTACTATGGCGATTTTTTTCCCCGTTTGTATTGCAATGCCCTCAAACTTTGAACACTTTTCGTATCAATGTTTGCACCTGAAACACGCCCGACAATTTTTATGAGCTATTAGATGGACGCCTTTTTCTGTAAATAACAAGGTGACCCGAACACTAAAACGTAAGGGATTCAAAATGCCATAGTTCGGCCTTTTGATGCGAGTAAAAATTTCAAAATCTATCCATGCGTCGATCGATAACAACAACTTAATGAAAAAGTTGCGTGACAAACATCTTTGACGGCGGCCAAATGTTTCAGGTAATTTATACAACATGATATGAATTTAATGCCAAGAGAATATTCAAAATGTTTTCCTCGATTTGACAAGGTTTTCGATAAAAAAGATTACTATTATAAACAAAAATAAATGTAACATCTGGAACGACACTCGTTTTCGGAAACTCGAAGACAGACTGTGGACCGTGGAAAGTAGTTTTTCACTGTAAATAAAGCTCTACGAACACTATAAGGCTCAATTTAATAATTCGGTCTTGTGGCAGTCAAAACGCGCAGTTAATCGTCGGAAATGACGTTTATTTTGTAACAAGAAGAGCGCTGGGTTTAAAAAATCAGTCAAACATGAGCTCTCGTGACCAAAATCACAAAGAAAGGAAAGAGAACGGTTATTTACAATAGCCGTATACTGTAAGTTATACGTGGCGTACAATGAAGCACGATCGATCAGTAGGTGGTTTTGTTTGCGTGAAAAGCTTTCAAGAAAACAAAAACAGACAAAAATTAAGACAGCTCGATTATTAATGTTTTCGACACTAATCTAAAGGTTGGCCGGGTGCTGCAGCGCTCTGTACTGGTATGTTTCAATTTAGATCATCGAAAAGGTTGATTCTGTGTGCGAAAAGCGGCATGGACAATATGTGCAGCGACTGACTGCAGCAGAATATTTAATACGCACCCCAATGTGCGTGATCTTCTTTCTACCTAGTCTAAGTCCCTAAGGAACAAACGAGTGTGGCTTACAATGGCTTCCTTTAAAGGCTTTCAAAAACCGTTAATTGACCAACAGAAACGGCGCTTTTGCGCCGAAATACGGGATACTTCTATATAACAAAGGCGTTAAGCTTCTGGTTGTTTTTCAAACACTATGTTTATCAGGCATTCCTGATATAGTTTACTACATCCCAAGATAACGCAGTTGAAGCCCCGGTTCAAGTACAAATGACTACCCAGTCAAGACCAAAGACGAAAAAAGATTCTCCTACCTTGACAGAGAAAACGCAGATCGAGACCAAACACTCCTTGCAGAAGATGAAACACACCTCCAGAATATTCAGCAGAGATTTCGATTGATTGGCCACGCCAAATATGCAATGACCGTGAAAAATCTATGACGTCAGAGTTGCCTTAGTCACGGACGGCTGGCACGCGTTGGAAGAAAAGAATATTACCAAACAATAATGTATCAGTTAGCGAACCTTTGTGGAAGCCATAGGGATTCTCATTGCGATACAATAATCATGATACGATACTGTCGCTGGCGTTATTAAAATTCGTGACCAAACGAGCGCGTTATTGCAAGAAACTTTTAAAAATTGTAAAGCCATATGGTTCCATCCGTTCTGACACGCTTGGAAGGCATCGAAAACATCGGCTAGCTTATAACTTTTAATTCACCATGATTGACATTTTAGTGACATGTCACCATGTCACCATGAGTGACATTTTAACCATGCAGTGGGTTCTTGTAACTACTGACCGAGGACTTAATCATTGCGTGACGATGCGACGCTACAATCTTGGACAAAATAAATGGAACATCTGGACCACTCCTCCCCCCATTTCAATGATGCCAAAATGGCGCGCTTTTGCTCCTTCGCGCCTTCATCGTTGCTTTGGGGGGGGATGGGGGATAATTGTTCCATTTTATTCTGTCCAAGATTGTAGGTATCCTGAGAGATGAGACAATTCACCAGTGTATGGAAAACCAAGCACTCGAAAACAACGACCTGAACGCGAAGCACCAACAACGTAACTCGGAAACGAACGAAGCACAAGAACTGAAACACCCAAAACGAGTCTATTTGAAGAATGAAACCGGATAAAATAAGGTGCTTTCGTGACTGGTTTACAGAGCAATGAAAGCGGAACACCGGAAGATTAAAAGAGTGCAGTATTTTGGTCAGTATCATTGCCAGGCATGTAATGGTTACCTCTGGAAATTTTTAAACAAACGAGCGCCACATAATTTACATGAAAATAGTTTCCAGCTAGCTTTCAATCTTTGCAGTTGTTTGTCCGTGAGCTTGTAATGCTCCAGAAGACATACGCCTGTAGGCGATAAATCGACGACCGTAACAAGCTTTTGACTGTTTATTATTCAAGCACGAAAACATGACATGAAAGGACATCGTCGTCAAGAACAAAGCTCGAAAATTGAAAAGAAAACATTTTGGGAATTTTTAGTACACGATGAAAAATTGACGAATGTGTTCTTGTTTTGCTTCAATAACTTAAATTGGGATGACTTTTATGAGCCTCTATCAGTGGTGTTACTATTAGCTTCGAGTTGTTTTGACTTGTCTGGTCTCTGTTTTGTTCAAACGATTTTTAAACAAGAACTAGAAAGATAGAGCTACATTAGAATGAAATCATTTCAGTATTTCTCAGAGGATATATGTCACTCACAGCTTTTAAATGTAGTTATCGCTTAGCGGAGCGAAAGAGCGATTATTGTAATTTGCCAGAATTCACAGCTACCGGCTGTTGATCATACATTACCATCAAAGAGTTTTCGCTTTTACCGTGGAATTCAAATTTTAGATGCTTCATACGTGATGTCTTGTTCTTCTCGACATTCACTGGTGGAGATTGCGGTTTGCGGTATTGGGTATTGGACAATTGATCTTGCGGTATTTCGGTAATTTTAATCTCGAAATGCGGTATTGTGGTATTCTCCAAACCTGCGGGATTCGTGTTTTTTTTTTTTTTTTTTTTTTTTTCTTTTTTTTGTTTTTGGGGGGTTGGGGGGGGTTTGTTTTTTTTTTTTTTTTTTTTTACACTGTTTGGACGGTATCAAAGATTATTCTCCAAGTCCTCCAACGTTTTCCGAGCCTTTTCCAGTTTCCCATCGGAAAAGGGTAAGTTATTTTTAGTTAATTATTAGTCAACACGCGAATGGATGTAACTTATTTTGTTTATTTTGTCTAAATCGAAAATTACAATTCCTTATTGTTGTTTCCCTGTTATTTGCTCTAAACTAACACACAGAGTAGTGGTTTCAGTATGACATCAAGTTTCGACTCGGCCGATTAAAGTGTCGCGGTATTGCGGTATTCAGGTGTTCAGAACCCTCCTCTTCATTTTAGAGTTTTTGATGTCACATGTTTAATCTTGACTGAGTGTTTCGTTTTGGTGCCGCTTCGTTTTCGACTTTTGCGTAATTTGTCTTCGCTTTCGAATTTGAAGCTATTCGCAAGTTTCGCAATAAGCAAGTCTCGATTTAGACTTTTGGTGCTTCGTTATCGGGTTTTGAGTGCTTCGTGTAAGCGATTTTTTGGGGTGGGGCTTAGTTTCCGCCTTTATGTGCGTCTCAATCGTCCCAAACCTCAACTATCCTCGCTATCTGTGGCTTATTATGCTATCTTTGTAGTTTTTCTTCCCCGGGGGAGAGAGAGGGGGGGGGGGAAGAAGGGGACTCCCACGGGTATAGATCACGGATACTCGTCGTCTAGCTTGGGGGTGTAAATCACACAATTTGGTCTTACTGTACTGAGAGTGTCCAGGACGAAACGCCACTATTTTTCAGAAATGTTGCAGCTCTCGTAATTGGAGCTCTCATTAATGGGAGGGTTCTACCTTAATACCTTTCGTGTATTTTACGTTTTCCTACGGTTTTATCAAGGCAGCAGGAAGACAAGCCACTAGTGCTATCTATCTTCCAGCTTAACAAGTTCAGTTCTCTCGGTTATTTCGAGCAAACCCTCCTCAGTTGATAACTTAGAATTCTTTTCACAACTCAGCAGGTTTTCGTCGTCGACACTACGAACCAACAGTTCGTCTTCACCAAGAACACCACACGCACCTTCTCCTTGGTCGTGACTTTGTAATGTCTTTTCGTCTCCACTTTCTTCTTGATATTTTCCATGTTTACCTTTTCTAACATCGTCATAACTTCCAGCTTGACGATTATCTTCATCACCATTATCGTTATCATCATCATCATCACTTACGTCATCATCACTGACTTCACTGTTACTGTCATCTGATTCGTCGCTACTGAAAACCATTTAATTACAATATTAGTTCAGAGAATTTGGTGGTACATGTACACTGTACAGTAACAGGACAATTTTCACCATGATTTGCTTTATTCTCCTAACCTATGTGCTTGACAATGACTCAATAATACAAGGAGAAATTGCATGACAACCTAAATTAATTCCCAGGGTGGAGAGGGGGGTGCCCCCTATAATGGCCTTCATGGGGAGGCTCCATCCACCTTTTTCAGGCTTCAGGTATACAAAAGGGTAGGGATTTCACAAGTTGAGGTATATGAAAGGGTAGGGAAAACTGGCATTTCAGTACAAAACGAGCATGAACTGAATATAAAATCCTTGTTTTTCTGGTTAATATCTCTTCTGGTTATGCTTCATGTTCTCCAGTAATATCATTTGTTGACTTCATTCCAGGGTTTAGAAAAGGGATGCAATTCTATAAAAGAATTACGAAAGGGATACCTTTCCTGTCAAAATGGTACACAAAAGGGTAAGGGCTTGGACCTTGGAGCAGAGCCTTCCCATATACAACTTTGTAGAGTATCGCCCATCCCCCAGAATTTAATATTGTTCCCAGATCTCTCGGACTTTATCCACAACAAATCAGGAACAAGATTAATCAAACGGTAACCAATCTTGGGAATTACAACATTATCATTAATTTTTCGAAAATTTCCAGATTTTGTCTGAACTCAGAAACTCAATTGCAATCTCAAACAATTCCATTTTGAGAACAGTTTTCAAAAATTTTCATGTTGAAAGAGAATCTAATGATTTCCAGTGTTCTACAAACCTGACAATGGGTCGGTTAGGATTGAAATGTTCCTTGGTCATATCGATGTCCATCAAGTCTGTAAATAAAAATAATAATAATAATAATGCATTAACTGGTGAAGGCAGACCGATTTAAAACCAGAAAAATTAATGTTCTAACAGGCAAGACTTCGCATTACATTGTAAAACGTTCTCAGTTTGTCTTAACTTTCATCCCAATGATTTCATAAAGCTATATGAAAACACTCCATAGAAAGACATTTCTCACAAGAGGCTTGATGGAGACGGTAACCACTTGATGTAATATATCAAACACGAGGGACAGTGTTTCATTGGGATATCCAAACACCAAGAAGAGATTTGAAAAATGACGCCCAGTAGAGTATTTTTGATGAAATTCGAGGTGTTTGGATGAAACACAGTCTCGAGTGTTTGATAGATCTTCTCAAATTATCCAAGCAAAGGCTAAGGAGTAAACGGAGAAGAAAAATCGTCAAAATCTATGCTAATTAAGACCGGGTATCCAGACCTCCCTCACGGTTGTGATTTTCTTTGTTTTAACTTGATAAATTATTAATGAGTTTAAGAATGTCAGTTTCCAACACATCAAGCTGGTAGTCAGTTCTAAAGGTGATTGTTTCAAATAGCCAAAAGATCATCAGTTGAAAAGTAAATATACAGTCTGTAAATAAACAGTGGCTGTGCCTGGTCTAGCCACAAGCATAGTGAGAGAAATGCAACTGAAAATAATGAATAGCTTAATCTGATTCTCTAATCAAAATAGGTAATCCATAATCAAGTATAACACTGGCAATATATTGTTCCAGAAAATAAAATATAGGTACTCCAACCAAAGTTTTTTAGAAGTCCGTTTGTCAGTTTCGTTTCCGTCGTGGAAAAGTCGTCTGTAAAGCGCCGGTAGTTGTTGACATCTCTTAAGAGGCGTTTGTTCTAGGTTAGTGACCCAGCTTTCCAGAGTCAACCGCTGAAAATAGTTTGTACTGTAGGTTAAGCCCCGAGCAGAGTCCCAGTCGATGTTGTGGTTTGTCAGTTGATGATGTGCAGCAATGTGATTGTTGGCATCGCCATTTCTCGTGGCTCGTTTGTGTTCAGTCAGTCTCGTTTTAAGGTTTCTGCCAGTCTCACCAATGTAGGAAGCCTGGCAGTCGGAGCATTTGATCTTGTAAACTGCTCCCTGTCTGATGTTAGGTTCGTCCCTGTCTTTCACGTTGGTCAGTAAGTGTCGTAACGTAGTTGTAGGTTTGTGAGCTACACGGATATTGTAGGGCTGTAGGATCCGTGAGATGGTCTCAGAAGTGCCCTCAATGTAAGGTATAGTCACTGTAGTAACAGGTGTTGGGTTCCTGTTCGTAGCGTCAGCTTCAGTGGGTCGGTAAATGTTTCGTCTAATAAAGTCAGTGTTGTAGTTGTTTTGGTGAAAACACGTTCAAGGTATCTGTTTTCGTCACGTAAACTGTCCGGTGTGTCGCAAACTAGTTGTGCTCGTCTCGTCAAAGTCTTTATAGTCGTGGCTTTGTGTGAAGTCGGGTTGTAGGACGATTCGTCAAGTAATCTGTCGGTATACGTCGGTTTTCTGTACACTGTCGTTCGCAGTTCGTTGTTGTCGCGGCTTACCAAACAGTCTAGATTTGGCCTCTCTCACAGGAAAGGCCTAGCTGAAGAGCATACATGTGCATGTAAATTTACAGTACCTTGTGACGATTGTGAGTTGTGCTCTCTTTCACACTCCTCGAACCATTTATTCTGAACTTCGACCACCTCCTTGCTGGATTTACAAGCAGCATACCGGTCCAGCAGAACTCTGCATTATTAAAACAAAATAAAACTTTTAAAGATCTTCTTCCTGGATGTAGTGGGGATCAAGGAGTAATGTACATGTAATTTGTGATAATCTGTATCAAATGACATAAATTTATATTTTGCCGACTTGGAACAGAAAACTGGGGGTTAGCGTAGTACACAAAGGCTTGTGATTAGTATGTTTGTAAAGAGATAGTCAAGAAACTTGTGACATTCTGCAGTCAGCCTTACTGATGACAAATCAAAGATGGTATATTTTTCTGTTCTAGTGTTGTGTAAATAGTGTTATCTTATTTACCTTTCATTCTGTTGTTTATATAGTAACCTTAAAACCCCAAATGTGGCACCAATACATTTGGTAAGGGGTACACGGTCCCTATTTTCCTAATTTGAGGTTTTGAGGTGCACCGTCTGACTTTGGCACATGTAGGATGTTATTTGATGCATCTTTTATCCACTTTGTTGTAACCTTATTGTGTTAATTAAACATATCTTGGGTCTGACTGGCCAACACCCCCATGTGTAGTGAAGGCAAAATTTCTAAATATGCTGCAGACCATGACCATTAATGTCAGATGTTGTTAGAACATCCTCATGCCTTCCCTCACCTGAGTAAACCTCACAAGTAAACTGTTCCACTTTATGAGACATTATCTCATCAATGATCAGACTTTAGTTTAGCCACAAACCTGTTCAGTGTATAAAAAGATGATCCCCACTTGAAACGTTTCAGTAGTGTAGTGCCCAGATCTTCTTGACCTATGACATTGAAAAAACAATTATTATACTGTATTACTGCGAGTTACAATGATAAACGTGACAGTGAAGTATTTATTTAGTGATTGATCAGCTACACTGTATGTATATGATTTTTTATTAATGACAAAGACTAGATGACTTCTAACCGATACTGACCATGCTTTCATACATATTGAGCAAAACATGATTTATGGTGCATATCAGAAATCAAGAAAGCTTGCTGCCATCATATCTCTGCTGATGAAGCACACATAATGATGGTTGCATTTTGCAAATGCCTGTATTTTAATACACACACACACACACACACACAATTTTATAGATTTTCATCTTATCATTATTCCACCACTGTTACTCTGTCCATACATAATTTGTGTTTCCCACTTCAAGGTAGCTTTCACATAGGGCTAACCTCTTTATTTTCTGTTCAGGGTGCCCATTTATTTTATTTTTGTTGTTGTCACTGATGTTATCATCACTGCTTTGTTTTTACCCTATTATAACATGTCACATCTATTCATTCTGATTCTGAATAAAACGTTCAATTGTATTGTATTGTATTGTATTGAAATTGAAGCTTACACATGTACACTGTAGTGGGTCCAACTGGCAACTTTCAATACTAGGGCCTACAAATTTGAAATTTTTCCTCAAGGTAAAGCACAAAAGTTATAGATACCTGTACATGTAGTCTCTACATCTACATGTAATTTCAATTAAGAATCATGTCACTGTACGAATACCCTCCTCTTGAGTAATGCAGGGGTTTTATTAATGTTTTCAGTAGGAGGGTAACTGGTTTTCACAGGCGGGCAAAGGTTTTTGACTTGAACTTCTTTATAAGAAGAACTATACTTTAGATGGTCAAACCAGGTGGGCAAAATCATCCTCGCAGCTGGTCAATTTGCCTGGTGCCCGGCCCTTAACGAAACTCCGTACATGTAAGTAATGTTACCTAACTTTTGTAACACTTACCAACAATGTACAGAGTAGCTGCAAATGCCTCAACACAGGAGAGTTTACAAGGCTTTCCATAGTTAATAGGGTTGGCAGCAATCAAGTAAGGTAATAAGCGCATATTGCCACCTCGCATCCTTCCAAATGGCGTGGTCTCCAATTTGGCCCACGAGCAGTCAATAACAGCTATTCCATGGTCCATAAGAATGGTGTGGTCCTGGGGTGATACACACTGCTTTCCCAAGGGACTTAAAATGAGTCCATTGAATCTCTGAGAGAGTTTTAATGTTTTCACAAACCCAAGTCTTGAAAGTTTCCTTCCTGAACACTTCTTAGGATCACAGTGCTCTAGATCCTAAAATGTAGTACAGATATGAAAAAACAATCAATCAATCAATTAGTCAATGATCAATGAAAACTTTTGCATCAATGCTTTTTGTAAATTATGGTAGTGCTCAGATTAACTGGGAGGCGCAGTGACCTGATGGTTAGTGCGCTCGTCTCCGGATCGAGCAGTCCGGGTTTGAGCCCTGGCCAGGGACATTGTGTTGTGTTCTTGGGCAAGACACTTGACTCTCACAGTGCCTCTCTCCACCCAGGTGTATAAATGGGTACCGGCGAATTTAATGCTGGGGGTAACCCTGCGATGGACTAGCATCCCATCCAGGGGGTAGTAGAAATACTCGTAGTCGCTTCATGCTACAGAAACCAGGATAAGCTCCGGCCTGATGGGCC
>Ga0126338_10001851_pt1 | contig 14110 bp, 6 predicted proteins | sample OrbCmetagenome_2_FD_92529 | JGI IMG/M metagenome (GOLD analysis project Ga0126338, IMG submission 92529) | Coral microbial communities from Petempiche,Puerto Morelos, Mexico - Orbicella C C metagenome | ecosystem: Host-associated > Invertebrates > Cnidaria > Coral | place: Petempiche,Puerto...
AAAGTTTTACTAAAATATTTCACGTGACCCCCCCTTTTTCCCTCATTTTTTTGGGATGGCCCCCCCTCGAAAGCCATTTTTTTCGCATGGCCCCCCCCCCAAATCCCACCAGCCCCCCCTACCTTATAAAAAATGAACGGTCCCTTAAGAGCATCAAAATTTACAGTATAATAATTGCAATAAAAATTGTGTATAATTACATATTAGGACTTTGTGCTGTCCAATTTGGTAAAACTGGAAACAAAAATTCTGAGAACTGTCAGAATTAGACAAGGCTACCAGATGTCTAATTTATAGAATGATGTGCATTATTTTATTATTTTACTATAAATTATTAATACAAATTTTTCAAGAGCCACTGTAATAATTGGAAATCACTGTCACAGTGACAAATCTTTAACAAGCTAATAGTATTAGTTATTACTTTCCTTTTTGGTTCTTCATGTCTATTTTTTGCTTTTTTTCAGTGGTGAAAGTCTGGTGTACGGTTTTGATGATCTGACAGGAGGATTACAGCTTTCTCACCGCCTTGTTTTATCAAGTAAAGATTACCCTGGTATCCTTCATGAGTCACAGTTAACATGTTTAGCAGGTTTATATTAGACCACTAAAAATAAAATATATTTTCAGATTGTATACCCTGTAGGTTTTTTAAAAGATTTTTTAAAGGAAATCCCCTGTTTCTGGAACATAATAAGAAACAGAGACAATTTGTTTTAGTATTCCTTGAAGAAAGTACATTCATTTGATTTGTAAGAATGTGGAGTATAGTTAAATAACTACCCCTGCCCAATATCGTGGAATCCCGATTTCTCAAACCCTTGAATTTTTGAACCTTCCAGTAACTCAAACCAAAAAAATGTTTCCCTTCCCATAGTCAAACGCTGTAATATTTTACCCACGACAGCTAGAACTACCTGAGTTTTCAAAACAATTTTTGTCTCCTTTGGAGGTTTCAAAAATCCAGATTCCACTGTAGTTATTCAAGACCTGATGGGATACATGTAGTTTGATTTGCATCTTATTTGAATTCTACTGAGTGGAGTCAGGTAATGGGACTTCTTTGCTGATTACTTTTCAAAGTCTTAGACTTAGGGTTAGGGTTAGACTCTTTTGGACTTCTCAAAACCTTGACCCTCAGTACAGATCCTTACTATTATACCAAACTCTTAAATTAAGACTAAGATGAAAGTTTCTAAGGTGGAGAATTTTGTGTCAGTGTAATTGACCAATAGCCGTTAGGTCATTTCAGATGTTCCTTAACAATACAAAACACTCAGACACTGTCCAGGCTACAGGTGGTATCCAGTGTCTCTCCTGGACTCCTGATGGCTGTGCTATTGCTGTGGCATGGTCATGGGCGTGTCATGGTGGACTTGCCGTGTGGAGTGTATTTGGATCACTCTTGATGTGTACTCTTGGAGGAGACTATGGGTAAAACAAATTAATAGTAGTTAATACATGGTACATGTGCGAGTCTGTACTACTCATCAGAAAATTCCTTGTAAGAATGTGCATGTTAAAAGGTGTATTTTATTCTGATCTCAAAGCATGACTGACACAAGCTGTGGTCTTCATGATTGCACAAAACAAAGATATTACACCTTGATAATTGCAGCCAATTACACCATTATTATCCCTCTGGTATTCTCTAAAAGAAATGGAGAACATTTTCTGTAGTTCTCAATAGAAAAAAAGAAATATTTTGATAACTGCAATTATGCAACCAAGCGATCCAAATGGCTTCCAGTATCAGTAGTGATAGCAATACAGATTGCTGGTCTGAATTGTAATCTCACTGGCATTTGTCATCAATGCAGTACTTAGGTGACTTAATAGTAGTTACATGGTAGAATTAGGAGGAGATTGTGAACTTGACTTGATATATTGTCTTTCACAGGACATCCCAAGAGGCTGTACTCCACAATCCACTTCACATCAAGTCAATGGTTAGTCAGATTCATGCTTGGGATTGAGTCTACCTTCAAGCTTAGTGGACCTGATTAGGCGGGCACTTATCTCAGGTTTCCATAGAATGAAACTGCTCCCCTGGATGGGGATGTGCTATGCTTTAATCCCAGATCCCATCATGACAAGCCTTGTGATAATGACAAACCAAAAACACCAGAAACTAAAATTGATTGTTTCACCTTTACCTACCGTTTTTTAGCAAGTGAAAAATGAGGCCTCAGCACTCTATCATCAACAAGTTCTGTTGCTCAATGCAGATGCTGGACTCTCCTTATGTTCTGTCTGTTCTGTCCTTTCTAAATTGTCTTTGGTAGTTCCCAGCTTTGGTGTCCTTCTGTCTATTAATAATGTAGTTTTTGAAAATGTAAGATGGTTTAACATGTAGTACAACAGCTCTTGAGTTTTTCACTGACACTTTATGTTTTTAATTGCCTGATGCTAGGGATGGGGCCCAGAAGGTTACAACTTGGCAATGGTGTCTGCAGAGGAAGAAAGTGGCACTTCAGGTAGAGATTTCCTCTTGCTATCAAACAGACTGGTGATGACAATAAATGAAAAATGAAATGAAATAAATGAACAACAGGGGGCAGTTCTATCTGACCATGTTTTTTTTGTTCTGAAGTTTTAAGTTTAAACTTCTTATTTTGCTTGGCTACAGAAAACTCTAATTTGTAAGTTGTTTTTATTCTGGCTTTCAATGATGAAAGGATGGTTTTATATTGAGACATCGGCATTGGGAGATAACTTGCTTACAAGGGAAAAAAATATGATAGTAAATGGAAGTCTTTTCTAAAAACCCCAAAGGTTATACATATGTATTGTAAGCACATGTAGCATTTAAATTATTAAGGTTACTAAAATAATCTTTACACCATTCCGCTACTGAAAGCCAAAAGCTGGAGGTAATTTTGCAATAATAAATCGAGAAAGAAAATGGATTCAAAACAACTTGCTAGGATTTTTTCAGAGTGGTCAGCTGAGGGCTATGAAGTGTTACTTTCTTAGTTAGTTTATAATTATTTTTTTCTCTGAAAATACAATAAACTACAGTGAACTTAATATTATTAGCTTAATATTGAACAAGTTTCGCTGATGACGTAATTTAATTTTTTGCTTTTTATTTTTGATAGACGGCATAAATGATGATATTTCAGGTATAAATTTAAATAACAAACAGTTAAAAGGTCTTTAATCAATGGCCATGAATTTTAAATAAATTACAATAACATTTTCTTGATAATTTTAAAATGAAGTAAAAACATCTTTTCAACATGTTGAATAAGTTTACTGAAAATGTCATTTTTAAAACCTTTTAGCTGTTGTTATGTTTGGTTCTGAGATTGCTTTACCCAACTTTTCAGCCAATGAAAAAAATCATCGGTCATATTCAAATTTTATGGTACACTCTTTCTTCAACCTTGGTGACCTCCAGATTGACTTTCTGTAACTTGCTAGAAACAGAAAGAAAACTGTAACTTGTTTTTTATTCCTTCACCATAAAAACAGTTAAATAAATGCAATCTATCATAATTTAGATAACTGATGATCAATTGCTTTAAAGCCACTTACAAGAAGTGACAACAACAAAAACATTTACGGTGTGTTTCTTTAAGAAAATCCAAGATTGGATTCTTAAATCTTTTACTAAAACAGATCAATCCAAGATCTCTCGGATCATGGTGCATCAAAGGAACCGAAGAATCTACTCCCCGTTTAGTAAAGAAATGCAAAATCGGTTTTCGGATTCTTTCGGATTTAAGAATCCAATTGTGGATTTTCTTAGAGAACTGCACCCTTAATTGTAGCACAAAAAAGGTGTTAAATCCAAAAAAAAAAGAAATAGAAAGTGTGTATATCCTTATTTGATTACATTACTTTTGGTTGACATTATGATAATGGTTACTTAATATTTGTTGTTGCTGTAAGCAGTTTCAGTACAGTGTACCTGACTGTATATTGCTACTTATTTTTAACTTATTTTGTCTCAAACCTATTGTTAGGCGACATTATGCAACTTCAGTTTGTTAAAAGCACCTTGACAGTAAATCCATGTATGGTAAGTGAAAGGATCACAAAGCACTTTTCCTTTTACTTTCAAATGAAATTCTGCTGTAGTTTGGTTGAACATTCATTCAGCAAGAAATTATTATTGTTCACAAGTCATGAACAACACATAATTTCAAACAAAATCACCACCCAAGTGAATATATGAAAGATCTTATATTTAAACTTTGGAGAATGATATGAAGACATGATTTATCACCACAGGTATTTACAAAGCTTAAGCAGTTGTGAAATTAAAGCCTGAAAACTTCAGGCTTGAAGGGAATTCGAACCCATGACCTCTGCTATCCCATAGGTCGGTGCGGTGCTCTACCAGCTGAGCTATCAAGCCATCTGGTAGTCTCCTCCGCAGCCGTTTTTTGGGATGTCACGCAACGCTCCCAAAAAACAGCTGCGGAGGAGACTAGCCATCTGGGAGTTGGTCATGTTGCAAGTTTGTAATATACCCTAGATGGTGAATATACTAGTGAATAAATGAAAGATCATAATTATATTTGAGCTGTGGAGAAAGATATGGAGACATGATCATTGCAATAAACACACAACTTATTAGCAGTTGTGAAATTAAAGCCTGAAAATTGAGATTGTTTCTTTTTGAGCTACTAAGTGTAATATGTAATTTGGCTTTAGAACTCCACTTTCCACTTTTGCCATCACTTCATAGCATGTTTCATTTTGAATTCTCTTATTTTTGATCTACAAATTGGGTCAAAGACATGCTGGTCTAATGAAATCTCCAACGCACTGTTATTTGTGTTGTCACGCAATGCTTCTTCTCCAATGGAGTGTTGCAAGATGCCCAATAAAGGGCTGCATAGAAGACAAGTCTAGTGGTGATTGCAATGGACTTGGCATTGAAGAAGGGTTTCTGTCTCATATGTTGTAATTTCATGTCACAGAGCAACCACGAGCATCTCTTTCTCCAAGGAGAGGAGTGTTTGTATCTCAATACTGGAGACATGGTGTCCGAGACACAGGATTTGATAGAGGGGAATGGAACTAGGCCTGTGATTGGTGGAACTGTTGGGCACAGTACATTGGTCAGTAACAAACAATGGATTGTTATCCAGGTGGGTTTGTTTGAGTGTGTGACTTGGGGACTGTAACGCCATCACTAATTGTATAATTTATTTTTTTGTGCGTGTGAACTCAATCTACATGCAAACATTTCTTAAGATCTAAAGTGCTTTTGTTTTTTAATCATTTTAGATTCCTTCAAATTATCTGGATAGCAACTGGCCAATCAGGGTGAGTATCTGAGCACAAAAACTGACACTTTTGAGTGTTAGAGCATAGTTGGTAGAGTTACTAACTATGGTTCGAGCTACTTTCATGTGACCTTGATAAATTGTTTTCTTTAGTGTTAGCATTGTGTTTCCTCTGCTTGTAATTATATTTTAAAAGGATCAACGCAAGCCTTGCGCGCGTTTGCTCGCTAAAATATCCCTGACATGGAGGGAGCCTTATTCGATTGACCTATCAGAATGCTGAAAAGGGTGTCCTATAAACCAATCAAGATCTGTGCGCATTCGCCCCCGTTCGGAAAATCAAAACCAATCACTTCGCTTACTTCACTCTTTTTGCCTTGTTTTTCTCGTAGTATGCAGCTGTTGATAAAACCGGACGCTGCGTAGCTGTTGCTGGCAGAACAGGAATCGCTCATTATTCACTCAATAGCAGAAAATGGAAACTCTTTGGAAACGTGTCACAGGTATGCAAATATCATAGCTTATGAAAATACGGGTAGAGGGGCGGGGGGAGAGAGCAGGGTAGGGGGGCACGGGTGGTTGCACTCAGTACTGTATATCAACAGTCGTCTACGAGTCCATTAGCCAGGATTTTTTGATATTTCACCCCTGATTTATCATTACGTTGAATAACGTTTTGTTGTACGAGGAAGACTGTGATTGTCGATACTATTTCTTATTACCTGTAGGAACAAAGCTTCTCGTGCCGAGGTGGCCTGTCTTGGTGGAGAGATTTTCTCATTGTGCCGTGTTACAACTTTAGCTCGTCATCAGATGAAGTAAGTGTCGGTTTGTTTGGTTTTTTTTTTCGATAAATTTAGATTTGAATCAATTTGTATGAACTGTATTTCTCAATTTCCCATACGTAGATGAACAAAATTCCCAAACAGATAACAAAATTTCCCTTTGAATTTTTTACAGGTTCGTTTTTATCCCAGGACATGCAACTTGGACAATGCCTTTTCGCTGAATGTCAAGCTCCCTGCTCCAGCATTCCTGGTGAATGTGTTTCGTTGTTTGCTGTTGGTGTACTGTTCTGACTGTCGAGTGGTGTTCTTCTCGCTGGAAAGGACAGACGATAATCCAAGTAAGGAGGGTTGTGAAGTACTTCCTTTTGTCAGATTAAAACCAATTCACGACGACGTATATGAAAATTGTTCAACGATACGATTATCCCTTCCCAGTTGTTTGAGGCGGGTGGCTTACCATCTAACATAACTTAAGGGCAAAACGACTTTGCTATGTATCATGGGGGTTGATATTCTTAGTCCTACAACCTGGTCCTTGAATGGAATAGCCCCTCTAGATAACAGTTTAGGTCAACAAGGTTCCTAATGCAAATATTATCCTACTTGTTCCAGGATTAAAAGGAGAACAGACGCGCAACCGAGAAATAAAGAAGAGAGAAGACTAGGGAGAGCTGAGGGGGCACTTCTCTCTCCCTAGTTCCCCCTTTTTTTCCATCTCTCTCACGTGTCTGTGAGCGCTCGCTTCAAACAACAAAACAATAACAAAACCACGTTAGCGATAACTAAAACTTGATTGAGTTATTGTTTTCCACGTTCTTCACTCTCTTTGCACCCTTACAGATGTTCCCGAGGTACATGTGTCACGCGTGCAGGAAGTGTCTTTAGTTAATCACGTGCCGCATCCCTTAGCAGTGGTACATGTCACGCTAACTTCATTGTATGCCGGTAAGTGAAATGTCACGCTAAAACGTCACAGTATTCTGTTGTTATAAATGTCACAACATCTGATTACATGTCACTCTAACTTTACCTTGGATTGGTATCTGAAATGACACATTAACCTTACAGTATGTTATTAAGAAAGGTTTTTGACATCATGCCATAGCCCTCTTCAGGAGATGAGAAACAGTCTCATGAAACTTGTCAACTAAACTGACGCTTCTTTGAGCTCTGAGGTGCCGACCACACTGATAGTTTTCGCATGAAAACGCATACTTTTTGATGCGTTACGACTAAAACGACCGAAAACGCTGATGAAAACGTAGGCTTTCGAAAACGGTTTCAAAACAGGATCCCTTATGAAAACGCATTGTTTTGAGAATGCTCCATTTCTAGCGTGGACAGGTGAAAATGGATCCTAAAAAAGCGTCATATACTGCCGTTTTCATCAGCGTTTTCGGTGGTTTTAGTTTGAACGATAGGCAAAGACGTATCAAAAAGTATGCGTTTTCGTACGAAAACGCATTAGTGTGGACAGGTGAAAACAAAACGAAAATCCTAGTGTGGTCGGAAAATATTTGCTGCGTTTTCATTGAGACAAGAACGAATACTTGTAAATACGCATTAGTTTAGTCAGGGCCTAAGGAAAGATTGCGTGATATGCCCAAACTTAAAGACCCTCCGCTTAAAAGACTACATAGAAACCCACCTCAATTAAAGATATTTTAAACTGTCTTTTTGTTCTCAGAATACCAAGGCTCTGACGGACTGGACGGTGTGGAATCACTTATCACAAATGTTGGTGGACGCTTACTAATGCTGCAAAAAGACAAGGCATCCCCTGAAAGAAAATCTAAAAAGGTATCGGTAATGTGAATTAGTGTTTAGCAAACCCTGGATCCTTAGTAACTTTTGATTGAAAATACAATCGCATACTTTTCACTTGGCCGTGTGATTGTGTTTTTTTTTCCCATGGCTAAAATGGCTGACAGGCTCGATGTGCACTGTACGAGCAACATCGTGGCTGTTATTTTGGTCGTCTTGGAAAGAATTATGAATCTTTGTGTCATTTGGAACAGAGAGAGAGCTTTCTGCCATTTTTTAGCAACTTTCAAAGTAGCTGAAAAGTAAACCTTGGATTTTAACAAGAATCGAACCCATGAATTTTGTGATTCCAGTGCAAACGCTCTACCACTGCTTTACGAAGCCGAGAGAACCGGTCAACAAGGAGAAAGAAAATGGATGCAGGGGACCACGAATTACCGTAAATCCTCGAATTAGCGCCCCCCGCCTCCCCTATCTTCTCCTAAATTTGAAATTTGCGAAAATGTTTTGGGGTCTTTGTTTCAAAAGTTGTGTTGATTAACCTGACTTCTTTTCTAAATAAAATTTCGCATCCGCAAAGTAATTGCGTACTAATGAAACTGTGTTTTTTGTTTTGTGTAGTCGTCATTTTGCTCTCCTGTTGTCCTGGCTTCGTGTGTGGAAAACGTGTGGACATCCTCAACGTCGAGTCGAACTAAACGGCACCTGATGGAAGCTCTGTGGCTGGGATGCGGAGCGAATGGAATGAAGGTACACCAAGCTAATGTTGATGTTTATACAAATTCTCATTTCTGGTCTCCATATGATCGTTCTAGTTTAGTTAGGAGAATTTGTTATTAGATGTTCATTTAAAGCTTCTTTATTTTCATACATGACGTGCTTGATTTTGTGTTAAAGTTTTCAAGAGAAATTAGATCTTGACCGTTGTGTCGCTAGAGAGCTTAAGACTTGAGGTCACATCTTGCTATTATCAACCGCTTTCCCAGTCATTTTTCAAAACCTGAATTTCCACTTTGGAAAGGAGCTCGTTTCCTTAACGGAAAATAACTCAAGTCATGTCTGTTTGGTTTGATTCACAGGTTTGGCTCCCTTTATTTCCTGGAAACGATGAAAACCCGCCAAATTTCCTGTCCAAGCGAATTATGCTGCCATTTCAACTGAACATCTATCCATTAGGTAAACATTGTAACGGTTGGACTTTCTACAATTACATTGGGATCAGTGACAGTAAAAGGAAAGCAAAATGGTGATACTGTAAAATGCATTTAAGCCGTGGGTTTAGGTTTGTTTAAAAGGGAATTGGGAGGAGTTATTTTCAGTGGGCCTTCTAATCGGAAGGAAGTTGCCTTTCAGACGATGATTGCTTATATTTGAAATGAAGTCTCGTCTGAAACATATTTCGTGTAGAGTTTTTTGGGACCTCGCAGTGGGATGGGGCGGGGGAGAAATGGGGAGGGGTGGGGGAGAGGTGGGGTCTTATTGTAATTTTAAATTCTAGCATGGAGAGCTAACATCAAGATGTGAAAATTAATTACGTTTGACCTATAATTTATAATATATTTTTTTCACAGCTGTGTTATTTCAAGATGCTGTGATTCTTGGTGCAGCCAATGAGCCAATGCCTTTAGAATGTACATCGCCAGCTCCAACCTCTCTATCACCTCAAGCCTTTCCTTTCTGTACGCTAGAAAGAACGGTGAGTCACCTTTTCATTCAATACAGTCGTAAAGTGTTGAAATTTGAAATTATCCTCAGTGATCCCATACATTTCTTCTCTTATTGGTTCTCGAGAATTTGGTGATACATCAAGACAGTAACCCTATGTTGATGATTATCGTTATTCTCATCACCTGAGTGCTTGATAATGTATTGATATTGTAAGGAGAGTTAAGATCTTAATCCGTCTTAATACCAATTTCACTGTCTTGCTACTAGAGTCATGTTGAATGGTTTCATTTGAATTTAATCCGATTGTACGCTTGCTTTGCTCTTAGACTCAAATATACCTGCATCATGTTTTGAGGCAGCTCCTGCGTCGAAAGTAAGTGCTGTTCCCGTTTAGTCTATTGTCTAATTTAAACAATTTTGTTGAACTTACAGGACATAGATAAATGAGCGAGCGAACGAACGAACAAACGAATATACGAACAAGATAGAGAGGAAGTGGCCGAATGACCGAATGGACGGAAGAACGAACGAGCGGACGAACGAGCGCGCGAACGAACGAACGAACGAACGAGCGAGCGAGCGAAAGAGCGAACCAAGCAACTTTACAACCATCCATCCATCCATCCATCCATCCATGGAACCAACCAGTGAAACGAGAAGTAGATTTGGGACCAAATTGAAGTGTTTTTTTTTTTGTGATAACAAGCAACTGATCAAGCTGTCACATTTGAGATAAAAGAGTTGAACAACAATGACAATGCATTAGAGAGTTCTTTTTTTTTATTTTTCTCAGCTCATCTCAGTAGTTACTTTTACCCAAATGTCTCTAACTTGTTTCAGATTTTTAGCTAATCTTGGGTTTTTTCTCTTGTCCTTAGCTTGGGACAGCAGGCGTTGAAGATTGCCAACATGTGTTGTGACTTGCCATACTTCCCTCACGTGCTTGAACTCATGTTACATGAAGTGTTGGAAGAGGAAGCCACAGCATCTGAACCCATTCCAGGTGATAAGGACGAGTTAGTTTAGGCGGGGAGGGGTGGTGGCCAACTGTTAATTTGCTGGAGTCCAGTTCAAGTTGGGGCTCGGCTTGGGGAGACACTTTACTTTCCAAGTGTCTTTCTCCACCCAGGTGTATTAATGGGTACCGGCGAATTGAATGCTGGGGGTAACCCTGTGATGAACTAGCATCCCATCCAGGGGGAGTAGAAATACTCCTAGTTGCTTTGATGCTATACAAAAACGGGAGATAAGCCCAGCCCTAATGGGGCACTAGGTTGGAACACGGAGATAACCTAATTCGTGATTTTAAGGAGAAATATCATGATGTACTTATTAAAGTAGAGAAACAAAGAAGGGACAATAGAGAATAAGGATAGTTTAAGGTGCTGTCCTCTTTCTGATGTAAAACTTGCAAAATACTTTCAAATTGATGGAAATTTCAAAATGATCGTTTTCTAGAGGTGGAAAAACAGCAGAGAAGTGTTAATAGACCGAAGATAAATAAGGATGGTTACGACTTAGGAAGATTGAAACGGATTATAAGAACAACAAAGTTGAAAAAAGTTGGGTAATGTTTGCAGGAGGTTCCACTCCTACATAGTTCCCGTAAGGTTGAGGAAGATTGAGTTAGACTGGGGACGAAGAACTTAGTAAAAAAAGAAAACAAACAAAATTAAGGCTAACTATGAGTGCTACATCTTTATAATTGAAAGTAAAATTAAACCGTCATTATTCGTTGTGTTATTGTCTAGGTATGCTTAAACTTCTCAGAATCATAGTGAAAATATGATATAACATTATTTGTTACTTTATTTACTGTAAGGGGAATGTACATTCTGACTTTTTCTTTGCTTTTTGTTAGATGCTCTCCTTCCACGTATTGTTCGGTTCATCAAGGAGTTTCCTCAATATCTCGAGACAGTCGTGCATTGTGCAAGGAAAACAGAGGTTGCTTTATGGAGTTATTTATTCACGGCTGTGGGCAATCCACGAGATCTTTTTGCAGTAAGCAACTTAAGATGGCTTTTTGCAGTTAAACCTTTAGTGGTTATTGTTGAAAGGAAGTTTAGTCACAGTTTAAGAAAAGTCATGGTCTAAAGGGGTTTAAACTAATGCAGACACTTGTTTTACATCCTTTAAACCAGATTCACTTGAAACGAGGTTCGTCCGACCATCGTTTACTAAGTCCCCTTGTAACCTTTAATTCAGTCAGACCATAAAGAGCGCGAGACCAATTGAATTTTTCTTTGCATCTTTCTCGTGCCACGCGGTCGCCTTCGCGATTCGCGCTTTGCTTGAAATGTTCACTGAATCAATGAACGTGGTAGTAAGTTTACTTTTTTTAATCGGATTAAAATGTTTCCTTTTGTGGTTTCTCGTCAGGATTGCCTGGCGGCAGGTAAATTGGAGACTGCAGCTTCTTATCTTATTATCCTACAAAACTTGGAACAACCAACTGTCAGCAAACAGGTTTGTGTAATAAAAAACGAAGGACAGACGCCAATGGGCAGGGCTGAGTGTCCGTATTATATAAATGGATCTATAAGGAGAGGTTAGGCTGTACAGTCAACCTCTCTTTATGGCCAGGAGATGGTAATTTTGGGAGTGGGGTTTATTGTAGGAAGTTTATAATCGGAAGTCTTTCCAGTTGACTCACACTTTTTTAACCAGTGGCAAAGTTTGAATTTAGTTTAAGTTAAAATCAAGCGAATTCTGTGCACCGGTATCACCCAATATATTGGGGTTCAGGGACAATTCCAGGTACTTCACACTGATTTGGACGCTTGCGTTTTAAATTGCAACTCCTTCAATGTTGAAATAATAACCGTATCCTTAATTTATCTTTGTAGCATGCTACCATCTTACTGGATAAAGCTTTGGACAGCTGTAAATGGAATGTGAGTTTTGTGAATTCCTTTCAGATTGTATGATTGCTGCGTTGTGTGGCTCATAAAGGGAAATTTATAACTTTTAGAAGACACTTGCTTATTTTCCAGTGTATTTTAACGAAGCTCCCAACTCAAAATTTCGCGGCTCTTGTCGTGTGGCTAGAACTCATTTCAAAAAACCATCCCGATGTCTTTGAAGCTGCGCACCTTTTCGAGATAACAATCGAAAAGTTTGTTGTTGTTCTTATCTAAATAAGCCTTAGTTTCGCGAGCAAATTTTCATTGTTATGTTTTCTTTTTGCGGCAGATAGCGCAAGATCTCGTCCGTTTCCTTCGTTGTATTGCCGCAGACGAACTCGACTCCCCTCCGCGGTCCCCAACGTATGTCAAACCACACCACCCCCCACCCTTGAGTCCAACTGCTTCTGTAGACGGTGACGACATTCCTTACGTGGTTAATCCTCACGCGCGCTCCTCGAGTGTCTCGAAGCCTCCTACACGCGCGTCCCTCACGCGTGGAAGCTCTATGGAGAAAGGCTTTATAACAAGGACTCCTTCAACAGAGAAAGCTTCTTTGTCGAGAACAAGTTCAGTGGACAAGTCGCGGAAAGTATTGGCAGCGAGCTCTCTGACTTTACCTACACAGCCGAAGTAAGATAGTAAGGTTCTTTTGTTTATCTCAAACCTCTTCAGGTCTGTAAGGACCTCTGTGATTTAAGACTCATCGCTCTTCTGTGTCTCCTCGCAATCCTTCCCTACCTCGTTACAATTTTATCATCGAGACGACTGGCGGCGAAGTTTGCTTTACTGCGGTGTCCTTTGCAGCTGTCATTTCGCTTGCAACGCAACACACGGGCTGCGTGATGACTGAAACAACGACTACAAAAGAGAGAGTATTGTAGTTATACTATATAATTTTTGTTGTTTCTTGATACTGGTGCGACAGATCCTCTCATTTACTTTACTTGTGTGACTTTATCTATCGTCACAGACGACCATCGGAGTCGGACAACCCAGACAACTTCTTCATCGACACCATTTTGAATCGTCACGCCAGGCTGCTGTTAACAGCCATGCGTCTCAGAGACTTGGGAAAATTCGCGGCTCACTTGGAGTTCGCTCTTGAACCGTGGCTTCGTAAAGAAAAGTAAGTAAACGTCGACTGATCAACACCTAATGTCTCCTTACAATTTCAGGACATTATCAGGTAGGCAGGTTATGAGAATAAGGAAAATCATCAGCTAGGGAATTAAAGCAGACCTCGCTACAGGAAGGAAATACCCCCCACCGGGGGGGGGTACTCCCTTACATGGGCTATATAGGTTTGTGTGGCCCCAAAGGGTATGGTTTTTTAATCTGTTTTGGTCAGAAATAGGTTATCAATTTTGACCATTTTGATCTCGTATAGGGTATGGATTTTGCACTCTAGTCTTGAATCTAGATTTTTTTTTTAAGACGAAGCTATCCTACCTAATAAAACTGAGCATATAAACATTGCCTTTAACATCGGCCTGAACTAGGGAACTAATTATAAGGTGGGGCTGAAATGAGGTATTGATTAAAGGGTCAGGTCTGAATAGGGTTGCGAATTTTTGGTCAGCCCATAAATAAGGTAAGGAAAATCACAATTTTTGTTCTTAAATAGGATAAGGGTTTTGGGAAGCAGGCCGCACACCGCCACCCAATTTTTCTGGGAATACCGCCCCACCCCCCGGTAGAAAACACCCCGGAAACCAATCTAGAACCCGCTCCTCGTGAC
>Ga0126338_10001853_pt1 | contig 14102 bp, 8 predicted proteins | sample OrbCmetagenome_2_FD_92529 | JGI IMG/M metagenome (GOLD analysis project Ga0126338, IMG submission 92529) | Coral microbial communities from Petempiche,Puerto Morelos, Mexico - Orbicella C C metagenome | ecosystem: Host-associated > Invertebrates > Cnidaria > Coral | place: Petempiche,Puerto...
ATCCTTTCAGCATGAGTTTGAAAACAATACATTTTGCAAGTTACCCAAAATTAATCTGTAAAATACTTGGAAAATATGACGACCGGCATTGAAAAAGTTTGAGACATTTTGTTTTGATCAATCTGTTAATCACCAGTTTAAGTGCAATGTACGTGTTAAAATGAATTGTTAATGATGAAATAATTAATAGTAACTGCACTTTCAAAAAAAAAATTAATTTTCATTTCTGCCAAACTCTTGTTACTTTGACTATGCAGAATTATTATAATGAACTATTGATGAATTTAGAAATCAAAATAAAGATTTCATTGTATAATTCGGTGGTTACTTAGAAATTTTTCCCAAGTTTTATCATTACATGTACATGTATGAAAAAGTCAAGTGTCCAAGAGCTCCATTTCCAAAAAAAGTTTACACATTGTCTAAATTCTTATTACTTTGAAAATCTAGAGTTTTTGAAATAAGTAATGTTTTGAATGTAGAAATGAATTAAGTCAGTGATTCCACTATTCAATACATGTAGTACTATAAGAGAAATTTTGTAGGGAAAGGAACAAAATCTCAAATGTGTGAAGTAGCTGCAGGAAATAGATTGCATTTCTTGTTATGATGAACTTTCGCTGAAGGGATAAGTACAAAATAAATCTCAATTACCAGTTCTATTTGTTAATCCCTTTTAAATTAGGCTGTGAAGTCTTAGTTGTTTTACAGCCCTGAACTTGTCAAAAATCTATGAAAATAATTACACCCCATTTCGGTGTGTTTTAGGTGAAGTCTCTTTTGAAAAATATGGGTCACTGTAAAGTTAGTGATATGTGGGTTCAAGAAAATTCAATGTATGTTGTACAGCTCTCAGAACCACAAAGATGCAGTACTTGAGAATATGGCTGTCTCTAACCTTCGATGTACTATAATCTCTAAGTCATATTTACAGATTGCTTTGAAATATTGGAAAATTCTTTATTATAAATTATTTGGAAATTTACACTTACAAAGAAAATTTTAAAAATGTGCTTAATATTCTTGAGGATGTAACCGTCTCCAAACTTGGATACAATTTAATACATGTATGAAATTCATGTTTACCAATTATCGCGAAATGCTGCAAAACTCTTAAAATTATTTGAAAATTTACAATTACAAAGAAAATAAAAAAATGCATTTTACTTTCCTTGATGATATAGCTCTCGCTAAAGCCGTCTCTAATTCATACTTGCTACTTGTCTTGAAATATTGTAAAATTCTTACAATTATTTGGAAATGTACTGTGGCAATTTAAAATTGCAGTTAATTATCCAGTCGGTGTTTTTTGTAATCCCGTTTGTAGTGCATCTTTGTGTTTAATACCTCATTTCATTGTTGTATTTGTAAGGCACTAAATGTGCTTAGTTGCTCAGTTCGGAAAATGGCTTGCTCGGGTATTTTTTCAGGGCTGACTTTTTTGATGTCAACATCCAACAAAAAACGTTATTGTCGGGTAGTGCGCGTTTTTAATGAATTAGCCTTTTTTACAGGCCGAAATTTTATTTCGGGGTTTGTTGTTCATTTTTAAGGAGTTACAGTGAGTTACAGAATCTTATCTGGCAAATTATAGGGGATTTTCAAGCGCCCGTGCTTCTATTTTAGGACAGTCCGATTGGAGTTTACGATGTTACGCATTTTTACCCCTGTGAATTTGCTATAGCTAGATTTCTGTTACCAAACGTTAGCGTGACATGCAAAGACTTGCGTCACGCTTACGTAAAAGCGTTCCGTGACAGTCACGCAAAATTTGAATAGGGAAGGGCCAACTCATTTTTAAGTCGACTTCTTGAGCAACTAAGTACAGTTTGCAACTCGCAAATACTACAGTGGGAACGCGGTAGAGGTACAAAGAGAGTTTAGTGGCAGACTGTTCTTTTTTTTATGGTGGTTATCTTAAAAGCAGAACTTGGTTTGTGGTCCTGTTATTCAGTGTAATCTTTCACGCAACTAGTCTTAAAATGTTTTCGAGGGCGGCGTGACTAGTGCGTTGTATGAAACATTGCGTCGTTTAGCATACCGCGTAACGGACAGAATATATGCCAAACAGTTACTACAGCAGTTAGAGAAAGTTGGATCTTAGTTCTACTTTCTGTAGCCGTTGAAGCTACTTGTTTTGCAAACGTTTTTTCCGTTGCGCGTTGTGTTACATGGCTCAATGTTTCATTAACTTGTCACGCCGTTTTCGAGAAGATTGCGGGACAAGTTGCGTGACAGATTACACTGTATATCGGGACTTAGTTATGGACACAAGTGTTTACCTGGTTAGTTATGATGGATTGCTGGTAAAGACGACAACACACAAAACTGTCTCTGTCTCTTTATTTGCGTTTTTATTGAGTTAAAAAAATAAAAAAAAGTCTAGTCAATCTTGTCCCTGCTTGTTGGGTTGTTTTCACTCTGCCCTGAGTTGAAGTGTTCCTTTTGTTCCTCATTAATATTCCAACTTTAAAATCCTGGTGTTTATCTGCTCCGCCATCTTTGATGACGACACTTGACCAGTTTAATGATATGGCCGTTTGCTCTCAAGTGAAGATGGCATAATAAGGGAGGTGAGAGTTTGCTCCCCATGCCTCCTCGGTTTCACTCAACTACGTCATAATACCACACCATTTGAATTGGAATTTCTATTAGCTTTTAGAGCCGTAAGTGATGCGCGAAAAGATTCATGCCAAGATAGTAAAATTTAAGATGCGTGTTCCAAGCTCTGTTTCTAGAAATTTCCTTTGAAAGGACAAGAAAAACGGAAGTGCTAAAGTACAAGTCATGTTTAGCAATTTCCATGGATGCCAAGAAAAGAATCAAACGCAAAAAATCATTGATCTGACTTGCCGACCAAACCTCCTGCCGACTGTCTTTCCACAAACTTCACCAAAAGAACACAAGTCACTTGAAACTCTACCATCCAAGCTGATACAAGTTTAGGAATTTTCGCTTATGTTTTAATAAAGATCAAAGTTAAAGCGATGAAATATTAGTTATTTGTTTTCAGGTTTTGCCTAAGTAAATAAATACTAATGTGAAAGCAAACGGGCGATTGTTGTCCGTTCGCATCACCTAGAATTGCGTCAAGTTTGTATTTACATTTAATCTTAGTTATTTAAAATCGATGTAGTGTTAGCTCTGCTCAAAAATCGAAATGTTTTGCGCGCAGCCTTCATAGTAAATCTTATTAAATATTCACAATTTAAATAGTCTTAAAAATGCAAACACGATGGAGTTTTGAAATTTATTTGCGCTTTTGTTATTGTTAATCTTGGCTTTGAATAGCATTAATAAACAACGAAGCATCTTAGGAAACGTAGGGCAGTTAGTCGGAAGAGTCGAAGTAAACCGAGCGGCAAAATCGACCCGACGAAAGGTTTTACCGCTCGGTTTACTTCGTCTCGTCACGATTAACTACCGCTGCATCCCCGAGGATAACAACGACGTTGAGCGAGTATTAGAAAAAAAAATGAGAAACGTTCCCTAGGTTTACGTTTGTTTACGACGTAAAGATGAACAATTGGCCCACGAAATTCAAGAAAAAAAAAAAAGAAATATATATTTGGTTTTGTTTTGTTTTTTTGGTTTTTGAATTTAAACTTTTGGAATTCAAAATTGACAATTAGCTTACAATTTTGTTCTTGGTCAAAAAATAGTCTCAAGTTTTGGAAATCAAAATGAACAATTGGCCTAAGCGAAAAAAACAAATTAAATATCTACTTCAAGACTAATGTTTTCGCGATTCAAGTTAAGTTAAAGAAGACAAGATAAACAATCGGCTTACAAAATTTATCTATCTAACTATGGATACGTTTGATTACAAAAGAAAGTTTACAAGGTTAGTTAAACGTTTTGGAAGTCAAAATGAACAATTGGCCTACGTTTTGAACTTTGATCACGGAAAACCTAAATATAGCTTAAGTAGCTAAGATTAAAATTTCCTGAAATGAAGCCTCCTTCAAAGACATTATTTATATATTTACTGTAATTTTTATATTAAGCCGTTAATGCTCTCAATCGTATCTATAACGAAATTCTCGATCGTGATTGGTTTTCCGCGCGCCTATTTGCCACGTAATCGGCGCGCGATCACGTGGGTGTCCAATTACAGTATCCAATTTGAACTTGTTGTAATTGGATACCTGTAATCGGATACCCACGTGATTCGCACGTCAATTGCGGGCGCTTTAATGGTTATCTTTGCAATGTTTCCTACAGTTTTCAAAACTCATGAAACGCGCAACATACGTTTTCGCTCAATAGAAGTTCTCAAAAGCCATTTTTAATTCCGAAATTTGTCATAGATACGATTAAATAGTAATTGGACCGAGTGGAGTACAATTCAGGGAGTAATCGTGCTTGTAATTTCAAATCAGCCTCGCGCTACGCGCTCGTCCGATTTTGAAATTACTCGCGCGATTACTCCCTGAATTGTACTCCACTCGGTCCAATTGCTATTACTAATTTTTCTTTGAACTGTGGACTAATGGTGATAATAAATTCTGTTCTAAAGATAACTGACCTAATTTGTTTTTATTTTTAGAAAAGAGCGAAGAGAAAATTATTTTTTTAATTAAGAAAAGCCCTAAACGAGAATCAGCTCTTTCAGAGGAATCCCAGATGACTATCAGCCCAATCTTGTGTCGCTTGTGAAATTCCAGTCAAGCCAGATCAGTGACCTTCATTGTTCTAAACTAACCCCAACATCCTGGAAATGTACTACCCATGACCTGCACTAAAGCACTACTGTTTTACGTCCTCAACAACAGAAAATTCCCAGAAACACCGATTGAAAACAAACATCTTTGAAGCCAATTGGAATGAAGGTGTGGTATTCTGACGTAGTCAAGTGAAGCCGAAAAGACATGAAAAGCAAACTCTCACCTTCCCCCATGATGCCTTCTCCACTTGAGAGCAAACGGCCACATCATCAGTGTCCAAGTGCCTCCATCAAAAAAGAGCGGATCAGATAAACTCACCAGGATTTCAGTTGGAATATTGCAGAGGAACGTCAGAAACACCGTCCTCAGAGCAAGAGTTTCCACAACCCTGCAGGGACACCGATCGGCTAGATTTAAATCTGACCATATGTGTTGTGTGCGGGTGTATGGGCCATCTTGGTTCCTGAAAATAATCTAAAATATACTATTAAGCTCAGTGGAGCGTATAAAAACAACAAAGAAATAAAATTAACAAGCTCATTAGCACAGAAAAAACCTATCCACTTTCAAGAGTAAAACAAACTTATGCCCAAACTAATTCTGCTATTGAAATGATACTTAAACAGCTACAATACTTCGATATACTTAATTGTGCCATAAGACTTTTTTTGGAAAAAGTAGGATTAAAAACCATGATTCCCTAAGTGGTTTTGAACTGCTGAAATTAACTGCATTGAAACCCTAACATACGGGTTAATTTCCTTTCTAAGATACATGTACTGGTTGACTAGGAAAGCCCACTAGATCTGAACGGACTATTCTATACCCCTGTTCTTCTGACTACACCACCTTTAACACCTCAGTGTCAATACTAATGAGAAAAAATTACAACACCACAATTTGTGTTTTCTTTGCTGAGTTAGGAATTATTTACTTTTGTGCTAATGAGCTTGCCGTGGTACCTTTAAACAAAGGAGGCGAAGAAATTATTTTTGAAAAACTAAACTCACAATTTGTCATTTAAAACTGATCAAGTAAGAAATAATAATTTTGTATGACAATAAGTGAACTGAATAAATTTGTGAAATCCTAGATTGTATTGCATTAATAATGTCTTAATCTGACAATTGAATTTAATTTGAATACATAATTTGGAAAACTTAGCTCAGAATTTGTTATTTAAAACTGATCATGTAAGATATAAGAATTTTGTATGGCGATAAGAAAATAGAATAAATTATTTTGTGAAATCCTGCAGATTAATGGCATTGCATTTAATTTAGCAATTTCGTGATCAGTTAATAGAATTTAATAGGAATAGTTATATAAAATTTCTACAAAAGTGTACAGTTTTTGGCAGCCTTCTCTGTTTAAAGGTGTTTAAAACAATTCTGTAGTTTCAAGCACCATCATGCTATTGATCTCACCTAGAAAACTAACCCTTTGAACGTTTCAATTTAAAAAAAAAAAAATTTAACAAAAAAAAAATTAAAATGTTGCCTGTCTGACGAAGTTGTGATCAGTGAGGACTGAATTGGCCAGCAATGTCAGCTTTAAAGTACAAAAATAAGAAATACACATTTAGAGCATGATGAACATTGAAACTACAAAATTATTTAACAAAATATTTTCTTGAATACAAGTTTCCTATCGAGCAGCTTCTTTCCTAAAACAAGTTGATTTGGATTACCAAACGTTTTTTTGGAAAATGACACCAGAAAAAATTCTTATCAAGCAAATCAAATAACTTAGTATTCTGGCAATGGTATTTCAAGTCCAACATCTATTTTTCCAAATCAGACGATAGTATTTTCAAAAATTAATAGTAAGTAAAATATATGTTTTTTTTTTTTCAAAATCAGCATCAATGTCAATGTTGTTGGGTTTTTTTTTTCACAAAATCAGCAAACGTAAACATTTCATAAGTCTAAGCTTACTTTGAGAGACCCAAGGATAACCAATTAAAGGAGGTGAAAAATAATGGAAAAAAAGTTGAAGTTCACCATAAAGCTGCTCAATAGGAATCTTGTGAAGAGGAGGAGGAACTAGAGTTTTCATGAGCAAATAAGTGGCTTCTGTAAATCAAATTTACTGTAATGATTACATGCTACTGTATGATGCAACTGCCTTAGTAGTACACCAAAATGCCTGAATATTAACCAAAAAATTAATTTAAAGTCAAATTTTCTTTTGTAACTGAAATTAAAATGTCGTTAGAACTCTATAGGAATAATCTTAGTTTTGCATTTAAGAGCATCCAGTAGCCTAGAATTTAAAAATGGGAATTTTTAATGAGCACCCCAAAATGCCTCTACAGTGGGAAAAAATATATAAAATGTAAAAATATAAGTTTTGAACTGTTTTTCTAATTGAAATTTATATTTTAGTGTTTTTTTCCTGCTTGCATTTTTGCAATTAAATTGTAGAATGATGTTTCTGAATCAAACAATAATAATTGTGCAAATTTTACATTTTCAGCCCAGTTTGAACAAAATGTCATTTCTTTTTTGTTTTATGTCTGTATGCATGAAAATAAAAATAAAATCAAAGTTAATATTTTTAATTGATCAGAAACAGATTTTATCGTAATTGAGTCTCATTTCATTTGCAGTAGTAATGATTGCTATTGGCAAAATTTTCTCACTCTGATATCGTGAAAAAGACAATTTTGGTTCCAAAATATATAACTCATGGAAAATGTGAAAGTCTTCAAATACCCATAGAGAGAATTTGCAAGCAAGCCACTTATTTGCAAATGAACAGCACACACAACACATTGGTCAGTTCAATACTCCGTCCAGTACTAGTTACATGTGCATCAGATCGATATGAAAAGTGCTTTGCAATTAATGAAATTAACTCTGTCAAAGATCTTCAAATTGCAACTAGATAAATTTAAAGGTCAGTGACTGCTATTTTAGTTAACTGCATAACCCTAGGCTTTTTATTTATTGAGTGATTGTTTGATTGATTGATTGATTGCTTGAATGGATTGATTGAATGACTAACTAAATGACTGATTGAATAAATAGTTGATTGATTGATTGAATAATTGCTTGAATGGGTTGATTAAGTGATTGAGTAAATGATTGATTGAATAATTGATTGACTGATTGATTGAATTGGTGGATTCATTGATTGAGTAATTAATTGGTTTATTGATCGAATGGGTTGATTAAGTGACTAAATAAATAACTGATTGATCAATTGATTGATTGAATTGGTTGATTAAATGATTGAATAAATAATTGATTGATTGATTGATTGAATAAGTAATTGATTGATTGATCGAATGGGTTCATTAAGTGACTAAATAAATAATTGATTGAATTGGTTGATTAAATGATTGAATAAATAATTAATTGATTGATTGAATTGGTTGATTGAGTGATTGAATAAATAATTGTTTGATTTACTGATTGATGGAATAATTGATTGATTGATTGATTGAATAATAGACTGATTGAACGATTGAATGGGTTGATTAAGTGATTGAATAAATAATTGATTGTTTGTTTATTTGATTGATTGAATAATTAACTAATTGATTGATTTATTGAATGATTGGATGGATAACTGAATGATTGACTGATTGATAATTGATTGATTGACTGATTAATTGATTGAATGGGTTGATTCAGTGATAAAATAAAAAAATTGATAGACTGAATAATTGATTGATTGGACCTGGAAATTTCCCTTTTACCAATGATTAAAACAAAGATCTTTAAATACAAACAAAATTAAAAAGCTTCTTCCCAATTTCGTTGTTGACCAATATTCTGTAACAGCTGCAAAAGGATACGATACCTGTAGCACCTACAGTAATGCACATGTAACTAGGAAATAAACGGCAAGTATTTATATAAATTGCAAACAAACGTTTAGCTCAAGTAATCAGAGAATTTTTGCCTCAATCAGCATGAAGTAATTTGTCACCAAATGTTTGGAATTGGAATTTGGAAATGTTGGTTTTTTGGGAGTGAGGGAAACCGGAGTACCTGGAGAAAAACCCTCAGGACAAGGTGAGAACCAACAACAGACTCACATATGGCACATTAGTGAGAGGTGAGCCCTCTCCCACTGTGACATCTCTGCTAGTGGTAATATCTCATATACATTAGCTTTAAATATCTACAATTCATCGCCGTGAACGTTCTTGGTCATCCAAGGCTTGCTTTTATCCACTTTCCTTGATCCACAGTCCTCAGTCCTATACTATTACTTGCTCTTTGATCCTTGGTCCTGGGTCCTAGGTCCTCCATCCTGGCTCAATGGTCCTTTATCCCGTGCTCTATGTGTGTCTGTAGCAGCATGCCTGCAAATCCAATATGTAACTAGTAAGTATTTTGTACACTTGCATAAAAACGATTTGATAGTATTTTGAACCAAGGTGGCTTGATCAGATTTTTGAGTAATTATACCGCTTAACTTTGAGCAACTAGAGCACCACCATCATCGATCCAACGGAAAATCAAATGTTACTGGTGTGCTAGAGAAAGATGAAAGTTTCAAATGGGGGTACATTTCACAAGGATTTGAGTAACCATAGCAACAAAATGACACCATATCCCGTCTTACATAAGACCAAATAACTTGCCATCAGGGATAATTTTGGAAATGCAACGTCGGGATCTTGGACTTGACACATAGTTGTCTTAACAGTGGCTCTATAAGAGCGTTTTCGAGAAAATTGCTAGTGAAGTTTCAAGGTTTCAAAATACAACAAAAACAAAGCTGTTTTAAATGTTATTGCAAACTATGTTCACAGGACTTGACTCAATGGTATTCTGGTCGGATTGATTGATAATGGTGGTGCTCTAGTTGCTCAAAGTTGAATGGTATCATTACTCAAAAATCTGATTGAGCCACCTTAAAGGATCACCCAAACATTTCTATTCTTGCATCCCTCCCAAAAAAAATTATGAAGCGATCAATCACACATTTTTGCAGCAGAATTTTAGACTTGAGAAAAGCCAATGTTGTCCTTGTCAGGATAAATAATTCTGAACCAGACATTAACTCTGAAGTCAGGGTTCAAAATTAATGGTTGTCCGGTTGTTCCAGACAACCAAAATTACAATGGGGCAACCAAATTGTGCTGAAGGGTTGTCCCTTGGGCAACCCAATCTGCCATGGCTTTAGTCCCTATTAATAAAGTTGAAAAATATGGGAGCTTGTTGTCTCTGAAGAGGTGACGATACCTAAAAGTTATAATTAAGTCAAAAGTAAAAAAGAAAAGAAAAAAAAACCTTTGAGTAACATACACCGTTCACATGTTGCATGGCTTTTCTCTCAATCTCACAAACTCTTCAATGAACTCGCCTGCTGCTTTAATCAGTGGTTGGTATCTATAAACATAGTCCATGATGCCCTAGTGTGATGCCGCCATGTTTGTTCTGACAATAGCAATTCTAATACAGATCTTTTGCACCACGTTGTTTGCCCGTTTCACTTTAAAACCATTTCATGTGATTCTGTGTTTAATAATCTTAGTTAACATGAGCCTCTTCAACTACTTCAGTTGTGAGAAATTAAAAGATGGTGGTGATAACAACAGTTCGGAAACCTCAAAGGAAGACGAAGATCAAAGTGTTGTTATAGGTGTTTCAGAATCTAAAGCAGAATTAGCTGAGGTGCAAGAAAGCTCCAAAAAAGATTTTGTACGGTGTATGTTTCAAGAGTTGTGGAAGATTGGAAGACCCTGGCTGGAATTTCACTCGAAAGAAAATGCTATACTTTGTAGTTATTGCAGAAGGTTTTCAAAAGATAAATCTGCATTTGGAAGCCAAAAAGGTAACAACAGTTTTAGCCTTGATGGGATAAAAAAACTTTGGAAAAAATTGGCTCATGATGCTAGCAATTGTCAACCTGGAATGGCACCACTGGTAGCATGCCTGGTTGACATCTGATGGAAAAGGATGTGAACATGATCTGGATGCTGAAGACAGCTCTGAAGAAGATCAGCAAACTGCAAGACTCTCTACTTAAGCAAGAATAAGTTTCTAATCTTGGCAAGCTTTTATAAAACTGTTCATTTATGTCAGGCTTCAACTTCCAAGTTTTTTCCTGTTACAATCACTGTTGTGTGTTAATTTTTATAATGTTATTAAGCTTTGCATAACTAATGGACTAAAAACAATTATAAGAGGACACAGGCGTCAAAACACTTTATTTGGACTCTTTTGAATGCAGTTTAAATGTTCTTGTTAAATGAATAAAACTCACTATGTGGCTACATGTATTAGTTTGTTGGCTTGAACTGGGGCAAGAGCTTGGACAACCAAAACACTCTACAGGCAACCAAACTAAGTATTGTGGTTGCCCCAGAGGCAACTGGACATACAAGTAAATTTTGAACCCTGGAAGCCAAGGTAAAAAAGTTCTGAATCATTTCAAGGAGTACATTCAAGTCATGTACAGTAATATTGACCCAGGAATAAATAAGCTTGAAATGAGAAACTTAAAATACTCTGAACTGGGGGGCATCTCAATGATATGAAGACTACGCTCTGCTCCTTGTCTCCATCTTGAGGAGAATCACAGAGAGAATTCTGGCACCCTGATTGGTTACCTTGGCAGGGTATTCAGCATGGAATTGCGACTCTTGAAGTAAGGCTTTGCATAATATTGCACTGGAGCGACAACATTCACACAAATGTAAATAAAACAGGGTTTTCTTTCATTTAAAAGAAGGCTAGTATGTGATTCAAGAAAAATCAATAACCTGAATCATGAATTCCACATTAAATTTTACTTAAAAACCGATATCGGTTTTTTGTGTGAAATTTAACATGGAATTCCCTCGTGAGGTAATGAATTTTCCTGTAGAATTGACTGATTTTCTGAAACATTATGCTGATTATAGTACCATGTAAATATTTAAAGTTTGTATATACACTGTACCTTTGACAATTATTTCAACAAAAGGAATGCTTCTCAAAACCATTTCAGCATTGCATATTATTTTTCAAATAATGGATGACACCTCATATTTAAAATTCAAGAAAACCTTTTTCTGGGAATGGCATTTGAAATAGCAAAACATTATTAGTCAATTATTAGTCTTAAATGCACATGTCATTCTGACAAAAAGAAAAATATATACTAACTATGCTGACATAAAGTGCAAACTTCATCCTCCATGTGTCGTCATCTTGTTAGGATACTTATACTAAAAGATAACAAGACATTATGAAGTTTTAGTTGACTAGTTAAATAGACAACAGTTATAACAATGCACTAATAAATGCACATAACATGTAGAACTGGCCCAGTGGTATGTGCATTAGACTCTGGATCTCAATGTTGGGGATTTTACTCCTCAATTTCATTGCTGTAATGACATGATCCTGGGCAGGAAAGTTTACTTTGACTCACAGGTAACTCTTTCCACCCAGGTTTATTAACAGGTTAAACATAGTGGTTAGACTACCCAGGAGATCTAGGGAGTAACTTTGAATGGATTTCATACAATTATGTGCAATTGACATTCCACACAGAAGGGAGGCCTGTCCAGAAAGGTACATGTAAATACATGTACTAACCATGTGCATCAAGAGTGTGAACTTAATCCTCCATTTGGTTCTGTCTGCCTTTTAAAATAATGTTGGTCTGTTCTCTTTCTTGTAAGGATGTTCAAGTCATCATGTTGCAGGCATACTGATCCTTAATATAAAAGACAACTTTTAGTTCACAAGCAAATTAACCACAATTACTACAAATACTCCTCCTTACAAACTATTATCTCCTAGAAACCACTAATCTTGCTTGTGTCAATGCAATGCTATAGGGAAATACCCACATGTGGGCTGTTAACTTGCAAAGACAAACATGTGCAAGCCCTGGTGAAATAAATACATGTACCTAGGGTGAGATGAAATTCAAAAACTCCACAAGTTTGCTCTTCGGGCAAGCTGTAATTTCATCTTACTAGCCCAAATCTCTGAGGAGCTAGCCCGAAATTATTTTATTTCATAAGGATAATTAAACAATTTAATATGCAAAAATAATGATAATTAATTAATTAATGATACAGAGCTTAGATTAACTAAATCTCTTTGATTTTATTCTGAGTTAAACCTTACACAATAAAACATTTAGAAACACTCAATGTGTGGTTCCAGAAAAATATCCATACCCCGCACAGGGGTATAGATATTTCCGGTTCTAGTTTGATCCTCCACTTTGCTGGATTTTCTGTTCCACGGGGCTCATGGTACTCCCCCATGCCCTGGAATTTCCATGATTTTTCTTCTTGGGTCCCCCTATCCCCTGTAAATTCCATATCCACAAATAACAAGACTGAGTAATTTATTTTAGTCCCGTAGGTACTGTTATAATAAAATTCATATATTGTAGACGGAGACGCCGTACAGGATGGCATATTTTCACAAACAATTCGAAACCTTGATTTGGTCACATGACGTACGCTATTTTATTGTACATTATTTATGGGGATATCTTGAATACAGCTCCAGTGCTCCTTGCTATCCACGGTCACATATGCTTCAAGACAATTAGACAAATGGCATTGAATTGACTTTGCTAACTTAAGCAAACTACAATGTATTAACTACATTATTGGATAACGATGAAAATATGTGATAACCTTGTTAACGCAAGTTTTTGTCTTGCACCGCCACTGCATTGTTGGGACATGCGGTGGAGAAAAAAATTACTATTTTAATTGATTTTGGCCGCTTGAATTTTCATTTTACTTTAAAAAAGATTTGTATTGCTTCACGTTCTCTCATGAACTGTCTGCTAAACACAACATCTGAAGTTTGCCATTAGAAAAAACAAAAATTAAAAAACCCAACATTGTTTCACTCATATCCACCTCATGCTTGCCTGTCGCACAACCTGTGATAAGAAGGCACTAGCCCGACCAATCGTTTCACTAGTCCCGGGCTATCGGACAGCCTTTTTGTCGCTTCCTGCATGTACCCTGCAGAAATGCCATCATATACATGTACAGTGTCTAATACCGCTACTGTATGCTATAACACTTCTGACTAAAGAGTACTAATTTCTGAGCACAAAATAATGCAAATGTACAAGATAAAATCCAAGACTTGTTCAGATGCCAAAACTCTTGTTTAAAAATTTGGGCACAAAGCAAAATCTGACCGGAGGCATACTGTATTTCAGGAGCATAAAAGTGAACTCGGTATATAATCTTGATACAAGATTACAATGTACTTTGTGTATACACAGCACACACAGCATGAATACTGTATATGCAAGGACAATTATTTCGCACTTTGTAGATTTGAGAATTAAAGAACGGTTTGGAAATTTGAAAAGCCCAAGCAATTTTTGAGGGAGAAAATAATGTATTCTATTGACTATAATTTTACAAAGAAAAAAAAAGAAAAGAAAAACACAGATAAAATATTATATGGCTCTGTCTCACAAGGACGGGGACTACCA
>Ga0126338_10001855_pt1 | contig 14095 bp, 11 predicted proteins | sample OrbCmetagenome_2_FD_92529 | JGI IMG/M metagenome (GOLD analysis project Ga0126338, IMG submission 92529) | Coral microbial communities from Petempiche,Puerto Morelos, Mexico - Orbicella C C metagenome | ecosystem: Host-associated > Invertebrates > Cnidaria > Coral | place: Petempiche,Puerto...
TGCATCCATAACTCAATAGTGCACGCTATGGCGTTTACCATTTGTTAATTCACACGGTCAAACGGCCAAAGAAGTTTGTGATAGTTGACGATAGTTCAAAGGCAATCGCGCGAGCAAAGTCACACGCGCAGCTAGTTCCAGGCTCTTTCCGCGTAAAAATGTGAAGACTAAAATGGCGTCCCGTGAGACAAACTTGTAAAAGAATGAGTTTTTCGCGACGAAAGAGGGCGGCAGCTTGTTTACTGGAAATCGATTTGTTGGAGGAATGTACGGAAGATGAATCTGGAGAGCGTTGGTGAAAGAAAGGACGGACAAGGGAATGGATCAAAAGGAGAATCGAAAGCGGGATGTTAAAATTGGTGGAAGAATTGCGAGTGGAGGACACTGCCGCTTACAACGAAATGTTGCACATGAACTGTGAAACATTTGAGAAAATATTGACCGCTATCGGGCCTGTGATTACCAAAACAGCTGACCGAAAAACTATCATGACCTATCATACGCGTGTTCAAACGAGAAAAACTATCATCGACTATCATGAAGAACTTGAACAAGTTCAAAATGAATGATAGTTGATGATAGTCGATGATAGTGCATGATAGTTGGTGGTCAAACGGAAGCGCACGCTTCATCTATCATTGACTATCCTAGGCCGTTTGACCAGGGCTTTATGTTTATGGTTTTTCATTTTATTTATATCAAAACATCGAGCCGGGAGGAGTCGTTTGCTGGAAGAAAAGCTATTAAATCTAGGACTGAGGTAGATTCGATGGAATATACTTAGAACTTTCTAAAAATTATACATTGCAATCTCCCCGCCCATTCGTCTGAAAACAGGCTTGTTTCTTCTATTGCTCCTTACCAGGGTGACACTAAAGTCGCATAAATTATCTTTCAACTCGGTACTTTGGCCCACCATTTTCTTTCTTTCCAATAAACAAATAAAGAAGCCTAAGCCGTGTATTACACTGAGATAAAACACGACGGGCATTTGAGAACACGAGGGAAATGTACAAAACACGAGCCGCAGACGAGTGTTTTCTACATTCTCGAGTGTTCTCAAATGTCCGGAGTGTTTTATCACAATGTAATACACGGTTTAGGCTTCTTCATTTGCTTTATGATATAGAGGTAATGTGGCGAGAAACAATAAAACCCGCTTTTTGTATGCTTTCTACTCTGATAAAACATGGGTTTTTGACCAATCAGAGCGCGCGCAGGGTCCTGTCTATATTAGAATTACCCACAATTCACTCTGTTTGCCTTCCACATTTTGCATAAACTAATGTTGTGAAATACCCTTGGTAATATGCAGATCTCCCCGCAAAAGCATTTGACAACAATAGCTGATGCAAAATTTGACGGGGAAACAGAGTGAATCATGGGCAATTGGAAAATAGTTTTCAGTCAGTTGTTGTGACTAGGCTTTCCATCTTATCAAAGCTGACGACCTTGATGTTCAATTTGCTGTCGTGTAAAGAAGATCGCAGTATACTTATAGATTTTTAATAGATTTCGAAGATCAGAAGCCCAGCAACAATTACTTAGTTTTACAGAGCTCTTCCGAAAAATAATGAGCTCGCTACGATCTATGTCGTCACTTTGCTAAAGCAAATAATGGCCTTTTAAACTCATAGTTCTTGGCAAATTACAGCTTTCACCGCGCGAAAATTTTAAAACGTGTATATAAAGGCACAGATATGAAAGAAAAAAAAAAGAAAAAGAATATCGTTTTTTACGAACCCTGCTTCAAACCTTGAGAAAGCGGTTGAGCAAAGAAAAATCTGACAAAAAAGCAAACAAGCAAATAAACGTACACGACACCTTGAAGCAAATATGCCATATTTTGTTTCTAACTGTTATTTCCATGGCGTTTTCAAACGGATTTATAAAAATCCGACTGTCTATAAAATTTAGCATATCAACAACACCGCCAGACATTGACTAAATTTCCATAATGTTTCCTGAATATTATTCAAGTAGGGAGAGCGGAATATGTATATATATATTCCGAGATGATATGTAACCTGGACCATATAGTAAGCATTGAATGGTTTTGTGTTTCTTTTTGTTCACATTACCACAAAATTTGTACCTTGGAAGAAAAGAAAACCTTTTAATTGATGAAATGTTTATCGACTTCTCACACGATAAGATATCTCCTCTACAATTCTCCCGACGCTGTTGAAATGGTGTTTGACAGCTAGAAGGGAAGTTTTCTAGTTCCAGAACATTGCTCCATGCAGAAACTTGTGTTCAAACTGAGGGTTGTGTTGTGTTTAAGACAATAAAAATGACAAATCGACTGTCTAAAATTTCCTACACCTGTCTTCGCTGTCTTTTTAATTATTCAAAACACGACAAGTTGATTTAAACCAATGGAAATGAATGTTGTGGCACAACATCAAACGGGTGAATGAGTTTTGAGATGAAAGATCGACTGCTTTTACTGCAAGTTTGGGATCACCGCGTAATTACGAGAAATATTCAAATTTTCTCACTTCTTGGTGTCAGCCAAGTTTGAAATTTTCCACCGATTATATATTTTTTGCGAATTCATTGTTGGCCATGACTGAAAGAAGCCGTGTAGACACAGAAAGAGGCTTGGAAGCGGCGTGTAGCAACCTAGTAGACATCGAACTTTATGCCCCAAATGGAGGAGATATTCACCGAAGAGCATCTCAGGATATCGCAAACCAGCCTTCTTCAGAAACGCAGAAGGCTCCACGCATCGCTGATCCCCCGTCTTCAAAAGGTAACAAATTTTATCTTCATATTTCCGTTTGTTATTCCGTGAATGAAAGCGCTTTTGTAAATTCTTTGAACCAGAAACATCAGCCTAACCATCGATGAATTTCCACCTGTCGCGATAGCCGTAGGTTAAAGAAAATCGACTTTGCGTTTTGCAAGACACATCACTCAGTTTGAATGAAAAAAACAGGGCGACATCAGTGGAATTTTGGAAGTGGTACTGAATTAAAATATTTATAGTGTTGAAGGCAGCGGAAGGAGATAACACAAAATTTTTCGATAAGCTGGTGATGTTTGAAGAAAATGAATGTAATGTTACTTAGACAAGTCTACTTTGTCAATATTTTTGCGAGCTTTTGTTGATGTACCTGCTCAAAATGTCTCGAATATCTGATCTTAAACTTGCACGCATGGGAACTTAAAGTGTTCTTCCCACGAGGCTTGTAAGACAATTGCTTGAACCTTTGATTCGTTGCCGATTATTTTCCAGTCCCCAATAGATTCAAGTTTGGCTGCAATCAAATATGAAATATTCCCCCCGAATTGCCGTTTTATAATTATGGCTGGCCTATGGCCGTTGAGTTTATAACCAGGACAAAGGAAACTTGATCTAACATATACATGCACGTATAAACTTATGGCGAGAAGGGGCCATTCCGCAATCAATAAACAATAGCAACAGCGTTAAATGTGAGCCCGTTTCTACGAAATACAAATATGAAAACAAAAATTATGAGGAAGTGTAAGCAGCATTTGTCACCCCTTAAACTTCTTGTAAAAATTCAGCAAGTAGTTTTTTTTTATTTTCTGTACCTGTGAAGTAAAGTGAATCTAAATAAAAAATATTGATAAACGATGCTGCATAAAAACATATATTGTTATTCTTGTAGTATAATTCCGACTATTTTTTTTTTTGTCATCTGAAGAACGCGAATATTCCTTAATTGTTCCTTCATCATCAAGCAAACTGCGAACTGAGCTCGGACTAATTTTCCAATGAATCATCACACGTATTTTGAATCTAAGCTTGAATCACCTTACCGCACTAATTGGCGCTCTTATCATTTTTGTCCTTATACTGACTAACTAATGAGAAAACAGCTTGTGTGCTTAACAATAGCAAGGCTTGGATAAATTATATTGGCAGAATTTCAACTACCACTGTAGCATTTTGGCCATTTGAGTTAAGGTATATCGAGGCCAGCGGAAAAAAAAGGATTTCCTAACAGAATTTGAGCAGAATTAGCAAAACAATCTGAATTTAACTGAAGAAAAGATAGGGAGAGAGAAAAGAAGCCAGTTGACGATAAATTTAGAAGGTATAGTAAGTATAGCATTAAAGGTGTAATGAAATTACAAAAGAAAAAAAAGCATCCATTCAATTCGAAGCCATCAAACAAAAACAAAACGCAGTTCGCGCACTACAATCACTCGTGATAATAAAGAAAATTGCATCGACCAAAAGAAGTTGTCACTGAAATAAAGGCAAACATAGTTTATGGAGTAATTTTCCGAGGAGAACGAGAGCAAAAGCTATGTCTGAGGAGAATCACCGACAGAATCAGGGACAATTTCAACGAGCACTACCGCTAGGCATAATAGGCCATCACACGAGCAGAATTTATCCGGGCCCATGACACAACATCCGTTTCCCGCCATAAGTTTCTCAGAATCGTCATCTATTTGAAGTTTATGCGATTGCCAGCTGCATATGAATGTGTAACCTATGCTATCGTGTGACATGAGACTAGAATGAGCAACTAAAAGGTATCCTGACAGGTGTGTTTGACCCGTTTGCATGGCTTTGGTGTCCTCGATGAAATTAACCAGGAGAGGACATTTTGAAGAACGAGAAATATTGCGCGAACACGAGCAATAGGTAAATGTTTTCAGAGATTTTAAGAGTTCTTCGAAACTTTCAAGAGTGTATGTATAACTCCATTTTTCTTTCCTGTTCGAGCATACTAGGATGAAACCAATGCAAAATCATTAGTTGATTTTATGGCCAATTTGCTCTATGGGACGGGATGCAGGGAATCATGGTAGTTGTATTCATTAAAACAAATATCCAGTACAAGATGATGAATACAACTACCATGATTCCCTGCGGTCACATCTCATGGAGAAAATTGGCCATTATCAAAATGCAAATTCTCTTACAGGTTGTTTCTGTTAAAGATAATTTCTTGCAACTTGCAGTGGTTTCTTAAGCATTATCTTTCTTTCTTTTCTCAGATGTTTATCACGACAAGTATGTTGACCAGGCTAATTTAAACAGAGCAACGCTTTGTAGCAGAGGAATGTAAGTTAGCCCATAAACCCAGTCCGAAAAAACGGCTTCCGTAAATTTTTGTCTTCCAGAGCATTGAAGGGCGATTTCAAAACAAGAAACTCATAAAACTTAGCAGAATAGTATATTATTGCATCTATTGCCAAGCGTAGCTACTATTATTTTAACTGAGAAACATGACTAGAGAACTGAAGACGATGGCGGCCATTTTGGAATAGGCCCTTGCAAGTTAAGTAGAACCGTGATAATTGTTACTTACCCTGTCTGATGATGCCCAAGTGTTTTTGTTTATTAGATCCTTTAGCTACCGTTTTTACTGAACACTCAACAGTGTGTAATATATCACGTCCTACATGTTTATCAGTAAATTATTTTCTACCATGTCATAAAAATACAGCCAATCAGAACACAGGAAGGTCGGTGTCAACTCGAGGTATTCACCGCGCATGGTAAATCAGTGGTTACGCAACGCTTTCGACTGTTATACCATGGAATATCCCACTTGCTTTTTCCTCAGTATACACACGAACCTTTATGACTAGCGTGCACATTTACTTTACCCTTCATTACTGCATGCGAATAATTTGTTTTTGGTGATATCTGTTTAGTAATTTCCTTGTCAAACTGCTCCAAGATGTTGTCGTACATAAGCGAACTTGTCGTAAGAGCCTGCTCGTTTTCTCTCATTATAGGGACAAAGGACATCCAAAACAATTTACAAGACTCGAGCTTAACGGGTGTCAAGAAGACGACGAACAACAAAAACATGTTACTGATAACAAAGAACTTTTGACGAAAACGCCATCAGAAAGTGAAAAGGAAGAGGGAAATTACGAAGAGCTTATCTGCTTAGTTCGACAATTTTATGTAGAAAGACCAATCAACCCATCCGCTATTGCTCATCAAAACATTGAAACATGTTAGGAACACTGGAAAGTGTAGAACTGCCTTAAATGAGAAAACAAATAGATGCCACAAACCTGGGCCTCAACTGATGAACGCTATTTGAAACCTATTGTTATTTGTCTCAATATCTAAATACATGTGTGTCCACATCTATTTAGAGGTCGACGCCTGATTGGTTAGCTATACTGACGTCATCTAATGTTATACTTGGCAGCTTTTTCTACAAATTACCAATGAGCAAACTACAAATAGATTTCAAATATTGGGCAAGGAATGTGTTCTCTTCCTTATTCTCTCTTAGCTACTACTTTTTATAGCTGTTGCCTTGTGAACCCGTTCATTTCTGGAACGGTGAAACTTTGTTTCTCCTGAGTGACCTAAGTTTTACGTGTGTCAATGAAACCTTAGTTATTATTGTACCATTCAAATGAAAGTTATTGCTAAAAAGTTCGCTCCAACCTTAAATTCCATACATGTATGACCTTTCAAATGTAAGTTATTGAGTGGTACTTTCAAGTGGTATTCTTTATTATTGTGTACAAAGTGGCGTAAAGGGAGGTCTGTGCATAAAACCCAAGTATGCGGCCGTTTATAAATAAAAGCTATTGTGCGCAATTTCATGAGGTACAACTAAATGTTAATTGCGGTGTAATTGCTGATTCTAACAGTGATTCTGTGAATGAAAGCTTACTCAGTGTTCCATCTCGACCTCTGTGTTTACTTGAACCACAAGTGCAGTTGCACTTGAATGCAGCCTGTGTGAACAATCATGTCATTTAAGAATAGTATATAGATCAGTGACAGTTCTTTTCACTGAACCAAGATGTATCCCATGGCTTTGAAGTTTTTGTGTCCATTACCTGATGTATACGGTCCCACATTTCCACAAGTGTTATTGCCATCAGTGTATCCTCCTGTGCCAAACCCTACTTTGGAATCACAAGTGTCGCACTTTTGTTGATTGTTGGCAACAATTCCGATCCTCGCTTTAGATGCTGCTTCCACAGAACAACCACAGTTAAATCCTTCACGCGAACACGCAGTCTGTAGGGTGGCTTGGGACCCAATCAGCGACTTCCACGTGTCACGACCTAGTGAGGTAGCGCGGTATTGTCCATCAGAGATCAGCGAATACAGAGAGTTAGCCTCCTTGTCGATGCCAATGAAGTTAATCTTCTGGCCAATCCTCATACCGAGACAAATTTTGGAGAAGGGTGTGTTCCAATAGGTCGGTAGCTTGGTCTCGTTGCCGTCAAACCCATTCTCCCCGTCTAAAAGGTTGGTTACATTTTTATCACTCCAATAGGGCGAGTCAAAATGGAAGCTGTCCTGGGAAAGAATACCAATCAGTTGTCCATGAGTCACTTCTGAGTTCATTATGAACACGTAATTTTCCTTATGGTTAATTCAAGTCTAGTTAATTAAAATTTTACATTGTTTACCTATAATTTCAATGGTGCCGTGACTGTACTCAAGAGAGGATGAAGGGAGAGTTGTTCTGGCACATAGGCATTATTCCCAAGGTAATATAGTATCCAGTTCTTCCACGGATAATGCTATCACGTACGTTGCTTAGATGTTTTCCAGGAGGATGAAAATGCGTGCAAAGCCTCTTGGGCTGCTCAAGTGAGCAAAATATGCCCTCCAGGATTGCCTATTTCTAGACCCTTCCCGGATTTCTGAAGCCATGATTTCTTGAATGCTGTGGATGTCTTCCAGGATTTTTTGAATGCTAGGCCCTTTTGGGATTTCTGAAGCCGGAGTGATATTAACCGATCTTAAGAGGGACAAGGCCTCTGTGGGAGATTAACTCTGTTATCCTTCACCCTCTTGGAAGAGTTACGGAGTACAAGTGTGCTTCTATTGGATACCTTTTTACCGTCTATCTTCATGACCAGCGTCCAACCACCACCTCCGCAAGCTCCGAGATCATAGGTCATGTGACAGTATACCGGAAGAATTACCGATCCCAATTTCAGAGGGTAAGCTTTGTTACCTTCAGCCCTGAAACACAAGCGATCAAAACATTATGTCGAAAGATCTCTATACAGGGCAATCATTTTTAGCTTAACGGAGAAGTGCAGTTTTAAAGTGATTGTACTGGCTAGTTTCTCCCAAAATGAGTACGTTTCTTTTTTGCCAATTGAAGTACAGTTTACTTACAAATTATTGTTATATAGTTCCTTGCAGGTCCGAGCAACTAAGAAAGGAAAAAAGTCAGAATTATAAATTCATTTTTGTTACGTGATAAGTAATATGTGACTGATAAGAAAGCAAATAACGTTGTTAGGATTGTTGTTGCTATATGGAAAATTGCAGCGGGATTAAAGATCTCTCCAATAGAATTATTCCGTGGCAACATGATCCCGTTGGGTAGTAAGACTTGCTAAAACTTGACACGTGACTTATACGCCACACTAAAAAACACTCCTTCCCCCTTAGGTTCGTGAAACACCTTACGATTGCAAAACAGATGTGTTAAAAAAAGTTTATCATATGACCCGTACGGCCCCGCGCGCAATTTCCTTGGAAAACCATAAGAAAAAAGGTCCCGTATGAGGGCCGTACGCGTCGAAGTGATAGGGCCGGAAAAACCCGTACGGTCCTACTAGAAATGCGTACGGCCCTACTAGAAACGCGTACAGCAAAATCGATGGGAGTTAATGACAAAAAACAATTTTTTTTGCTGCAAAAGTTTGTTCTCTTCAAGATGAGTGATGAAAGTTAACATTCTGAGAGTGAATTCTACTATCCAGGCGAACTGTCCGATGCAGAACTACTCCGAAAGCTTTGAAAGAAAGTCAACACTCCTCACAAACAACTTTTTCAGAAGCCAACAACAAGCAAACCTGTAGGCGTTCAAGAAAACAACTTTTCTGGATGGATTGTCCGATAATTAACCTTTGGAATAAACAAACAGTCTTGAGGCGAAACTTCTTTCAGTGGAAAGCATCAAAGAATTCATCGTGGGTAAAACGCAAGAAAACCAGCAACGCGAAGAAAACAAAGTACGATTTAAGCTTAAATAAGTTAAATGTTTTCTTCGAATTTCCAGAGTTTCTGGGAGTAATTGGTTGAACCAGAGAAATGTCAAACATACCTTGTGTACAGGAGGATAAATTGCTCTGCAGTTTCTACATCAGTGTTGTTTGAAGAGACAAAACTGAGTACGAACACAAGTTCATTACCGTACAGTTCATCCAGATTTTAAAACTCGCTTGTGTTTAATGGTGTAATTTCCACTACACAGCAAAGCCGGCAAAGTCAGTAATATTTGCGAGACCCAACATCGGTGTCATTAATATTCAGTTGCTGGTTCTCCCTTGTTCAAGAGAATCCAAGAGGTCGACAAATAGCTTGAAACGACGTTGACATTTTCTTGAGTCCTCCGATGAAAAAGGTTTGCGAACAATTTCAGTGAAGCGTGAAGCGAACTTTTATCCCTCGCTAAGTTTTTGATGGGTTTGACATATTGTTGACAGCTTTATGTCAACTTTCTGGTGGGTTTTTAGCATAAACTGTAATTGTGGACTTTACATGAGAAAATGAGTCGTGTTTTTCGATGAATTGTGAGTTTCTTGTTCGACACGAAGAAACAACTGACAAGTTTTTATTGTAGTTGTTCCGCGCGCGGCCGTCTGATGTTATCTAATCGCGTCCTATTTAGGTTCAAACAGAATTTTCAAAATTTTCAACACAAGTGGTCATATGATAAAATGATTATTGACTGAGTAAGGTCGGGCCGGACGGAAAAATATTTGTTGCTCGGTCAGAAAGTACGGACCTCGCTGGGCTCGGTCCGCACGTCCTGACCTCGAGCCAAATATTTTCTCGTCCGGCCCTCCCACTCAGTCAATAAGTACATATTGTTTACCCTTCGGATAAATACGTTTTACTTCGACCCATATAAATTTGGTCAACAACCAAACGAATGAAAATTGATCAGCACGGTACGCTGTTATTGTTTGATTTACCTATTTCGCATCTTTCTCCACGATAACCAGTCTGGCACATGCAAACGTATTTCTTGTCTGTTAATCCTTTCAGGACGCACGTACCATTATTAAAACATGGGTTACTGGAGCATGGGCTCTAAGAAGAGCAAAGGAATTATACTGAAGTGTCAGTAACTTAACTGAATTATATTATACTCAACAAAATAAGCCGCTTCTGATTGGTCAATGACGAATCCATAGACAGGTTATACTGTAATGCAGAAGTTGCCATGGAAACAACGGGAAAGCCTTTATTTTGAATATCAAAGTGGCTACCAATCACTTTGCTTTGTCAGACCAAACGTTTGTCGAAGAGCGTAAAGAAAATACAAAAAAGCAGAACATCCAAAAGCTACACAAACATGGTGGAATGAAACGTATTGTTGGATTGGTCGAATAAAAGAAAACGTGTTTCGCGTGCAGAGTACATTGATAGCAGCGGAAAATACCGTTTTGTTGAAAAAATTGGGAAAAAGTTCTTCTTATAATTGTTTTTTTTTAGAAAATTATAAACAAAAAGTCCAGCTGTGAAAGGCTCGTTCATCTTGTGATTTATTATAACTCGTGATGTCGTGAATTTTTCAAATTGTATTCGACTAAAGGCCCATTCAATTTTCAGAATTTCTAGATGACAAAAAATATCACGCGTACGCGTGGTTATAAATCACAAAATGCGCTCGCATTTAAACAGAAAGCAGAAGTTTAAAGAAAAAAGAATCAAACAAGTGTCTGCTGCGTTTGAATTCCTCACCTCAGTGGCTCTGTAGGTAAACCCTTCCTTAGGTTTGAGGTCTCCAGGGTGTCTCATGTGGTCGGAATTGCTCAGCTGGCACATGACATGGTTGTCTATTTGTGGACCGATGTTGAATGACGTACATTTACTTTCTATGGAACATCGCCCTATGCAAGAGCTACGCATTCCCGTATGTAAAGATATGTTTTTAATCACGTGACCCTCAAGAGCAAATCCATCGACTGGTGAGGCAAATTTAAGAGATCGGCAGGAATCTGGAAATATTTACAACAAGAACAAGAAAACGCCATCACGTTAATTTTCCTCTTCGTCGTTATTCTTAATCTCAGATTCACGAGTGTATTATATCAGTATTCTATTTGTAAAAGGGACTTCAAGCAAACCACAAAGGCAACGGGAACGGCGCTAAGCAAAAGGTTTCATAAGCAGTAAAACCTACTGTGAGCGTGCGATTTTAATCTTAATTTCTGAGTCTTTTCGTGTAAAATACCACGGTGAAATGACAAAATTCTGTATCGCCTGGCCGGAGAAGCGGTGATTTTATTCAAGGCCCCGTCCATACTACGTAGGAGAAATTTGAACACGGTATTCTCATTCTGGAAACGCGTCTATTGTTTCCCGTCCACACTACGCCGGAGAAATTTGCACACCCAATAATCACCTGTCATTTTGGGTTTGTGTTTGAGGAAAACTCAGTCAGGGAAAATCATATGATTATCTTGACTTCATCGTTTTCGAAAAGCTCCGTTTTCAAAATGTTTTCCGTCCACACTAAAGCCTGCGTTTTTAAATTCCTCCGGTTTGAAGAGAGTTTTCGAAAAGCTCCGTTTTCGCGTGACAGATTAGTGTAGATGGTAGACCGGCCTAGCCATAGGAAGTAAAGCTATGTTTTCATCTTCCACCGGCGTATTGTGGACGGAATTTGGTTTCTTCTTTACAGTTGTCAGTTTTGGTATAGCCCTGAGTGATTGACAAATTAAATGAATCTGATTGTTTAAGAATCGTGGCGTAGAATATAAATTCCTGTTTTAGATGGCGCGTTGCCCTTGGCGCTCTCGTAGTTGCATAAACTCCCCGATCACGTGGGTGCAACTTTTAAAGATGCAAACGGCCTGATCATTATTTATTACTCGCTGAAAATGACACCTTGGTTTCTTTTTCAAACATCGTCTTGTTGGTTTACCTTTTGTTCCTCACACTGATTAATAATTATAACATTGAATTAAAGAATGAGTTATGCAAGACATGTTTTATTATGCCGTTATTATGAAGTTACATTGAGGCAAGTGTTCTTTTCGTCGTCAAATATGCAACGGCGATTATTATCAAATGATGTTCAGAACTGATATGTTTCCTTTGCTATTTGTTTTCGTGTAAAGTCCTCTTTTAATGGAAAAGAGATAGTAAATCAACAGACCAATGCCTAATTCCCTCTGTGAGATGCACCTGCAGGGAATCATGGGAGTTGTATTCATCATCTTAGACTAAACGTTTGTTTTAATGAATACAACTACCATGATTCCCTGCAGGCGCGTCTCATAGAGGGAATAGGTCACTTTAAAATTCAGCTTGACAGTGAGGCCTAGAGGACACAAACAAAAGAAATGAATAAACATGGTCATTCAATTTCTTTTGTTTTGTCCTCTAAGCCTCATTGCCAAGCTGAATTTTAAACGGTCTTGTGGCTATTTCTTATGAATATCCATCCGTTTAAGGTTATTCCTCAGAATTGCATTGCGCATCTCTACTGCGTACGATTTTCGCGTCATTAGCGCGCGCTCGTAAGCGCGTGCACATACAAAATGGTAGCTTTTTCTAAACGGCTTGGGTTGCGAGAGACAGATGACCGTTTTTTGTCGGAAACGAGTACGGGGACCTAACGACATTTTTCTGCTCTCAAAAGGCGTAAAGTGAGTTGTTTAAATGTAACCGTTTCTAAAAGAAGATAATTTGAGGAATTATGGGGTTTATTGAGGGTCGTCCTGCTCCTAAACGAATACCACGACCGCCCTTTTTTATTTCAAAATTTAAGTTCTATTAATGTAAGCAGCCAACAGGCAAAATTTGAATGGAAATCTATTGTGCGTTCTTTTTCGGGGGAATGACCTTAACACAGTAAAACTTGGATGCACAATCCCAATACCTTGTAGACAGCCATAGAGTTCCACTCTCATTGATATCCAGCCATACCAAGCCACTGGACGAAACCGGATGTAACGCGCTCTGATTGGTGGATTTAGTACGTGGTAAACAACAGTATCCTGGTCTGTGTTTCCAGTAAGATCCTTAGTACAGAATGAGACGGCAAATTGTCAAAGACACCCCAGTTTAATCTTATTTCTCAAATTAACCTTCAGCTAGATCAATAATAGAAGAAAGTTCCAATTTGGAAATAAATTTAGTAGCCAAAAAGTTTGTAATTAAAACTTCACAGACAGGCAGTCATAATTTTTGAAGTGGAGAGGAAGCCACATCAGCCTTACATGATTTCCACGCGGGTCCTCTATCCTGGTCGAATTGGAATTTGAAAATGTTGGTCTTGTGGACGAAGAAGGAAAACTGGGGTATCTGGAGAAAAACCCTCGGATCTAGGCGACAACCAACAACAAACTCAACCCACATATGGCACCGGGCCGGAATCGAACCCGGGCCACATTAGTAGCAGGCGAGCGCTCTCACCACTGCGCCATCATTGCTCCCCAAATACTTTACAACCGTCTAAAAACGGACGTTTAATACCTTATCTATGTTTTGTTTTTGCTCGGTGTAATTCTGGAAATTCACTCCGTCGTTACTGTACTGTAACTTGTACTTTGTGACCAACTGTATGTAAGGGCCATTTCTTCCTTGTGTTGCTACGCGTGTCACTTTCGCTAGCTGTCTACCCAGGTCGACCTGAAGCCATTGATTGGCATCGTTTGTGGCAGCTGCCCAGCCACCTGCTATGTCTACGGTTTCTTGAAAGTGTAATCTCCCTTGGATAGCAGCATAAATGGCACTGGCTTCCGAAGAAGCGCTGATCTGTCCGTCAGAGATGATGCCAGTTTCCATCCCGAGAGCTTCTTGACATTCTAAATATAATATTAGAAGTATATCGCACAAATACAAATAGAAACACAACGTTAATATGACGTTTAAATACAGGGAAATAACAAGTGCTACATTGTCATGAGGACGTTGAAGTTAGGAAAGGCCATAGACAGCTGGCAACCGACCTTTTCTCTTAGGGTCTCTTCCGGGGGTCTCTTACACTCAAAAGGGAAGTATGGAAGAGTGGGAGGGGGGGGTTAAACATCTCGCCTCATAATCCCTGCTGAATTTCGCTAAAAAAAAAAAAAAAAAAAAAAAAAAAAAAAAAAAAAAAAAAAAAAAAAAAAAAAAAAAAAAAAAATTTCCAAA
>Ga0126338_10001856_pt1 | contig 14092 bp, 10 predicted proteins | sample OrbCmetagenome_2_FD_92529 | JGI IMG/M metagenome (GOLD analysis project Ga0126338, IMG submission 92529) | Coral microbial communities from Petempiche,Puerto Morelos, Mexico - Orbicella C C metagenome | ecosystem: Host-associated > Invertebrates > Cnidaria > Coral | place: Petempiche,Puerto...
CATGGCTGGCTTGCCAGGATTTGCCAGCCATGGGAGCAGTCTCCATCTAGGAGCTGGCTGCCAATAGTGGAAGCTCCTGGATATCACAGGCACCCAGCCTCCATTTTGCAATGCAGTTGTTAATCACTGAAAAAAACATTTCTGAGCTAGATGAATGTGTGAATGTCACAAAATTTCTGGTTGAAACTGTTTTTAAAAAATGTGGTCTTTTGTGAGCTATCAAAGATAGGGTTGTTTAGTCATGAACAAACTTGAGTAAAGGGCATAGGGTCTACATAAAGCAGCCTAGTAGACCTGGAATGGATGTCAGTGCTGTTACTCTTTTCTAGGTGACTTAAAATATTACATGCTTGTTTTTGTAACCAGAGATCTGGGAGGGGGCAGTGGTAACACCAAACAGCAACTTGATGTCATAGTGGCACACCTGAAGGACATGAAAACTTCCAAATAGGTCTGCAAAATAAAAAAATTCAAACCTGATAATCTGGAGGCCCCCTATATTGATGTCCTCCCCCATATCCAGGTCCTGGTCCCCCATTGTAAACATCTGTTCTTTCTCTTCCAGGCCCATAATCTGAAGGTGAGGGACCTGGCATACAAAATAATACTGTTTTCACCTATTTTTAACATTTACTGTCTCTCTTACTAAGATTTAGGGACAAACCCAAATTACATTTAGGAGCATTACTACATGACTTTCCTTGTGCATGTGTCCTTGACATATGGGAAATCAGTAAGATTACAATCATTGCACTGCTTCTACTTACTGAGCTCTCTTTTGTAATAAAACAAATGACCAGAATTAAAGGCTATGTGATGAAAGGTCAAAATAAATGTTACTTCAAGAAGTGTTGAAGACATCAGAAGTTCTGACACTAGAAAGGTACAAGATCATTACCTGGGCCACTGCGTTCCATCCAGGCAGGCTCGTCTAAAGTAAAAAAAGGCGGGCATTCAATACTTACAGGTACAAGATGTAGCAGATTTTATTGAATGTACACATCTTTAAGATTTTATATCAATTACTTTAATTGTTATAGTGGCATCAATACTCAAGGAAGTCAAGAATTCATCCAAAAGTTTTTATTTAGATGGCTCAATATGGTTCAGATATCATATGATTGTACGTGCATAACCTAAAAACCGCTCATTGTCCTTCAACATGTGTCGCACACCAAAATCCAGCTAGCGGTCACCTCTTTCTCACCAAACGAATTTTGCCAGCAGCCAGCACTTAGTGACATCCCTGGGTTCCAACAGTGAAACCTGTATTAAGCGGACACCCTTAGGACCCTCAATAGTGTCCGCTTAATACAGGGTGTCTGCTCTAGACAGGTTCAGTAATACTAGTTAATTATTAACCCTTTTGTAACACAGTGTAACACAGTGTAAGGTCAAAGACCGCTCATAGCACTATGTCCAGTCTGTCACTGCATCAATCTGGAATAATTTAGATAGGTTTAAAACGACATCGATAAACAATATTAAAGGTGTCTGGGCTGAGTTCTTATAAGTAAAAAGCCCTTGAAGTGTATGTTCATTGCAGGTTTTGTGCTACAAAATGGCTTAATATTGGTGTCCGCGTCCGCTTAATAGAGGTGTCCGCTGAACGCAGGTGTATTTTACAGTAAATGTGGGAAGAATATTTAGGGACTCAAGCTGGTGTCCACTTAATAGAGGGTGTCCGCTTAATATGGGGTACGCTTAATACAGGTTTCACTGTACGGCTATCTTATGATCCAACTCTGCTCAGTGCAGGTTCCAAGTGGGTTCTCTTATTATAGCTTATCACACTTCTCCAATAACAAGCCATTGTTCTTGGCAGAGGTCTAGGCAACAAAAGAGAAACACCAGAGAAATTTATCACTGCATGGCCAAGTTGGCCATCTGTGGTTGTGTAAACTAATCCAGGAGAGCATTCTGAGGTCACTCAGCCAAATGCCAAATGGTTTCAAAATTAAATCTCTGACACTGAAAATAACTTTTGCACCAAGGTATATCACGTACTGCCATCAGAAAACAAAAACACCTAGTACCAAACCTTAGTTATCTTGAGTAAATTCACTCAGATAGTTATTCCTTAGAGCAGTTTTCAATTGAGTGTCAAAAGTAACCAGGCAATTAATTTGGTTTGGAATTACTACGGTTTGAGATTGGGTGAGTAGTCTAATTGGTAAGTAATTGGTTTGGTTTTGGTTTTATGACACTCAATGAATGAGTTGCCAGTAGCCAGATACTTGTGTTTGCGCCAGGGGATCGCCAGGGGATTGCCAGGGGGCAAACATTGCAAGTCGCCAGAAGGAAATGTATGGCGAAAAGTCATTTCGACACCCAAAAACATGGTTTTGGGGAGAGATCAACACTTTTTTGCCGTTGTTTTATTGCAAATGGATTTTGGCAATGTTGATACATAGAAAATGTAAGTTTTTGTTTGAATAACCATGAAACAAGTAATAAAATTTACCGATAAACTCCCTTTTGCTTGCGGGAGGTTTATTGTGAAATACATTGAAGAGGATATTGAAAATTTCAATACATGCCTGATCTACTACCCTGAGGCTACCTGGAGCAAATGGTCAAAAAGACCCTCCAAGAAGTTAAATATAAAGACAGAAAAGTAGCTCCAAAACAGAAATCGAAAATTGCAGAAGGAACTACATTGTACTACCCTTTGTGTCGGGCAATTTCACTCAACCGTCAATACCAAACTTTGGAAAGCATAATCACGTACAAATGGCACTTTTAAATACAAACACTCAGAGATATATTCAAGGAGCCACCTGTGATCTGTTATAGAAAAGGAAAATCACTGAAATACGTACTTGTAAAAGCAAAACAAAGGCTTTGAGCAACACAGTAGCCACACAGCAAGAGTCGCACGGACTCATTTGTCATTAAATCAACCCCAGACAGTGCAATGATCGCCACCAGGCTTATTTCCAGTATTATTTGTATGACTGAGCTTTCAAATAAGCCAAAAGTAGCCCGCACACAACTTAAAAGGCTTTACTGGGTTATTTCCTCTCGATTTAGACCTAGTTAATTTGGTAATATTTTCCGACCATAACGCGATGTAAATTTCACAATAAACCTCACAAAAGCAACAGAGTTTATTGGTAAATTTTGTCACATATTTCAGGGTTATTCAAACAAAAACTTACATATTCCATGTATCAACATTGCCCAAATCCATTTGCGATAAAAACAACGGCGAAAAAGCGCTGATCTCTCTCAAAAATCGTTTTCTTGTACCTCAAAACAACTTTTTGCTATACATTTCCTTCTAGCGACTAACAATGTTTGCTCCCTGACGATCCCAGAGTTCTTCGCGCAAACACAGGTATCTGATTACTGGCAACTCGTTCATTGAAAACCGCTCTAAAAGTACAGTATGTATTTTCTTGGTACAAAACAATAGGTGGAGCCATGCCAACTTACGCATGTTGCGCATCATAGGTCTCTGACCATGCTGTGTGGGAGGGGGATCCTTTCCTTCCATGTGTGGTGGCAACCTTTCCACAGAGTTTCCACCACCCAACACTGGGAATTCCCGATTGAAATATGGCATCTCCTGGTGAGAGTAGGACTTCCCTACAGAAATAAGTTAAAAAGTTATCAGTTACTAATGGACAGTGTACATGTAACAATGGTAAACCAGATCCAATAAGAAAACAGATAAGAGTTGACATGTTTCGGCAAAAACTTCATGTGCCCTCACTGACTGTTGTGAGATGTCCATGATTGCATACTAAATTTACGCATACACCTTATGATAAATGACCTGATTCCTAAAAAGTCACCACAGCACTCATAATTCTGTCAAATATGAAGTAACATGAAAATGACACTATGTGAAGCTTTTCATAAACATAGGCACACGAGGCATGCAAGAGTTATTTTCTTCTCTGTGAAGTGCCGCAGATAGGAACATTCATGCAGCTTTTAACAGTAAGGATTTGGTTAATTTGACAAGTTTTTTTGGTTGCAATGTACAGCAAGAAAGAAACTGGGAATTTATAATGTACATGCGATGTTACATCGGTCATGTTAAATACTAAGCCATAAAATGTTTGACTGAACAAACTACAGTAATCTGACACGTCTCCAAATAAATGTAGCTACCATGTTATTTTCTGACAGGCAATTTGATTTGTTGTTTGATACAACCCACACTGTGATTGGTGTGACATGTGCACATGCATAACTCCCTCACTCACCAATCACATAGCCCTTCCAACCCCCAAGAGGAATTTTTGCTCAAAAATACTCAAGTTAATTAAGAGACCTTTGCACATTTTCCATGAGTCGTAAGTTTACCCTTTTTACACAACACAACACAACACTACTTCACTGAAAATAGAAAGAAAGGGAAAAAACCTCTCTGACACGTTGAAAGTCTGACTTAATTAAATTGCACTTTAACTTGGTGACACGCAGTCTTCAAAGAACATCTGAGCAGTTTTCATACTTTTTACCTTTAAAAATATCGGACTGAAATGAATGTCATCAAATAAAACTATTAAACTGCTACTGCAGAGACGTAAAAAACCGTCCAGAAATGAAAGCTTCTTTTTTGTTTAATATCCTGGAAACAATAGCCGATAACTTGTCAGCTGTAATTGAATTTACTCCCATACAAAAAACAAAAGTGTTAAGTTACCATTTGTAACTAAAGATAGCAAACATCTCGAGGGAAAGAGTGGTGATGATTCGTCAGCTCTAATTGAATTTACTCCCTTGTGAAAAACAAGAGTGTCAAATTACCCTTTGTAACTAAAAAATAAAAATATCTTGTTATATTTGCATGCAACAAGAACAAAACAATCGTTACCTGCACCTACTATTGTAAACGTTTGAACTGTTTCAAATCTCAAAAGAAGCAATGATTCGTGACCTCTAATTCAATTGAATTTACTCCTTGTGAAAAACAAAAGAATCAAGTTACCTTTGTAACTAAAAATGAAAATATCTTGCTGCATTTGCATACTACTAACTCATGAACTGTTTCAGACCTCAAGGCTCATCTCGTTTATAACTAAAATCCTCAACCTAACCCAGAGAAAATGTCGAAGTACACCCAATATATGAATACTTCTTCCTCTTTTATAGAAAAATAAAATATGGCCGTTCTGAACTCTATCGGGATCAAATCTTCTCACATACCATTTACCTTCACAACAAGAGATTTGATTGGCTGTTTATAGTACATCCAATCTGATTGGTGTGACATACATACATCTCTCACTCACTCACTCACTCACTCATCCACTGACTGGTCCATAACATACCCGACGTGCCCACTAAGAGGTAGTATTTACAAAAAAATAACTAAAAAAGCATGCATCTCAGTAGCCCATTAGCATTCTATCCTGGACATGTGACTTTCGTAAATTTTGATCAAATTTGTTACTGCCTAAATTTTGACCCCAACAATCTGACTTGCATCAGTACTACTTCAAACAGCCAAGTCATGAACCATAGACTGATTTTGGATTAAACTTGTGCATTTTCAGGACTTTCTTGCCCTATGTGTTCATCAAAACATTGCCATGGTCCTAGACTATTAAAGGGAATATTGGCTACAAAAACAGTTTTGTTCCAAATCACAAGATGGTGTTTGTGTTAAATATTATTGTTTCAGTGATTTGAACTTGATAATTCTTTGCCTATTTTGAACGCTGGGCTTTTCTTTTTAGCTATTTCTTGGATTTCAAATTTCCTGCATACTGCCATGTTTATTTTTTCAAAGCTTGATGGGAAATTATGACATCATTATGCAGTGGGACTTTTTAAAACACACTGAATCTAGAGATATAAAAGTGCTTCTGATCATTTAATAATTCACATTCCAGACAATTATGTTCAGTTTCAACAAGAAATCTTCTGTGGACTCTATACTGAGATCTCTGACCAAGCAGTGACATCATAAATTACCATAAAGTAAACGTGGTGACACCCCAAACACTTTGTATTCAAACCACTTACAGACATATCAACTAAAAATTCCAGAATCAGTTAAACGGGACCAGTGGGTATACTTTGGAACTTGAACTGCTTTTCAGCCAAGATTCCCTTCAAACTACATACTATGCATATCAACTGAACAGATGCCATGGTTGTCACAAAATTTTAAAGTACATGGGGTTATTGTTCAAGCAACCAGCTGATTTTGCCTTGTTTCTAAAGAATCAGGTAAATAACAAGATTGTGAAGTAAACGTAAATGATGATTTTCACCGCCAGCCAGCTAGTTGACAACCCAGAGCTAAAAGTTATTTTCTGCAGCAATGGAAACTAAAAGTGATTCATGAAATAGTCAGCATCACATTACATGATTCATGATCTGATAGAAAACAGGACTGTGATTCAGGATCCTCACCACCCACCCCAACGTTACTGTCCTGGACGAAATTTAGGGACTGAGAAATGCTGTGGGAATACAATCCGAAGGCAAGTGCTTCTATCTTGATAGAGAAGAGAGGAAATGTTCTCTCTTTTGCCAAAAAACACTCCTTCAGTTGCAATTATCAAAATAAGTTTAGTTCTGAGTTTTTTGAGTGTGCTGAATGTTTTTCAACATTCTATTATATAGTGACTAATAACAACCACTGAATTATCATTCTTATATTTCCTTTTTTCTACAGACTTTACATCAGCCTGTTTCATCCTCTTTGATCCAGTTTCACACAAAAACAACCAAATTCAGACATCTTCATGTGTTACATACACTTTTAACAGAATAACTGCTTGTAAATTCACAGATCAAGCTTGTCTTTCCAGAAATTTTCACATGCCAAACACTAATTTTTGCTCTCATCAAGGATCCCATTAACTCTAAATGCTACCCTTTTCCCACATGTACGTAACACACAGATACAGGAATGATAATCAGGGATTATGGCTCCTGAAAAAGGCTACACATACCTGATGCAAAAGCTCCACATATTATACAAATCTTGGCTCCCCAAAATAGTGAGCCTCTGATAGTAGTAATAGGAAAGGTTTCTTAGGGTTGCTCCATAGGGTAATCATTTATGGCATTCTGCACGCAAGTGTTATGTCTTGAATGCTGTTTTTCCATTTGTTTTTTCACCCAGTCCTCTCAAACTTATTACATGTGATAGACAATGATTAAATAGTGTTTTACTATCATCTGTTAAAATTTTGGGTTTAAGTCTTGAATTACAAATACCCAAAGCAAACGTGTTCTTTACTTTTATTATGGCTTTCTGATTTTCTTGAATTTCCTTCAGTGAAATCCTCCAAAATTCTCACAGCACATAGCACGTTGCAGGAACGAATTTTAAACACGAAAAAAGCAGGGTTTGAACAGGCAGTTTTTTCAAGTTTGCAAATTTGACTTTTACCACTGTGAAAAAACTGCTCCTACAGATTTCCCTGTAGAACGAGCTCTAGTTCAAGTAAAATATTTACTACCAGTCTGCCAAATTTTACAGAATTTCAGCCAAGGGAACACAAGAAAACTCACTGTCAGTTGTACTTTTTGAGCTCATGTTGACGTCATATAATATCAAAAAGCACTGTCATTTTCCTTCCAGCACATGCAGATTACTTGAGTTTTCATCCTCAGCGCATGTGATTGCAAAACTATAGGGAGCCACCTTAAATGCAAAAGTAACAAAAGTTGTTACTTTTGCAATTTTACAGTACGAATATACCACTTGCAACTCGATTTCAAGTAACCAATGTATACCATACAAGGCGTTACATAACTATTCTGCAACAGGTGCTGCAAACCACCCAACAGTACATAACATTGTGCACAGAATCACACTTTCTACGACTACAAATAAACTGAATTACTGGGCACATAAATATTTTAAGAGCATGAAAAAAAATGCTTTTGAATTTGGTAGAAAACAGAAAATCTCCAGCAAACCAACCACCCCAGGATTTTCGTTAACAAGAGTGAAAATGAAACAAAAGCTTTAAGTAGTCATTAATACTTCATAATATTGGAGCGACATAGATGCCATCATTCAGGAGCACAGGAGCAATAATCTCATGAAAGGCAAATACATATAGCGTAGACATCGACAAGCCAATAATTTTAATACTGGTGAAGATAAAACTTCCTTGTCATGAGTTATCACTGAGTTTATTATACGCCAGAAACGATATGTTAATTGTCAAACTGCATATACTCCTTCGTCAAACAAAACAAATTATTCGCTTAGAAACTAAAACTTAAATTTTGTCATTTCTTACCTTGACCACCACCCTCGTTTGATGATACACTGCCCCATGTTTTTCCTTGAGATTCTTGCTGTTGTTTGGCCGGTTGTGTTTGTGTCTGCCCCGAGTTTTGCGATTGTGGTTGAGGTTGTTGTACATGCTGTGGATGAGATGGCGGCGCTATAGGCCGCTGCGGCTGCAATAGCGGCTGCTGAGAAGTAGGCGCATTTGTTTGCGATGGCGTAGAACTTGGAGCTACTGTTTGAGAAGTAGTTGCTGGAGGAGTTTCCGAAGGTTTCTCCTTCGCACTGCCCCATCCTCCACCACCACTAGGAACTAAAGAAACTGTAGGATCGTTGCCGGAGTTTTCGCTCTTCAAAGACGGAAGATTTGCAGGCGGAGGGATTCGACGACTTGCACCGACTTTTCCAAGGCTCTGTAGCCCATGGCGAGCAGTTCCTACAATTCAATAACGTCTGACTTAGGAAAAACCAAAATTATAGTTTTCATGTACCATTCTTATTACACAACACGAGTGTAAGTCGCAGCGTCCACGATACCGGAAGCCGCGTTTGAAAGACTCACATTTACAACTAAAGAAAAGCAGAAATGGCTCCAAGACGCCGTTGAACGTATGAATGTATTCCTAATTCCAAAGGATGTAAACTCGTTGGAATCAGGGAATTCAACCTACAATTATAGTAAAGATACAGACCTGAAGATGTCTTGGTTTCAACCTTAGTTCCTTTGTACGTCTGGTTTAAGTTGAGTGAAGAATATTTCGTCTTCCCCGCATTTTCCTTTACTTTAAGCCCAAACCTGTCGGACATTCTGGATAGGTAGTCATGAAGATAAGAAGCGGTGAAAAATGCCCCAAACTTGCAAATTCCTTCGACGTCAAAATTCTTCGTGCAAACTCAATATGGCGGAAGGGCGACAATACTGGTTGACGTTTGACGGAGTTATTCCTCGTTCTAACAGTTACCTTCCAGTAGAAAATGTAATGGAGGTTTTCTTGAGGTTTTCCTTTCTAACTTCAAATCAGCCTGAGGCTTTGTACTTGAAAGATTACTTGGGATGGTTTGGATGAAATCTCAAAGTCAAGATGGTGGAAAAAAGCAACAACGTCAAAGACAGCAGCAAATTAAAATTTTATACCGCGCTCGTACACGAAGAATTGTATGCGAAATGACGTATCGTGATTACGACACGCTCCGACTATGGTCGAAGATTACCGAAGAAAGAGCGTCGTTTTTCCGTTGCTTGGAAACGGGCTTCGAGAAAGACGGATTTAGTCATCAACGTTATATAAAGGACTCCGTAAAGCATTTTATTTCCTGAAAGTATTGTAGTTCACTTCAAAGCTCTGTGCAATATTGGCCAATATATACGTAACTTATTGAAGCCTAATTCCTGCATCTACCATTTTACCAAGACGCTAAGTGAAGATTTTACATTCTCAGAAGACAGAAAAAAAAAGGAAGGGAAAAAACAGAAATTCGAAGAGCAGAAGAAACTTTCAATAATAATTTTATGCAATAATATTGTGCTCTCAATTTAGAGACAGTTCTGGAAACTTGCTGAATCTCAAATATAGCACGTTTCGTATCTCTTTATTCCTCGGTCTTCGCACCAAATCACGATTTTCGCCCGCGCACTTGCGTTGACTTAGGATAACGGCCTGACTTTGGTCGGGATCAAATCTAAATCTGCAAGAAAGTCGTCGCAAATTCTTCACTGTTTGTGTTTGTGTGCCGACCTTTTCCAAAAGATAGTGAACGACGCACTACGAGAAGTAGTTCGTCTAGACGCATTAAAGTTAATTTACGACTGCATTACTACCCTGAAACTCTAGTTTCGTAGAACGTTTAATGTCTAAAGTTCTTGGTAAGCGACCAGAGTGGCTTACGAGAGTGACCAGCTCTAGTTCAGTAATACTAGCGCTTTTTTTAATGCCGAGGTGGTCACCTACGAGAACTGTTATTCGACGGTACGTTCTAATCACCGAAGTAAATCCCACATGTCCATTTCCCTAATCCTTCGGAAATAAGCCCTTGAATCACAGTACAGCAAGAATTCCCTACTCAACTATCCGCGAGCAGGCTCAAAAGATTGCGCATAGACCACGGAAATTTAGTTATTAAGTCTTTTCAAGTCTCATGTTAAGGTTTCTTTCCTCATTTTCCGCATTTTTCACTCTCCGTATTTTTCCACACCTCATTTTCCACACTCCTCATTTTCCATACTCCTCATTTTCATACTCCTCATTTTCCACACTCCGCACTCCCCATTTTCCACGAGCGCACGTTGGATATGAGATGGTAGATCGAGAGCCAATGAGGCGCGTAGCGCCAAGTTGGCTATAATCATCTCATTTCCAATAAGAGCGAAGGAATAATTGTTTTTTTTTTAAAAAAAAACACCCACAAAATATAGAAAACGAAACTAAAATATAAATGAAAACGCCCCAAAAAATCACGCGCTCGCTTAATTACCATATTTGTAGAGCATGGTATAATGGCTCATGACCCATGATGACCAAGCCACTGAAACCTCTCGAATTCATCATTCAATGATCCAGTTTTTAATAAATGCTTGGATCCAAGGCAAGACCCAGCAATAATTTTCTACTTTCTTTCCGAAATTGCCTCGCATCCACGTTGAACTTTGATGTAACTGCTGACTGCTTGCAGCGCAATAGCGCCAGCAGCGGTTTTCTGAAGTGACGGCTTCTTCGGGCTATTGGAACTACAAAACGAGCGGAGATCCTAGAGATCGGCCGTGTTCCATCGACAAGAACGTTTTTAACGGATTTGGCCATTCGAGATACTGGTTTTATTACGTCATTGAAAATGACAGCTGCTGGTGTTATGCAATTTTTCATAGTTGATGAAAAAGATAAACGGCAACAATCTATGACAATTAATGACAATGGAGCCATTATTTTCGGGCATGGCATCACGCGAGAGTTGATTTCCATATTTTTGCAGCGCGTGGCGCTGAGAGTAAGTACGACCGCTTGCGGTTTATCGTCTCACGGCGGAAGACTTAAGAGCTCACTTGCGCGTTTTTTATGTCCCAGGACGGAGGCAGTTTAATTGATTACTTTTTCGAAAAAGTCACAGCCAGTAAAAACAAACAAGTCACGTTTTTTTCCAGCTAGGGATAGTGTTTTAAATCAGTTTTTAGCAAGCTAGACGCTGAACGGAAATCCCAGCCAGTAAATGATCTATTGCTAATATTTACCAGGTAATGCTAATATTTACGTAGCTATGGTAACGGTGCGTCCCATAGACTTGATAAGTAGAATCTACAGGATGCACCAGCTAGTTTACAGCTGCGCCAAGGAAACAAAATATCGAAGTAAGCATGTATGTGCAATTGGTTGAGAATATATAACTACTATAAAATATCTAAGAATGTGTAAGAGTATAAAAATGCATATACATTGCACAGATAAAAACTATGCAAACGTAACATAAGAAAACGGGTGAAAAAATTGTTAAAATAAGTTAACATTTGCCAGCTGATGTCTACGTCACTTAGTGCATAATTTTTTCAAATAAGTAGAATTCTTTCGCAGAAAGGATGAAACAACAATATAATTCTCTTGTGTCGTAATGATTAGAAAAATGTCTAAACAGGAAAAACCTTCAAACAGTTTCATAGGGTAGCTTTGATCTCTTTAAAAGTTGACATGGCAACGAATTTTGATCTGACTTTTTCTTGATATAAATGCTTTACAAATTTAGATTACACGCCGAGTAACATAACTTATTTGTTCGTATCAATTACAAGCTGCACTGAGCTGGACTCCAGGGCTGACAATTTTGGGAGTTTGGAAAAGGTCGGCACACAACGGGAGTCATGTTTCTGGGAGGTGAAGCAGGGACATGCCCTTTTCAGTGTACCTGTAGGATGCATGTTGCAGGGACAGTACGCAAGCTTCTGCACACAAAGGGAATTGAGGCATAAGATTGTGTTGTATAGCAAAGACATTTTGCAAAAGTAGTGCAATCGATGCGACATAGAAGTTAAGGTCGTTTTCCCCCCACTTCATTACCCACGAATTCAAACCGACTGAATTTCACGCAACAAGTTAAGGGGACCAAATTTTGTCACTGCACCAGAAGTTCGCATTTCACGCTGAGAGAATTGTCACTGCTACATGGCCCCGCTTCATGTCCCTTCAACATGTTCCGCGCGTCTTATAAACCTGGCTACACGTCTCCTTGAGACTAACTAAAATGAGGTAAAGTGCAGTCGATAAAAGTTTCTGGTAAAAACAGGCGCCATAATCGATCGATTATGGATCCTGGTAAAAACTATTTACTGTACATTTCAAATTATTTAATGCACAAGTCATAATTTCATTTTCCTAGGAAGAATTTATCAAACTATGCTAGTATTTTATCGCACTAATATTTCGGAGATACAATTGCAGGGCCTTGCCATGAAGTAAAGGCGCCGCAATGTAATTACAGTTAATTTTTGATACATATTTACAAAACAGTTTCCCTGTCTATGACGAGCAGTTCAGTAAAAGAAGATTTTTCTGACTCGTTTTGGAATTTTCTCTCTGTTAAATCGCCTCTCTTAAGACAAATAAACATGAGTAAAATCAACAGTCCAATAGTCTCAATGCCACCCGCAGAAAAGAAAGTTGCAAGATACGACTTGGTCTTGTCGGCAACCAAACCTGAAAAAAACGTCAGGAACAGTTAGGTGACAATAACTATTACGACCCGTGAGAAGTTTGCAAACGAGCCTAGTGACCCATCAGGCTGGCGCTTATCTCCAGTTTCTGATGCATGAGGCGACTAGGAGTATTTCTACCTCAATTACCCTTCCTGGATGTCCATTTTGCCTGATTTCGAGAGGGTTTGTTTTCATTTACTACGCGAAAACAGTTGTCCCAGCTGAAAGAAACGAGTCTCAAAAGTAATAGGTCCTTTGCAGTTGGGGTCACGTGACCAAATATTTTCCAGAAAATTTTTGTGTTATGGGTTATAACTTAAAGAATGCCAGAAATGGAAAGAGCGCATCGAAAATATCAAAATGGCCAAGTTTGAGGTCCCTGGAATTAAAAAGGACGTTTAAACGACAGTTCGAATTTTCGGAAAGTTTAGAGGATTTGTACGTAAAATGTTGCTGGAGAGCAAGGTCTTGCTCTCCAGCAACTTTTTCCATACAAATCTTTTAAAAATTCGGACCGTCATAAAATCTCCTTCTTTAATGATGCAGGGGCCTCAAACTTGGCCATTTTGATATTTTTGACATGGGTTTTCCATTTCTGGCATTCGTTAAGTTATAGCCCATAATTTTATGAAAAATAGGTCACGTGATGGCTTAGCTGCAAAGGGCCTATTAAGCTGCTTATTTCGAATCTAAAGAGAGAGGACAAGGGAAAATACACGAAAATTAGCTAGCGGAGGAGAAGTCACCCATTACAAAGCTACTCAGACGTGCTACATCACAAGTATGTCTCATTCATTTAGGAGACTTTTGGCCAAATCTAATCTTGTAACATCTTGGAACTAAGGTATTCCACCTTTGAAACTTACCTCCAATTGGTGGGCCACACAAGAAAGCTGTACTAATACAAAACTGTTGAAAGCCAAATCCCTGGGCTTTTTGTTTCTGTGTCAGGGTTTGCAAGATTGAAAGAATATTTGCAATCGCTATCACGCCATCTGTAAGGCCATAAACTATGCAATAACAAAGAAGCCACATCCAGTTGGTTGCTAAGGGCAACATTATGGTCGCCACTGTATCGACTGTCGCAAATATGAGGAACACTCTTGGAGGACTCATGACGTCACAAAGCTTGGAACCCAATATCCTGGCCACGAGACTTGCCAGTCCAATGGACGAATAAAGCCAGGTTACCAAGTCAG
>Ga0126338_10001857_pt1 | contig 14091 bp, 11 predicted proteins | sample OrbCmetagenome_2_FD_92529 | JGI IMG/M metagenome (GOLD analysis project Ga0126338, IMG submission 92529) | Coral microbial communities from Petempiche,Puerto Morelos, Mexico - Orbicella C C metagenome | ecosystem: Host-associated > Invertebrates > Cnidaria > Coral | place: Petempiche,Puerto...
GAAATAAGTAACTGGAGTATTGAAAATAATTGAACTTTAACAAAGGAAATTCTAGATATTCCAGTGAACCTTCAACAAGGGATAATTAAAGATCTCTCTGTTAAATTATTAGCAAAATGGTGTCAACTTGTGAGAGTCGCTACAAGCTTGTTGCATGCAAATTATAAAGAAAATCTAATGACTAGATTTTCTGCAAAAAAACAAACTGAAACCAATTTTAAAGGCCTGTTTATATTTATTCATGTTGCCATAGCAGCGACACATACGTCAGCTTAACCATCAAAAAACCAAAGTTTGTGTTGTTAACTAGCTTGCTGCCATTTTTGACGACCGAGGGATCAAGGGTTTTAGAGAAAAAGGTGAATGAAATACAGGTATCAAAAACTGTATTCAGCCACCTTAAGTCAAAATTCTTCTGCAACATCGAAATAACGCACGGCTGTTTTCAAGTAAACAACTGGATGATGTGGGTGGTTGAAGAGTCTCCTTGAAAATTCAGTTTTCAATACTAACGAGCGAGGACAGGCAAACATTTGCCTAAAAGTGGCCGTTTTTTGATACGGTTCGTGAAAACGTTTGCCCAAATTTTGCCTATTTTATTAATTATCGCGAAGGTTCAATGGCTATAGGGCGTCAAACGATGTCGTATAGCTACCACATTATTGGTGTTCAGTTCCCAAACAGCCGTGAATATAGTGTTTCCCCGCGTTGGGTAATGAGTTCGTATAAAAAAAGAGAATTCCAATTGTGTAGAAATGCCAAAAAACCTCTCCATGGGGTAAAGAAAACCAAAACTGAATATACACTTTAATTAATATTCTCAGTCTATAGAGATATCCAGTAGACCCCTTGGCGCCGACGCAACAAACATTAAAATAACTTTGCAGTTAAAAACCAAAAAAATAAATTGGTTTCCGACCTTCAAAATTACACAAACATTAATAAAAACTGACTTAGTTCAATCGAACCCACGCTAACTACTCCTTGTCAAATACCCAGGGCAATTCAGTTGTATTTGGCGAGGTTTCTTTCTCGCTATTCGGTAAGCGACGGAGAAAAAATTTCCCTGGTCTGATAAGTTTTTCTCTGAAGTCGTAACACTCTTAATACAGCAAAATACCTCAAAAAATCATAGCTTCGTATTCTTCGGTAATTTTCATTACATAGCCATGCCGGCCTACCCTTTTGGTCCTTTTGATATTTGCTAAGTGTTTCGTTTAAAAGTCTCCTTGTTCAAACACTGGCCATGGAGTACTGGATTTGAACCTGAGGCCTTTTCGACGGAAAACTTACCCTTATTGGTTGCGCTCATACCAAGCAACTATAAACTTGTCATGGAAAACTAGTTAGTGTACGGAAGACAATTTTTTCAATCTTGTAAGTTCTCTTTATCCCAAGTGTGTGAATGTTTTGGTTTTTTTTTAACCAGGCTTCACGAATTTGTTGTAAATTGAAAACTTTAAATATATTAAAATCGTTGGATGAACTTATCGTAATTAACATAACCGTTCCTCTGAGAATAAAAAAGTAACATGAAAAACGAAGTCAGATCCACACTTGGTAGGATTTGTTTTCTTATTTATATTCACGACTCGTACACAGTGATGAGTGTGTAGTTCGAACTGCGTGCAACCGCCTGATACGAAAACGCAAAAACCCATGGCCAGTGGTAAAAGATGGGAGCAGCGTATTCTCCATCCAACTGCAGGCGGACTAACCTTAACTTAAAGAGCAATTATTTTAAGGTTTTCTTTAATTTATAGGTAATTTGTGATTTAAAACAAACGGATACCTTGGTCTTCTCTTGCTTAAAAGTAAATCAATCGTAGCATAGGTTAAGTTTCGATTTGACTTTTCACCGAGTTAGCCAGTTAAATTGTGAAAGAGGCCAATTGAAAGCGGTCTACTGAGGCATTCCAGGGGGTAAAAACCACACGCCGCATGGCAAGACAAGCCTGTTGACGCCATGAACGTATGCGTGTTATTAACCCACAAAGGCTTAGGGTTTGAACGATCCTGATGGACAGAAAAGATCAAAGGCCAATATTCTCGCTCTACAATTCTTACAGTGCTGTAATAACAGCTTTATTAATTGCACGGCCATTGCATGGAAACTTAACTCGGTTTAATTCCAGTTTTTAGTTATTGGCCCCCACAGAGCTGTCCAATGGTATTCCCAGGTATTATAATTAAGTTTATCTTTCTACATGTATTACAGTCGAGCCAAATATTGAGAACTCAGGTATATTTTTCATGATCAAAGGTCTCTTTTTTAGTCAATGTTAACTAACCCAAGTCCGGTCGTTGATTCTTCTTTTATTTCTGCTAGTGGCATGCCATTCAGAACTGGGCTTTAACTTTAAACTTGCGTTTTTGTTAATTTCTAACAACCTTCGGTTACGTCCTTCTTAAGGCAGATTCAAAGTTATTCGTGAAGTAATTGTGTCCAAATATTGATTGGCTAGTTCTTGTTCAGTACTCAACCTCTAGCTACATCCATACGTTCAAGTGCTTTGGTTTTAGCTGCCCAGAATTCACATAAAAGCTTCACTAGTAAGATTTGTAAAAGAAAGATCTGGAAAGAAAGAATTGTCATTGCAAATGTTGAAGTTTTTAAAAAAGAGCTGCCCCAACGAGGAAACGTGTTGCAAGAATAGACTCCTTTTTGTCTCTCTAAGCTAGTGGATATCTCAACAGTGAGATAACACGCAACAATTTATTTTTAATCTTTTCTACCTAACAGACAAAATTGAGAATGAAAACCGCTGGACTCCTATTATTTCTGAGCGCTGTCGCTAGTGTGGCTACAATTGGTAAGTAATTCATCAGATGCAATATGACAAAAAACAACAAGAACACAAAGAAAGACAGTGGGTCGTGTGTTTTAGGGGTGGGCCATTTGACTTTTCAGGGGGAGAGGTGATTTGTGACAGGCACGAATTGTTTTTTTTTGTTTTTTTTTTTTCCTCCATGTAATGTACTTTCTTTCAGCTCACTGAAAGTACGTAAACTATTTTCCGGCAGTGTTCGTGTTTGTGAATTTTTTGAGGGTACAAGTTTGCTTATTTTTTTTCAAAATGCTTACGCTTACGCCGGCTTCCTGAAACTCCAGGGAAAAAAAGATTTCCCCCTCCACCGTGCCCTAGGGCAAGGTCTATGTGAGGTTTAAAGGAGAAGGTCACTCCAAGAAACGTAATTTTTTTTTCAATGCTAATAAAAACTTCTCACTGAGGTTTGCTACTCGATCGCCGAAGTTTCAGCCTCAAAAGTGCAGGTTTTTCGTAAGAAATTCGTCTCCAGAGAAGCCCAAATTCGACGTCGTGACCGCCATTTTGAACTGCACTCAGCAGCCAGGCCTAGTTTTCGTGACGTCATTCCATCCAAGGGATTTTGTCCATAGCTTCCGACAAGCCTTTTAACTACCACTATAGGTACGCTATGGCTGCTCTTGAGCCACATTTCGAGCCAAACGTGGACCAAATCCGAAAATGATAGCAGTGAAGATAGTGATCTAGTGAAGTGGATAGTCGCTTGGAAAAAATGTTTTTGTTTAGCCGCTTTGGTCTTAACGATGGTCTCGATTTTAGCCATTTTGTTCTCAAGTAAGATTGGTTTTTGAACTCTAGTCTTGAATTAGATTTGTTTTTCAGAAGAAGCCATCCTACCCAATAAAAGCATATAAACATTGCTTTTAACATTGGTCTGAACTAGGGAACTAATTACATGAGTACCACCGCCTAATTTTTCTGGGAGTTCTTCCCCCGGACTTACCACTGGAAGGCAGATCTTCTATTTTTTTTTTTTTTTTCATTTGCTTTTTATTTTCAGGGGGGTCGATCAGGTGCTATGAATGCTCAAGCCAGAGTGCATGCGACGCAATAGTTGATCAAACTGAGCCTCAAGAATGTAGCGAAGTGTATGTTGCAGAGTCCCACCAAGTCGTACCCGAGTTTGATCGATGTTTGCGGATCACAGACGTTGGTCCGACCCCAGCGTACAAGAGAGTCTGTGGCAATCAGCGAATCTACGACGAATATATGGACGATTGTGCTCTCCCGGAGTGTGCAGTGTTGGCTTGTTATTCAGACAAGTGCGTTATTTGATCGTGTAGAAATCAATGGGATTTAGACTCTGTGGTGTAATTTCGGTTTCCTTTTCTCCCGGGGGAACTCTCATACAAACAGGATGGAGGTGCTCGTCGGAAATGTTGAAAAGAACCGCTAAGAGGTACTAAGATCCTGTTTTGTACGCGTGGCTTGAAAATTTGTCACCCCTAATAAGTACCAATTCTAAAACAATACATTATCTCCACTCATATTTTTTTGGCTCAATACCCTAACAGGGCCTCTAAAGCTCCAGCTTTGGACCTTTTGAGGTTAAACACCCAGAGAGGTACCGAAACCGCTTTTTTAACCCTTTAAAGGTACGACGAGCTCGAGCACCCCTGTTCTTTTTATACGGGAATCCCGCGGGTCTTTTCCTTTTTTACTATAGCTGTCGGTCTCATTCTAAATCAATTGAAAGTTGAGGTTCTTTAATCAATTAACTGCTTCCAGTGGAGTTAAAATCCGTAGCGTAAATAACTTCCATTTGAAAATATTAGCTGTTTAGGCCAGCTCAGAACCGAAAGGTTTTTAAGTCAGGGTCAATTTTGAAGAAAAAAATTAAATCGAGAACTATTGGTGTTTTACTAGATATATAATATGTAAGGGAAATGTTAAGTAAATGCTGGGTATGAGGAAAAACAGAGCTGTAAATTTGTGTAAACTGTTTTCATACAGTGTTGGTAAGTTTTGTTTCTGTTAATAAGTATAAGTGAAGCAGGGTTTAAGATAAAGATGGCTGTTCCAAAAAGGTTCCCTTTATCACTGTACAATTGAGAAAATCATTTCATTAAGTTTGGCTGAGACCAGACACTTATCTGCACTGCAGTGCAAATAAACGCGCGCACGTTCGCAATTTTCTCAGTCATATAATAAATGAGTAATCTGTGTCGTTTGAAAGCCAAAGCAATTCAGTAAGGATTTAAACTACGCGTAATATTTGAAAATTCTTTCAAATTGCACTCACCTAAAGGCTCGTGCAATTTTGAGAGGATTTTCAAATATCACCTGTAGTGCAAATCCTTAATTGCGCTCGCATTCATACGATTACCTTACGCTTCAATAAAACAAATTTCATGCATTAGACGAAATTTAAAAAAAAAAAGGCAAAGTGGATTTTATTCAGATTCCAGCCAAAGATGTAGCCAGAGATGTAGCCATTTCTAATATCTCGTTTAATGTACATTTGGAAGTATTAATGTTAAGAAACTTCGTCCTGGTCTTCACCGGGGTATAGTGTAGCAATCGGAGGGAGAAATCTAACTCTCGATCTGAAAGTCTTCACAATTTTCTTTCGTGGTTGGGCGGGTTCGCTTCTCGTCTTACGGATGCTGTCGCCTGGTCTCTTGAAGTAACCATACAAGTTGGGGAAAAAGTTTATCGGAGGAAGACTAACGGACTTCGTATCTAGTGAACCTTCGCTAACTCGGACCAGAATGCTGAAAAATATAAAAATCGTAGAGGCACTTATCGTTTGTTAACAGGACAGAGTGATTCCAGGGCGAAAAATCATGAGTAATAAAATATGGAACCGGGAGCTTACATGCGCAAAAGCAACACTTTCTGACAAATAGTAGCGCCTATATCAAGTGTTATCATACTTACTCAGAGCAGTTTTCAGTCGATCGAATGTCGAAAGTACCGGAAAATTCCGAAGGTAACGACCCCCAAAAGTAGCAAAAGTAATAAAATCGAGGCCGTTAATAAATCCCGAAAGTTGTGAGCCCTCGAAAGAACGGACCCCACCATCCCTCCTCGAAAGTAGCAAGCCCAAATCTATACCCCCGCGAATAGCGAGACCAAGGTTCAATAGTATATATCTTTTTTGAATCAAAAGTGAAAGTTATGCACGGTAACTAGCTGATAACGATAATTACCGCACTCTACAACAACAAAAGGTATCGCTTAAACCACGAAACGTTGTGAAACGTCGATTCGTCTTTATCAGACCTGATCAGGGAGGCAGCGTGGCCGAGTGGTTAGGGCGTCGGACTTGAATTCCGGAAGTCGCGGGTTCAAGTCCCGATCTGACCACAAAGCTGGAGTTTTTTCTCCGTAGACCTTAGTTCAACTCTTCTGTCATTGTACATAGCCAACTGGTCTGCCTCCTACCAGTTGGGATTTTTAACCATGTTATGTTCATTTGCATTATTTGTTTCGACATCTTGTTTCATTGGTCCTGAAAAGCCCCATTGAGGGAGTGGTCAATTGAGATATATTATTAAAATTATCATCATCATCATCATCATCATTATTATTATTATTATTATCAGCGCCAACGTTTACGTTATATAACGGGTTTTGTTCCTCGAAAGCAATGAACCCCTGAAAGTAGCTAGCCCCAAGGCTGCTTATTCCGAAAGTAACGAAGGTCGTTAATTACTTCGGAGGTTTACGGTAAATCGCATTTGCCCTGTTTTTTTTGTTTTTTTTTTCAATACTACGCTATATCTACCATAAACCTTGCGCCATATGCCATGATGGCTAAGCCAATAAAAACCCTTGAATTGCATTATCCATTGAACCAGTCTTCTAACAATTCAGATAAGTACATTATGATCATCGCTATTAAAACTGGATCATTGGATAATGAAATTCAAGAGTTTTCATTGGCTTAGGAATCCTAGCATATGAGCCTCTACAAATATGGTAAGCGCGCACGTAATTTTTTTTGGGCTTTTTTATTTTTATTTTCTTTTGGTTTTCTATACGTTGTGGGCATAACAATTATTCCACTCGCGCTTGTTAGATATGAGATTATTATCACCAATTCGTCCGCTACGCGCCCCGTTGGCTATCCATCATCCCCAACTCGATCTCATGGAATAATTGTTAAATATAATATATAGGCTTGAACGGCAGATGAATGACTTAACACATGAAAAATCATCATAGCTACGTCCGCAAATTGCGTACATACCTGCGGTGATCTTTCAGTTGTCACCCACGTATCAAACAGTTTTTCAACTATTCTATGATATATGCGTCATAGACAAATAAACTGATGTCTTACTCTTGAGCGGCCTGCCGACTGCGATTGATGTCCATGTTCAATAACTTCGGTGTGGTGATCATTGTAGTAGGAAATGACGACATGACCTGGATTGAACGGCGTAGTTAGAACAGATTCAGCTTTCAAAAACGAAGCTAACGACAATAAAACTAATACTTTTCTCTTGGGACTTGGGATCAGCAAAATTTATAGTACTCGTTCAGTTCAGAATAGAATTTGAACGGTAAACTGACCCTTCGTGACAGAGAAAGGCATAAACTTACTTGAATAACGCGAAGGAATAATTGAAAAGTATAATAATGTGCTATTTAACTATAAAAAAACTTTGACTGATATTCTCATGCATGGAACTCTAATGACAAACATTAGGACAGGAAATTTTGACCAGGAATCAAATTAAAGCAGTGCGCAAAAAGCGAAAAATGTTGAGTACGCTAATGAACCTGTTCAAAACTATGGGATAAACGCTTAACGAGAACATACAATGTTGCTTTGAAGCAAACATGCAGGAACATATAAAATGAAAACTTCGTATTTAAATCCATTTTCCTTTAACTTCCCAAAGCTTGGACATTTTCGTTTACAGTGCTTTTCCATTCAAGTTTGGAAGGGGCGGACCACACCTTCTAATGCGAAACGACTCTTGGTTTGGTGGCCTCCCAGCGTAGCGAACGGGTGGGGGAGGGGAGGGAGGGGTAGCATGTTTCCTTGATCAGTTGAAAATTTCACTTTTTTTCTCCCTTGTTCCCTTGTTCGCTTTTGGATATATCACCTCTTCCCTCAAATTAATCCAAAATATCCCTTGTTCACTTGAAATAAATGATCGTGTTCCCTTGTTCGACATAGTTCCCCAAAAACTGTTGGAGGCCCTCACTCTTGAGTAGCACCAAAACAAGTTCGTTTCTATTTGTAGCCGTACATCCCCGTAATTACCATACAAGCAGTTCCCCAGGGATACACATTACATCCCCCGATACCTTCCATGAAGAACCCTGGTTACTTTCATACGGGACCCCTGCGCCTTCCACCATAGAGAGGGGAGGTTCCTTAGCTGCTGCTGCCTGGGCCATCAGCTCCGATTTCCGCCGTTTAGCACGTTCCTTGGGAATATTTACAGCTTCTAAGATGTCGGCTTCGTTGATGTCCTTGACGTCTTCTTTGATGTCCTCCAGTCGTGGAATTAAATCCATTGGTTTAATGAGCAATACTCCGGTCTCTTCATGAACTTGAGTAAGACTGTAAACAGAAGTCACTCAGCATTAACTACAGCAGTAACCGGCCTATACAACTCTCGGTGGTTCACGTGACTTTTCCCGCCCAAAACGCTGCATAACTGCGTGTTTCTCGTTTTGCCTTCTGATTGAATTGGTTCATGACAGTTTCGCGAGTGATATTTTGCTGTACAATAACTGTGGTTATGACAAGTATATCGATAAGTAAATGAAGATGTGTGCTCACACTTGACAGAGCTTTTCCAAAACATCTGCTCGAGCTTTGATAAACTCTTCTTTCTTCTTTCTCCATGTTTCTTTTTGCTGTATGTATAAAACCAAAGGCAACAGACAATTAGATACACGGGTCAATTTCCTAATCCTTACCCAGAAAGGATGGGAGATAGAGGCGCGGTAGCATAGCCGACTGTGTGTTTCAACCGAGCGAGTTCGTGTGTATTTGTCGTCCTAGGTTTTAGTGGTTTCGTCTGTCGTTCTTTACCATTATCAAGCGGCTCTTGCCAGAAGAGAGAATTTGAGCGTGCAAAGAGGATCGACTATTTCGGTTCTCTTATATAATTGTGTTTGCAAAACTAAAACTCGTTTCAGTCTAAAGCTTAAAAACATGTTTATCGAAAGGAAAGAGTCTCCCAATTTGCTACTATGAGAACTCTGTACAAAGACCAAAGAGAATTTTTATTTTGAGTCACCTGGATCATCCTGTCTTCAGTTTCTTTCAATGACAGAAGAACTCTCTCGTTGATGTTTGTTTCCATCTTCATTCTTTGCACGGTTTCCTGAATTTCCTTAACGCGTCGGAAATGCACATACTTCTTCACCATTTCGATGAGACGTTTGCGAGGGAAATCCATCGCTTCTTTAACCAGTTTTGTTGTAGACTAAACATGATAAGATAAAGGGGGAGTTAAAAGTTCGGGTGGTTTTCAGTTGCGAGAGAGATAATAACCTTCAATAAGACTTGAGATGCACACTGATAATGGTAATAGGACCGAATGTAGTTCCATTCAGGGAGGGATAGCGCGAGAAATATAGAACTCAGACGAGCGCACCGTAGGAAACATTAAGAAGGAAGCTATTGGCGTACGTATCCAATTATAGTTATCCGATTACAAAACGTTATAATTGGATGACCATGTGATCCGTGGCCGATTATATATTAATAATCATAATAATAACAATAAAAATAACAATAACGATAAAGATAACGATAACGATAACGACAATGATAACAATAACAATAAAAGTTTAGTTCTAGCGCATTACATCGAAAATCTCAACGCTCTTACAAAAAATAGTAATAATTTAGGATCAAGGGTCCCTTACAATAATTAATTACAATGTAAAAACTAAACAAAAAACATGATTGGCATGCTTAAAGATTAAATGAAAAAGTTTTAAGTCTGTTTTTAAAAATATCAACGGACGGGGCGCTTCTCACGGCTAATGTAAGGTCATTCCAAAGCGTGGGTACACAAGATGAAAAAGCGCGACCACCGTAGTTTTTTGTCCTAAACACCGGCCTATACAGCCGCAGGTTGTTATGTGTCAAGTAGGAGCGCGAAGAACCAACCAGGATCGAGAATTTTGTTATAGATACTGTAACTGGTAATTTATTCATTTTCCTGTTAAAACCTAACAACTAAAAGCGCATATCAGACCGATTATGTTTAGGGAAATTACGTCTAATCCAGGGGGCAGCTACAAGACGGTGCCTTCGCAGTTTCCCCGGTTTCCTAGCACGAAACAACAAGGAGTATTACTGCTCCACCCGAGATGGGGTGCAAGACCATCATAGATTTCTCTTCAACCCCCCCCCCCCCCTTATCCTCTCTCTCCCCCATTCTCCCTATCCCCGCGAATTGCTATCTCATTTCCTGGAAGTTTACACCCCTTACGATATGTATAGAGGTTACCTGATACAGTTCTTTGGAAATTTCGTTTTCCTTCATAGCTTCCTCGAGCAGCTGTAAATTTCTCTGTTGATCCTTTCGGCGAATGTATTTTTGTCCAATTCGGCGACTTTTCCAAATCGAAGCCAAGTTCTTTATGATACTTTTCTGTTCGTCTACAGTTTTCTTCACGTCTAACTCTCTCCTTATAACTCTCTTCAACTGCGCATCTTTTTTCTTCACCTTTTCCTCGTTCACTGTCGTTGCTTTCTCGACTTGTTTTTCGTGGGTTGAGATCTCAGTTTGCAGTTCTTTGAAGCGATCCATAACCTCTTGCCTTCTTCCTTCCTAAAATATGATAGAATAGACAAACGTTTAAGCAATTTGAAGTAGAAGTGTTGTGTTGAATACACTTTCTCTAGAAATCTTTTGGGGACATAAAAAAAGTTCAAGGCATTTTTCCCTTTTCTGGTACATCTAGTGACTGATCCAACGCCGAGAAGAGGTTTGGGGTTAGGTGGGATGTGTGGGGAGGGAAAGGCCAGATCTAACTCTATCTTTACAGTAGGTCCTACAGGGTCTGTGAACTAGGACTTTGCTCTGACAAAGGGCTAATACTCGAAACATCAGCTTCACAAACTCTCTATGGTGATTATTTTACCTTTGTCAACTTCAAGTTGATGAATAGCTGAGTGATTTTCTGAGCTAGGCCCTGCTTCGAGAGTCAGAGAACGTCCGCAGATGTTCTCTGTCATGCGTGACAAAGAAAACGCTGGGAGAAAAATGGCATCGCGCGCGTACTTTTTCGCCTTCACGCGCGCAACCATTTCTCCTCTCAATCTCGCGCTTTCACTTGACAGACTAACGGTTAACACTATGTTGGGTTTTATTCCTTAACGTTGTTGCATATCTACTTAGAAACGGCTTCCGTAAAACCTTCATTTACTTTTTTTTTTCTTCCTACGATATTCATACATTGTCAAACAGTCAGGAGGGTCTGAATGGGGGGAGGGGTGGGTGTGAGTAAATGTCCGTTTTCAGTTAAAATTTTGCCTAATTATCAGTTGTCAGTTAAATTTTGAGCAATTTTTCGGTTGTCAGTTAATTGGCGCTGTCATTAATTAACTAAACGCCTTAAATGGCTTAAATCTCTCCTTGTTGGCCCCTTTTATAAACAATACAGTCGAACTTCTCCAACGCGGCCACCTTGGGAACAGAGGAAAAAGGCAGTTGTAGAGAAGTGGCCGTTATAGGGATATAATATGACAGCCGTTTTTATCGGAATGCAACATTTTTTAAAAAGAGAAATGCTTATTTCAACATATGAATGGTATACCTAACTAGGAAATAGTTTTATAGACATACGCCAAATTTGAGGCAATATCTCTTGACTCCATGGAATCATATTACAGATAACGTTAGATTTATCAAGTTTTTGGAAGGATAATTTTGGCATCATACGTTTTCATTTCCGCACTTTCAAGAGAGGAAAAGGTTTGTAGAGACTACGATAACCTCAAACAAAAACATTTATTTGTTTCACATGAAATGCTACAGGGTAACAACTGAAGATACGTTTACAAGAAAAGGTTCAATTCACCTTACAAAATTGAACGTCCAGTTTAGCAAGATACATGAACAACAAAAGCTATAAATCACGTTACAAAATTCTACATCAAATATAACAACACGAGACATTTTGATAGCCCAACTCACAAGTTTAATCAATCGATCGAACGGTCGATCAATCAAGAAAATCACAGCGGGTAAAAAGAAGTAAATGTATGAAAAGGAAAATACAACAAAATCAAATCATTTAAAAGCGTGTTAATAAAATTGTTTTATAAAGAGAAAAAAATAAAACAAAAGAGAGCAAAAGCACTACAATAATAAATCAAAAATTACGTGGAAATCTAAATAACTACAAACTAACACTAACAATAACTAAATGATTTAAGTTCGATTATCTGTCAAAAATTTTAAAAAAATAAAAACTAGCAGCATTACTGGCATTCGACAGCAACTTGTTTTATACGTTGCTGGTAGCCAAAGGAAAGGGCAGCTTCGACAGTTTAAGTGCCACTAACATCCTCCACCTCCTCCCCCACAGCTAAACTTGCTCCCTATAACACTATTTACATGTGAAAAATGAAACCTTATTACCAAACTGTACTTTTCTTTTGTTTTGTTTGTTTATTTGTTTGTTTTTTCATAGTCTCTTCCAGGCTTTCAGTCAGTTTGATCGCAGCGTGTAAAACAATGAGCAAAAAAAAAAAAATCGCGCCCAACTGACTTAACGCCTGGAAAACACTATTTTTAACAGAGGGAAGGCATTTAGCCCAATATTCATAGATAATGCTAAAATTTTTGTCATCTGTACGCAATGAATTGTGTTCATTCATTAATTACACTTCCTCTTGTTTAAGCATTGTTTTCACTAGCGACGCAAGCACAAGGGCAAGCACAAACGCAAGCAATAGGGATGACCCAAGTAAAAACGAAATTCGACGCAAACATAAGCACAAGCAAAATCATCCGAACCGTCCTCCATTTTGGAAAACTGTTTAGGCGGGGGGTAATCTGGATTCAGTCTTTTCGTTGGCCAAACATAACCACGTGTGGTAAAGCCTGGTTTTCACTGGCGACGTAAGCACAAGCGCAAGCGCAAGCCCCCAAAAAGGGGAAAATTTCGATCCTTGTGCTTGCGCTTGTGCTTATGCCTACGTCAAGGCCGTTTTCCCAGTGTGTTTGCGCTTGTGTTTGCGCTTGTGCTTGCATCGCTGGTGAAAACCAGGCTTTAGAGAAAGCACATCAGTCTGTTTTCATACAATATTTTGTCTCTTCGTAATCATTGCGATAGCAATATTAGTATTTTTGTAGAAACGCAAGAAACCGAGAAATAACAATTTGAATCTCAAACCTGAAAACAAGAAAAAAAAATCCAATAATTTTTTTTGTTTTGTTTTGTTTTTTTTTTAGCGAAAGCGAGAGACGAGCCAGGACAAAAGAAACTTTCCACAAGGCTGGACGAGTGAAAAGTTGATGCCGAGCTGAAAAGTCTATGAGAAACTATAGTTACGAAAGAAAATTGAGATATTTGAATAAAAATACAGCGAGAGAAATCCGTCAGTTGTGCTGTTTATAGCGGAGCTCCGGCGGCCCGAAGGGCCCCCAAGCGGAGCCCCACACTCATATAGGAAAGAAAAGGAGACCCATGAGTTGATTTTCTCATGGTTTTCATGGCTAGCGGTATTGCTCGCGGGCGCGTACGCACGACGACGACGACGGCGGAGTTGTCAACATGGCGGCCATACTCCAAATAACAGGTTGACAGAGGCATGCAGCCTTGGTTTACCGTGTACTTCCTTGGTATTGGACATCCATGTTAGGATCAATTGACACCTGTCAAAACAAGGTATCCGCTGACCAGTATCACGTGACCATATCGCGGGCTCAAGTTTACAGCTCTTCGAGGTCACGTGTTTTTTGAAGTTGGCCGCTGACCAAGTGCTGGTTCTCGATTGGATCGCGGGCTCATATTAGATTAACTTGTTGGAAACAGGGCGGGATCGATCGGAAGCCGGTTAACGCTAACCCAGGATTAAAAGTTAACCGAATTATAGCTTTTTCTTCTATACAAATGTTTTGCTGTTTCGTTTTGTGTATATGGTGATTATTGAAACTCAAAACAGAAGGCCAAACAATATACCGAAGACATCACATGTTGAGCAATCGATCCAAGGGCAGCTAAACTCATCCACAGTCTACCACGGGACATATCAGATCAAGACGCCCTAGAAACAACTGGATGGGAGCCACTATCAAATCAATATAAAAAGAAACTACTCACCCTA
>Ga0126338_10001859_pt1 | contig 14088 bp, 6 predicted proteins | sample OrbCmetagenome_2_FD_92529 | JGI IMG/M metagenome (GOLD analysis project Ga0126338, IMG submission 92529) | Coral microbial communities from Petempiche,Puerto Morelos, Mexico - Orbicella C C metagenome | ecosystem: Host-associated > Invertebrates > Cnidaria > Coral | place: Petempiche,Puerto...
ACAAAAAAAATTTGGGAAAACTGGGTTGCCCCCCCTTAAGGGCGAGAACCAAAAAAACAAAAATTAACCAAACCCACCCCCCCCCCCCCCCCCCCAAAAAAAAAAATCTTGAAATCGTATTGTATGACTACTCAAAAAAAACCCTTTCACAAAAAACTATCACCAAAAACCATTCTCCAAAAAAAAAATTTCCCCTTCCGCACACCAAACCCCCCCCCCCCCCCCCCCCCCCCCCAAAAAAAAAGGTCAAGTGTTTCACCTCTAATATTATTACAAAATTTAAGTCGGAAGGTATCTTGGCGGAATGCTTCCCTGCTTCTTCCATCCAGACTGTTTTATGTACCAGGAACCTGTTTCTTGAAAGCCCCGGAAACTTTTTTGGTCCGAAATGCCATTTTTGGTTGATCGGGATTTATAGACAGAGAGGTGTATATGCCTGAAACTTCTTGTTCGGAATGAACCTCTGTTTATATTAAGAATATGTGAATAAAGCAGCTCTGTAATCATAAGGTTTGAGATTTTGCTACAGCTTTCCAGGTGGAAAAACATTTCGGGACCTTTGAGAAACGGGCCCCAGAGCCCTACTCTTGTAAATTGTTAACTAAAAAGAAACAATATTGCTGTAATTTTGACATGATCACATAGTTTGAACAGTGTATAATATACACTGTTTTTAATGGTATACAGAAATTGTTAAACAAATTTTTACTCTGACAAATAAAGGAAGAAATTAAGACCTTTTTAGAAAACATTAATATGCTTTTGAATGTTTCATAAATAATGGATTAATGACATGGGTTAATGTTACAGCTTGCACATGTGCTGAACCTTGAAGCCATTCCTTTTGAAATATATTGAAATTTGAATAACAAAAAGTAACAAATCAAGTCATTGACTTCAGATGCATTCGAGAATATAATGGAAGTAATATTGAAAAGTATTTTGGAATGTTTCTGTCAAATGCTAAAATATATGTGCAACATCTGCACATAGTAGTGTGATCTGCATGACATTTTCATTATTCCATCCAATTTTTAGACAATCTGTGATGAATGGAAAGATCTTGGGCAGCTAACAGAAGATCGGCGACATAAACTTGAGGTTTGAAAAACAATTTCTTATTTTATTGGTGTATATATGGATACATTTTGAGGAGGTAATAAACTGATTCTGTTTTTTAATTACAGACACGTGAAGTAATATTACAGAAACTGGACTCCTTCCTGTTAGAGTTTGCAAAGAGAGCAGCGGTATGTCTTGTTGCTGTATGATCATTAGAGTGCAAGTAATTGCCGACCAAATTACACTCTTGTCTTGCACCTTACCATGGCATAAAATAATATTCTGCTTGTTTGCAAAAGAAAACAGATAAAGCAAATGCAAAGCAGTTCACTCTTTTCATTGTACTCCTTTCACAAACAGTGGCCTCCTTACTGCCCATTGAAAAAACTCTCCTGCAACCCTGTTTGCCCATCTGCTGGCCAAACAAAAATTGGTCACAAGACCATGTAAGTGGTTCACTCAATGTCATTCCCATATTTCTCCTAATATCACACTGTATACCACATATAATTTTCTCCTTTTCTGCATAGTAATTCAATTTTGTGTGGTCAAGTTGAAAGTCCCTCCCAATAAGCAAGCTTTTGGATAGGAATACAAGTTGAAATAGCTCTTAGAAGATAAGATATTTGTTGTAAAGCAAATTCCCCATAGGGACATTTCACATCTTCAATTGCCAATTGCCAAGTGCTTCTCTTTTGAACAAGCTATTTTGCCTGATAAAGAAATTTATTTTCTTAAGCTGTTCAATAACTGGCTGGAAAGTGCACGGGAAGATTTAATGGATATGTTCAGCGTACATACTGTTGAAGAGATTGTGGTAAGAAATTTGTATTAATTATTACTTTCTTTTGATCACTTTCATGGTGTGCAAGTCATATGAACTGGTATCACAACTAGTATTTTTGTACAAGGGATCAGAGGAGTCACACCGCTCATAGTTCTGGTGCTAAACTCCAGTTTCTTCTAGTGGTAAATCAACTAGAAGCATTGGTAGCTCAATGGATGGGATGTTAGTTCACTGCAGATAGCCCCTAGAAGTTGGTCAGGTTCTGACCATTTGATGGCACTTGTGCATATTTTAGAATGGAAAGAAGTATTGTGCGAGTAAAGTGGGCTACACTCAAACCATGACCTATCAATGCAGAATCTAGTTCAATTGACCATGAGGCAGTAGTTCCATTCTTTGGATGTAAATGGTCATTAAACACAAATTATGTATGTAATCACCGGTCAGATCAAAATCATTGGATCAGTCTTGCTTCCAATGACATCTGAGTATGATAAAACATTCATATAGTATAGGAAACCACACTGCTGGTATTATCATACATACGACTCATTAGGGTAGAATACAATAAAATTTAAGTTTGACATTGAAACAAAGTTAATAGCTCTTATTGATATTGTTTTTTTTTTTCAATAAGGCGTAAATGAAGGGAAATGGTCAACACATTGTTCAGCACAATGCTAAATTACCCTGTTGTCCTGTTTGTGTGTCAAACTGTTGAGAACTACCATAAAGAGCTTTTTTTCTCTCTTTGTTTGTTTTGAATGCCAGAAATGTGTGACAGCTGTCTTGTAAAATTGTTTAGGAACTGAAAGATGCTCACCAGGTGTTCAAGGACAATATGCCAGCTGCACAACAGGAATATGATGCTATTATGAGCATTAATACTGAAATTGAAAACATAAGTGTCCAGGAAAACCCTTACACTAGTCTTACTAAAGAGGTAAATGAAGGTTTGACATTTCTAATGCTGAACTGTCTCGTGCTTTCTGTAGCTTTAATCTTGCAATGCCCTTTGTATGTAAAATTCTTTTAAGGACTGTTGCAAAAGCTCCTTTGCAGTGTTGTAAATGTTTTCTTTCTGACGATGCATTAACATGTGATCTTCAACAATATGACAATATTATTTGTTGACTATGTTCAAATCACTAGACAGGTGGAATAAAGTGTCTCTGTTTTTTTTTCTTGGTGCAATAATTGTTAATTATTAGCATCGTTTTAGCATGGAAACAAAAAAATTAAATTGTTCAAGAAAATCATTTATGGGTTAGAGCCAAAGAGATGTAGTTTTAGTATTTAGAAAAGGTTTTATTCATTTTGGGAGACTTGGAAGTTTATATTTTTGGCATAACAACATTAGTTCAATTACAGCAGAGAAGGAAGCCGTACAACATAGAAAGAGAAACGGATTAATTAAAAGCAAAGAATATTCAATGAGTAACTGATGTTGTACACAATTATTTGTTGTTGCTAACATATGAGCTGGGTTGATATTGCACGTATATACATGGCCAGTGAAAATGAAAGATGGTAATGTAATGAATAAATAGAATTTTAAGCCATTTGTTTTCTCTTTCCTATTCAACAGGAAATTTCTCTGACATGGAGTGAAGTCATAAGCCTGATTCCCAAGAGAGATGAGCTTCTTGAAAATGAAAAAGGCAGACAGGAACGTATCCTTGACTAGCATTATTTTTAAGCCAGATCGTAAGATAGGTTTGCATGTGGGCAAAAGACTTCACTGGTAGGAAGAAGATCCCCTTATACAAAGAAGAAGAAGGGCTATAAACGTTGGTGTTTTTAGGATGACATTTTGACAGTTTTCTACCTTATCAGTTTTTAATCTTTCTTTTCTTTTGAATGTTTACATCCTTTTCAGTGTCACCCATCAACCGGTATAACAATTCCTTTCTTTTTTACATCCTAAACATGCCCCTTATTTGATCCCATTTGCATTGGATGTAGGATTTTTGTGAAAAAAACATCACTTTTCCATATGTGTGTGCATTCTCTGTCCAGTTTCCTCATTGCTTCCTATTTTATTATTTACTTGTCTTGTTGGAAGTTCTGTCATTTTTGTGCAAAGGTGTGTTCTCATCTTAGAAGATTAAAATTAAGAAGGATGGCATCCTTGTATGTTATAAAGAAAGGTTTCCTTGAGGGTTGTGAACATTCTGATATGTTGCTCTCAAATATAATGCTCGTTTATAACAATTTAAAATATGGAAAGGACATTCAGTAAGAACAAGTCACTTTGACTCTACTGTGTGCTACCTGTGTTTGCGTTGGTGTGTTGGGGGCTGTTTCAAAGTGATTTCAAGAAGTTTTAGTTTGACTGTTTTCCTGTCTATATAGGAATGATGTATAGTATGTGAATACACTGTCTGTTAGAGATTTGTCCCTTGACCGAACATAGGAAATGAGAGACTTCGTGTAGAGTTTGCACAAAAGGCTAATTCAGTTGGACCGTCAATCAAGGACTATGAGGAAAAGTTACGCTCTATTGCTTTGAAAATGCAAGGACCCCTGGAGGTATGATATCCAACCTCTTGTTTATTCAGTAGCAATGTCTCCATCCTCATGAACAAGCCACAGCAAGAGTGTGGGCTGAGACTATTTTTTTTTGTTAAGGGCCCATAAACCGATCTTTTAGAGCCGTTTCTGAGGAAAATTTATGCTCATATAACCTCATCATTTTTAGTTAGTTCAGAGTCATTTCATGTGTTTTAACTTTTTCATGATTAGTAACACTAGTGATGACGTCATCAGGCCACGCCCATGGTCATGTGACTAATACTGAAAAAACTCAAAGGCTCCCAGGCAAATTACTTTATCGGGATTTTTTTCATTGATTTAATATCTTAATTTAAATCCTCATTACGCTATGCATAGATTTTGTTTCACTTCTAAAAGGTCAGATTTTGAGAGAACTTCAAAATCTTAAAAAATTCGTAATTTTCTTTAAAAAGCATGATTTTGAAAAAGGACTGCTTAGCTATCTTTCCAACGTTGGCTTTGATCGAAATCCGTCGAAAAAGGCTGGATTTAATGAAAAACCGCGTTTCATTTGGCATTTAAAGAAACCAGAGGTGCGCCCGATATATATTGGAAGTTACCCTATCAGCGCGTGCGCAATTTACACTATCAGCGCACTTCGGTAAGATCGAAGAAAGCCACACGGAGTTAATTTTTCTCTTTCTATTGCTCTTGTTTTTCTGTCTTTTTCTTATTTTGTCTCTGCTTGTACTTTTTTTACTTTACATTTTGTGAAACACAAAGAAAAACATCTAAAATGTAAGCGAATTTGGAAGTTATTGATTTTTTTTTGTTTTCCGCGCTCAGGCTGACGTAAGTAACCAGAAGTGAAATTTCACCTCCTTAGGAACGCGCGCGAGCGCGCGCATAAATCGGTTAATGGGCCCTTAAATGTACTTATAATGATATTCGCAGCCCATGTCTCAACCCAAAAACCCATACAAGTATTGGTGCAAGTTTTCTTTATTTTGCAAACTGTCCAAATGAATTTTAATTTGAGTAATGTCCAAATTAACAAGTAATTTGGACAGTTTTATACATAGTATAATTAACAGTAATGCGGCTACATCCTAGTTCAATTGGGAAATAATTAAGTTCAAAGATTTCCTCTTACTGCCAAATTGGACTCGACCTAAAGGCCTCATCCAATTTTGGCCGTCCACAGAAGTTTTTCATCTAATTATTTCCAAATTGAACAGCATGTAGTACTAACTATAACATCTACAATGTACCATTGAAATCTTATGAAAGCTGGACTTATAGTTGTGCTTCAATAAAGAAGCCGGATAAACTTGAAAGCTGCACTTCAATACAGAAGTTCGGGTGTTAAAAACAGATAAACAATAAAATCTGATGATTCGTTCACAGACAGCACAGGCAAGCTACAGCTTTCAAATTTTGTAACAAAAGCGCGAATGTGTCATTATGGACTGAGTACCATGACAAAGTAATGAAATTATGAATAACTTAAACAAGAGGAAAGAAAAACAACATGAACAGAATCAGTCCGGGGATGGTTCTTGAAAGGACATGTGTCCGTTGAGATTCATAACCATTCAGAAGGACACGTGATCTTGTGCTTACGAGGAAGTCACAGCCAGGTGTGGATCTCTCCCCAGTTTCCTGTGAAGCATAATACTTTTTTTGAGCATGCGCCCTTTATGATTGGACTGTGTCAAACACCTTTGAGAGGTTACGGCTTGTGTCCACTAGCGCATAACCATAGCATAAGCCAATATATGCAGGCGCAGTAAGATGTTGATAATTAGCGCCTTTTGTTGGAAATTTCCCAAATGAAAGGTGCTGATTATCAACATCTTTCAGCGTCTGTGTATATCGGCTTATGCTTATGGTTATGGGCTAGTGAGAACAAGCCTTTAACCCATTGACGCCTGTGCCGCCAAAGACCGCCCGTGACGGACGTTGGCCTCTGTTCCACTTCTTATGTCATCACCTCTGACCAAAATTGGCATCACTTACACTCAAGTTCGGCATGAGGAAAGGATCTTTCCAGTGATACCCAGGTCGATTGAGCGTGAAATATGCACGAAAATGCTTAGAAATTTGGGTGAAAAATTCGGAGCAAAATTTCCCTCTGCTACACTTGGCTACTCCATGCTAAGAACTTCCTGTCTCGATGATGCTTTCGCGGAAATCCTTGAATTGGAAGCAAGCCCAGTAGTGGGTCAGCATTTGTAGCAAAAAGATACGAAAAGTAGAAAAAAGGAAGACGAAAAAAAAATTAAAAAACCAAAAAGCCTAAAGACGTAGGACACTTTCAAAATTTTAATTTCTGCGCATGCCCTAGCAAAAAAAATAAAAATGTGATAAAACGCGGTGCCAGTGGAAAGAAAGGCATGCTGTCATGTTGCAAATGCCTTTTTCAGTAGATTGGAGCTAATTTAGTTCATAGCCAGGCTCAAAATGTCCAAAATGTCCAAAAAATGCGTATTTTCCAAAAATCTCCGGTTGTCAATGGCCTAAGGAAGATCACATCGACTTGCTGTTGCTGTTGAGGCTGCTTGCCTGTATGTTAATGAGTATGATTCACTGGGTCTTTGCACGGAAGTCTTCTCTGGGAACCATGCTGTTGTTGAAAGAGGAATAAGTTGCTTGAGAGATAGGACATATCTACTTGCACATACTAAGTGTTCATAATTTTTGCAGTCAAGGATGTTAAAGACACAGGCCTATAATTTTTTTGGATCAGCGGAAAAAAAGCCTTTTTTGAAAATGGCTTGTGTTACTGTGAAACTCAGAAAACCGTGAACACTTTGTTCAATTCTAAACCCCAAACCAAATTAGCGTTGCTATTTGCGGTTTAGTTCTCTTACGCCTAATTGGGGTTTTCCTTGCTGCACAATTCCATAAATATTTCTGGTCTTGATGGTTTTCTTTGTTTTACACGTTATTTACAATTGTACATACGTGTCCTCACAACCCTTTACCAGATTAGTGTGTAGTGCATTTATAGAAATTCAAGATTTAATGACCCAGTGTCAGCGCTACAAATTAATAATAGCTACATTTTACATTGCATTATGCATTGTACATGTCAAAGTGTAATTCTAGTTGGTATATTTTGTTGTTACTTCCAATAAAGGAACAACTGAAAGCTGTCCAAGGGCTTGAACGAGATGTTGCTGGCTACAAACCTCAAATGGATGAACTAGAGTTGGTGCACCAAGTAAGAAAAGGCGCTTTATATTATTTTGTTTTAATGCATTGTTTTTTGCCTTACACAAATTTTGTTTAATCGTTTTATTTTGTGATTGTTTTTTTTTTGGAGACAGTGAAATAACAGTTGTGGTCTTCTTTTATATATCACCTGTTATGTTTTCTTAGCTTGAGAGTTTTTGTTTTCAAGGTCTCGTCACTTGCCTAACTGTTTCTGATGCTGATTCTAAAACACTTTTGTGACCTACAGTAGATCAAATCTGTCCTCAACCACAACTGTGTTGTTATGTTAACCACTGCCTTTAGAATATTTGTTAGTAAATGTAAACATCTTAATACAGTGACCCAGATACCATCATTCTGAAGTTGTGCTTATTTACAGGATGTCCAAGAAGCACTAATCTTTGAAAACCCCCACACAGAATTCACAATGGAAGTAAGTATGGCGACTCAGTTGGAACCTTCAGGTGTTGGGTGATCAGATAATGTAATGTGAGAGTGATGGCGTGAGTGGGTGCATTCCTACCAGTTCTTCGCAAGCATTTCTTTTTAGCACAAGAATGTCTTGTATGTATTGTTTCAGTCCCTTATGATAATCCAATCGGAATGTCCCTTAAGTATAGTTTTATTGTGTATATATCTGACACCTATCTGACAGGTTCATAGGGCACTCTCTTTGTCCCTCGTCTAAGTTCTAAGGCGGTCGTTTTTATCATGTTGCTTATGAAAAATACACTGACCAATAGACATGTTCAGTTCACGAAAAAATACCAATCTTACGGAAAGCATCAAGAACTGCAGCGTCAACTGAAGCTAATTTACGAAAAGGTTATTATACTGACACACGAACGATTGATGGTAAAATTAACTCTTATGTGATTTTCTCAGGCTCTCCGAGTGAACTGGGAACAACTGCTGACTGCCATTGCGAGAAACATCAATGAAGTTGAAAACCAGGTAAATTTAGTACAAAGTTCCTTTTATTATAAGACTATAAACAGGAGGCTTATTGAGTAGAAATAAGAAACACAAAATGTAACACAGAAATGCCTGAGTCTATGTTAAATGCATGTTAACAAATACAAATCAGATTCTCGAATTTCCAATAGAAAACAGCTGAGTGGCTACTAACATTCGTTATAGTTCACCATTAAATTTTCTCCGATTCTTATTGGTTTAAAGTGATCACGTGACGCGATAGTGTTTATCCGCGGAGAGACACTATCAACCCATAGTGCCCGTCCGAGGAAATACCCGGATGGATAGTACTCGTCCGTGAAAAATTTTCTGTAAACAAGCGAGCTTATAAAACATAAACAATAAAGACAATAGAGTGTGTTAGTCTCGGAACTCTCGGTCTGATAGTTTCCCCTTGGAAATTTGATGTTCTTAAGACTAGCTTATTTGCCCTCGGGAGCTTTGCTTCTTGGGCAAATATTTGTTTTAAGAACATCAAATTTCCGCGGGGCAACTATCAGCCGATACGATTAATCGAGCCTACTTTACTCCCGGAAGTTTTTGTTTGATACGACTGATACACTTTCCTTTATTGATAGATTCTTATGAGGGATTCTAAAGGCATCTCTGACGACCAGATGAAGGAATTCCGTAACTCGTTCAACTTCTTTGACAAAGTAAATACAGAATACCAGTAATAAGTGTGATGGTCCAGGAATTTGTGATTAATGTTATTGTCTCTTTTCAGGAAGAATAGATGTAATTTTTCTTGTTTACTCTCGCCCCGACTCTGACACTACAGCTGTAGATGATAAACTGCTGTTACAGTAAAAACGCGCGTGTAAGAACCTAGTGGTTTAAGAATCTGCTGGCAGGAATTTGCTATTTTAAAACCTAAAAATATAAGAATGTACATTTAGTGAATGTCACCAGGAACAAACTTCATTTTAAAGCGTGTTAATGTTTCGTTGCTTTCCTTTAGGATGAAAATATGCGACTTGAGCCTCACGAATTCAAACAATGCTTGGTTAGTTTAGGATACAACCTGAAGGAAGGAGACAAGGTTTGTTAATTAGACTAACGTGTCATGCATTTGCTAGTCTCCTCCGCAGCCGTTTTTTGGGGGGATGTCACGCAACGCTTGCTTGACATCCCAAAAAACGGCTGCGAAGGAAACTATACATTTGCCAACCACTTCGACTCTTTACTTGAACCAATGAAATTAACTGGGCTGGAAAAGCCCATTTGGTGTAAACAAGTGATACTTCATCACTGCCTAAGAACTTGTAGCAAGACCAACGAAATTTACAACATGGCGTTATGTTGAGGATTCCGAGGGGAGAGGAATTTTGGAACTGAGGAAAATAGATGTGTTGTTCCAATAAAACAGTGGCTTAAACTTAGGTTGTAAATAGTAATAATGCAGTGTCAAATTAAAAACGATGTTTATAGCAGACGTTTCGGGCCTAGCCCTTCCTCAGTGCTAAGTTTTGAGTGGGACACGTCATTAAACTTAGGCCCTGTATGCAAGGAGCTAGGGTAACCTTAGTGCTAGGGATACCCTACTTCCTTGCGCCCAAGTCTAACAGGTTTCTGTTTTTGTTTTGTTTTTTGTTTTGTTTTGTTTTGTTTTTTTGTTTGTTTGAGGTGGTTAACAACGGTTTCCAGCATTTTCCAATACTTTTTCGATCAGATTAATGCTATCACTCTTTTTCAACTGATGCCATGATTATGGTAATTAACATTTTATTTTGACAAAACAGGTAACGTACAATTAAAATCAATTTTCTAATTTACATAATTTCCTCAAACAGCATTGAGTCAAGTTCTACTCGTCTTTTAGCGGAAAACAATTTAGGAATTCCAATGTACTGGTCATCGTGGCCATATTGCTGGTTTTCAGTGTCACACAATTCAAAATAGATCAAAATAAAAATCAAAACCCGTCAATAGATAAAGTCCAGAATCTTGGAAACGAAAGAAGGTAAATATGCAAAGACTCGCGCCAAAATTCTGGTCACAGCAATTTTTCTTATGCGAGATATGCGGAGAAATTTTTTACCCAAATTTATAAAGATTTGTATGGCGACACCATGCTGGTGTTCATGGGCACCAACATGGCGTCCGGAAACCAACAGAAACATCTGTTACTGAGTTTTGCTACAAAAGTGTGACTTTGTTCCTCGAGGAACTCTAAAACATTAAAATAACACTTTTTCTAAGACACGAACTGTTCAGATGGCCAAGTTCTCCGAAATAAGTCACTTTTTTAACCATCATGACAGCTCTTTAGGCCGTCATGTAAATGCCGCGTCACGCAAAAGCTTAGAAATTTAAGCGTAGTGTATCACAAAACCAAGAACTTATTCGGAACGAAAATTTGCATGAATATTAGTTTTCAGCTGTTCCTATACATCATTTGAGTAAAATCTCAGGAAGATCAATAGTTTTGTAGTTTGAATTTTGGTGACGTCATGTGAAAACCAGCTATACCCCCTTAATGTTAAGTGAAACGAAAGGAGATAAAATGTTCACTTGTTAATTTAACCCCACAGGGTGACCAAGAATTTGAAAGACTCATGACAATTGTAGATCCAAACAACACAGGACACGTGACTTTTGAAGCATTCCTTGATTTTATGACCCGAGAAACAGCTGACACAGATACCGCTGAGCAAGTCATGGACTCCTTCAGAATCCTAGCCGGGGACAAGGTTGGCACTAATTTTGTGTTATCCCCAACGTATCTGTTGTTGTTGTTGTTTTTGTTTGTTTGTATCTTTTTTTTTCTCTTAATTTCAATTTAACCTCTAAACATCGTTTTATCTCTGTTTGGTTTCCTGAGACTGTGTGGTGTAACTGACCCTTTTCGAAAGAGGTTGCTCAATCGTGATCCCTCCCTGTGCTATTTTGCATGAATTATTCCGGACGTGTGGGTACTTTCGAAAGGCTATGACCAAATGATCAATGTCATATTATAAGATGTATTTTGCATCACTGAAATAAAATTCATTCACAGCACATCAGTAAGCACACGAATAGCATAAGCACACCACATGTTCTCTTTTCAAATTATAAGCCGGAACAACGAAGAACTCAGTTGTTTCCAGTGTTCAACACAACAAGGTGGTTGTCTGTTCTGTATAAACAGGAATTTAATTAGCTTATTATGACATGTTGTATCCAATGTTGTAGCAGAATATCCGTGGCCGTCTTTCAAGTGCGCGTGCGCCGAGGTTTACTTTTAGCCTACTGATTTGTTACAAACCTTGTACCAAGAACATCACATTTCACCACGACGTAACTGAGCTATTTCTTCTAGCTTGTACGCACTAGCTTCACACTAAAATTCCTACCTTTCTTGCTGTTTTGTTCCAGCCGTACATCACTACAGAAGAATTGAGACGCGAGCTTCCACCAGATCAAGCTGAGTACTGCATTGCTCGAATGGCTCCTTATGAAGGACCTGATGCAGTACCTGGGGCTCTGGACTACATGTCCTTCTCAACTGCTCTATATGGCGAAAGTGATTTGTAATTCTGGAATCTAGAAACTCTTTTATATATTACTCTACCGTGATACAAGGGGAGGGATAGGGCGGGGAGTCATACAAAGGAATTTCCTGGCATTGTTTAGTTTCTAAATTATACAGTAGGCTCCATCTAGCTAAATCTTATGTACGTCGCTGAGGAGAACACACAGTGCTTTTACTGGTATCATGTAATATTCATTTGACTTTAGGACAGGGAAAGCGAGGTGGTTCTCAAAGACCGCTAGTAACCCGAATCAGGTCGAATTCGTTTGATTTTTGCATTTCTGTTTTCCTGCGTCCGCTTCATTAAGCTGGTTAAACATTAACAATGTTTGTATGCAAAATAGTTTTGAAGGAAATAGCTATTGCCAATATATTTTCTGTATATCGTATTTTTCTCGTTGCTAGAGCACGCCGAGCCATTACAAAGCGACAGAAACACGAAGCAGATTCGACGGAATGTGTCTCCTGCTAAAACAAAATCTAGGGTTGATTTTGTGTTTTGTTTTTCTCGTATCCTCGGAAAATTGCAGACATTCGACACTGTTTCTTGTCACTTGGACGACAATGGAACTCCAGTATTGTGCGTCTACAAGAAAACAGTGGGATATGTGGAGTGAGCTCTCGGCCTCTTAACAGGCACACCGTTGCAGACATATCGCCTAATTAAGGGACTAGGTCACCATCTCCGCATTCATATCCTCGTAAAATTAGGTTCATAAATTATTGTTGAGCAGGTCTTGCCGACAACTCGTGATTGTTGTGTGTGGAGCTCGAAGGTAACCGTAGGCAACTTGTTTCTTATTTTCAGACATTTACATCAAGCTTTCAGTAGATTTTTTCCTCCATCTTATTATGCACCAGAATCACCTAATATAGCACTACCTAGTCCCTCTATGCCCAGTAGTCATTCGGAGAACAGTTTTAAAATTTTCCTTGTGATTCAGAGAGGTATTTCCTTCTCTTCCTTAACATAACTTGTATACTTAGGCGCCCGTAATATTTTGATTAGAAATGGAAACTACATAAAGGTATCCGAGATAAACAACAAATTAAAATTCATAACAAACTATCCACGTGAACGTTATGTTTGGTTTGTCTCTAAGTCGCCTTCCCTTTTCCTATCCGCTTTTCTAAACTTACACCACATGCTACGTAATCCTTTCCTAGTTGTTCGATAGACATGTCCCCGAAAAGGAACCCTGTACGCACTTATGCAAGTCCTGGTGAGAGCGTAACATTTAGTGTCTATACTGTTGGGTGGGGGGACGATGTTGGTATCCCCTCCTAATCTCAAAAACTATGGGCTAAGACCCCCTCCGAATCTCAATCCCAAATAACGGCTTCGGAGTTTGTCCGCTACCGTCATAGGCGTACAGGCTGGGGGTTGCAGCCCCCCACCCCCCATCCCCCAAGGGCTAAGAAAGAACTGGCTGGGAGTAAAGTGGCCGGAGTCGGGTGGCGGGAATGGCCGATCCTCGACTAGAGAGCCATTCAAAGAGTTTTCAAGGCTTAAAAGGCTACTTTCTCTGACTTTCTCCTTTGCCAAACGAACTAAAAGTCAGATGAAATGAGGGATCCAGGTATTGCGTTTTAGAAGAGCTACGAACATATCGGTTAAATGTGTATCGTGGAAATCCACGATAATGATGTTATTTCCACTCCCAATTTTCCATCAACAAAACACCTGCATTCTTCATCTTCGGGTATACACTAAACTTTCAACGTGACCAGTTCCCGGAGTGCCTGATAGCTCAGTTGTTACAACACTGCACCGGTACTGCGGAGATCGTGGGTTTGATTTTTTTAGGATTTATTTCACAGCTACTTCAAGCACAAATCTTCTCCAAAACTTTCTTTTTCGCCATAAATCAGTCCGATTGACCGTTCTTAGCCCCTGCCCCCCCCCGGGGGAGGGTACTCCCTTATATGGGCTATATAGGTATGTGCGGCCCCAAAGGGTATGGTTTTTCAGCCGTTTTGGTCATAAATAGGGTATCGATTTTAGCTGATTTTGGCCATTTTGGTCATAAATAGG